>Ga0123333_10001264_pt1 | contig 26698 bp, 22 predicted proteins | sample BioC12SIPDNA_3_FD_89957 | JGI IMG/M metagenome (GOLD analysis project Ga0123333, IMG submission 89957) | Anaerobic biogas reactor microbial communites from Washington, USA - Biogas_R2_B C12 SIP DNA | ecosystem: Engineered > Bioreactor > Anaerobic > Unclassified | place: Washington, USA... | reverse complement strand
TGCACCACCCGAACGTCCGCCCAGCCCATCCGCGAATCCACCGCCGGATGCGACCCCCACGGATGCCGGAAATCCGCGGTGTGAGTCGCCGATATGACCATCGTGCCCAGCCCGTGCCGCGTCAGCGGACTCGCCGCGCCCAGCAGCATCATCCCGTGCCCCACGCACCCCCACCACGTCTCCAGCCCGTGCAACCGCTCCAGCGGACGCTCGTTGACCAGCTCCCGCATGTTCGTCCGGACCGTCCGGACCTCCACCCCCTGCTTCTCCGCGAACCCCACAATCCACCGCCGCACCTTCTCCCAGAACACCGCATCCTCAAACGAAATGTCCGCGCCCCAGATCGGAATCAGCGTCGGCTTTCGATCCTGGTGCCGCGAGTAAGAAGCCAACGAATCGAGGCCCGAGCTGAACAACAGGCCCACACCCTCGTTCTCGAACCGGTTCGCCGTCACCCGCTCGGCGTCCAGTGACGCCTCGCCAGAGAACTTCGGAAACCAGCGGCGAAACTGCCCCGACAACTCGCCCGCCGCCGCCAGAAACCGCTCGTCCACCTCGCCCACGCGAACCGTCGCGCCGGTCGCCCACGCGATCGGCATCACCGTCGAAAGCACGGGAACGTTGAGAATCGAACGCGGCACGTCCGAAATGTCGCACGAGTATTCCGCCACGAACCGCCCGCCCAGGAAGTACCTCCGCAACGGACCCGGCACGTGGATAACCGACTCGAGCCGGTTCCGGCTGACCTGAACGTCGCCGATACGGATATCGTTCTTGGCTATCATCTGAAACTCGGAGACCTCATGGTGATTTATCCACGACGGCTGGGCATGACGCCGGCTGCGGCGACGATACGCGATTATAGAAAACCGCCCGAAGATAGAAAAGCAGAAAAAGCGACGTCAAGCCGCCGGCCAACGCGATCCCGGCCACGCCCAACCGCCACATCAGCAGGTAGTTCATCGCCACCTTCAATACCGTGAACGCCGCCCCGTACGTCACGAACACCGCCGTGAAACGCAGCGACAGCAGCCCCCGCAGGTAAATCCGCCCGATCGTGTTCGGCAGCAGCCCCAGCATCAGGCACGCCATCACCCAGCCGACCAGGCCGAGGCTCTCGCCGTCCAGCGCGCCCCGCCCGTAGGCCAGACGCGCGATCGGCTGGTGCAGCAGCACGAAACCCACCGTCAGCAGCGCCACCATCGGCATCACCACCCGCACGCTCTTGCGCACGTCCTGCCGCAGCCGCTCCGGTCCGTGCTGGCAGTAGTTGATGCTGAAGTGCGACAGCATCGCCACCAGAATCCCGCCCGTCACGAACGTCACCGGAATCATGTACAGCGTGTCCGCGTAGTGAAGGATCGAAACCTGGCTCTCGCCCAGCCACGACGCCATCGCCTTGTCGATGATCGGCTGAAAACCCACCGCCACCATCCCCGTCATCTGCAGCGAACAGTCCTTCACGAAGGCCCCGAACCGCGGCGCGACCCTCAGCGACCATCCCAGCTTCATCAGCCGAAACGCCTTCAGCGCGACCAGCAGAATCAAAAAACGCGACAACTCGCCGATCACGTACCCCCAGACGATCGCGTGGACGCCGAATCGGTCCTTCATCGCGTAGATCACCGCCAGGTTGACCCCCGCCCGGAACATCGGCGAAAGGGCCGCCAGGGCAAAGTGACGGTACGCGTTCAGCACTCCCGCCGTCACGCTGGTCAATACGATCAGAATCACCAGCGGCGCCATCTCCAGCAGCAGGCGGTGGATCAACGCCAACGACGGCGCGTCAAAGTTGGCCACCACCACCAGCACCGGTTTGACCAACAGCAGGAACACCGCCGCCAGCACTGCCATCGCCCCCGCCCCATACACCATGATGTTGCCCACGAACGCGCCCACGTCCTGGCCCTCCTGCCGGGCCTGCACCACGTGAGGCACGATGATCGTCTCGATCACCGGGGCGAACAGCAGCGAGAGGAACAGCACCATCGAGTATGCGAAAAACAACGCGTCCGTCTCGGTCGTCGCCCCGAACCACGCCGCGATGAACAGCGGCACCAGGAACCCCGCCGCCTTCCCCACCGCCGACAGCACGGTCGTCGAAACCGCGTCACGAGCCAGCGGGCTGCCAAGTATTCGAGCCTTCCACGAGGCGAGCCAGGTCATCCGCGATTTCCAGTCCTATGCCTCATCCGATCAACAACCGATCCGCCGCGCCGACCGCCCAACCGCGATCACGCGCTCTTCCTCCTCGAACCGCGATCCTGCGGCGCCCAGGCCAGCACGAACGCCAGCAGCGCCGCGCCGATACCGCCCGCAAAACCGCTCGCCAGCACGTTCTTCTTCAGATTCGGCTTGACCGCACGCTTCAGGTACGCCGCCTCGGCCACCACCTCGATATCCTCGATCGCGTCCTTGTTGATCTCCAGCCGGGCGATCTGCCGCGACGTGTCCTGAATCTTCGCCGGAAGCTCCTTGTCCTTCTTCAGGGCCAGTTTCTCGATCTCCTGTTCGAGTTGCTCGACCGCCGACTCGTTCTCGATCTGGAGTTGCCGCGACTCCTCCGCGAACGTCGCCACCGACGTCCGAAGCCTCTCGATCTCGATCGTCGCGTCGCTGATCTGCAACTCGCACGTCTTGACCCGGTCATACGCGTCGTCCACCAGGTTGATGCCGTTCTGAATGTTGTTGGCCAGCAGAATGCCCGAAATCGCGTCCGATTCCTGCGTCGTCGGCAGCGCCTCGCGACTCCTCAGCAACTCCTGCGTGTTGTTCTCCAGCAGGCCCAGCATGCCCTCCAGCTTCCCCTTGACCGCCGCCAGATTCTCGACCCGTCGCTCCCGGTGGGCGATCTCCTCCTTGGCCCCGCGAATCTGCTCCGCCTTCTTGCGGACCGACACCTCCGTCACCTGGTTGGCCTCCGCGATCTGGCTCCGCAGTGCTTCGATCTCCGCCCCCGCCACCTCCCGCTCAACCTCCAGAATCTTGACCGCCTCGTGAAGCTGGTCGATCTCGGTGATCAGGATCGCCCGCTGCCGTTCGGCCCGCGGATTGAACGCGTCCTTGATGTGCTTGATCAGCGAGTTGGTCACCTTGATCCCGACCTCCGGCTCGGCCGTCAGGCAGTTCAGGTAGATGATCTCCCCGCCGCCCGCCGCGTGGGCGTTCAGGTCGCTCATCAGCATCGCGGCATACCGCGCCTCATCCAGCGACAGGCCCTCCAGAACCACCTTCGCGAAACTCCCCTTCTTGACCAGTTGCACCACGTCGTCCGCCCGGGCGATGTACTGCGACTGGTCCCCCGCCAGGCCCGCGCGCCCCAGCCGCAACGCCGCCGTCACCTCGTACTCCTTCGGCAGCATCATGCTGACCGCCCCCGCCGCCAATGCCACCAACACCGTCAGCACAATGATCATCCGCCGGCGATCCCACAGGATCAGCCCGTACCGCATCGGATCGATCCGCTCCTCCACGTAGGAAGGCGCATCCTGCCGGTCAACCATGGCGAGACTCCGTCAAAACGCGTTCGGGGTGCAACGTGAACAACCTCATTATCCTAATCCCGTCTCCCGCCCCTGTCAACCGTCCTTGCCTCCTTGCCAGCCCGCCGGTACAATGCCGCAACAGATCGCCGTTGAACAGCGCCGGCGACGCCTGATCTCCTGAAACAACGGTCGCAGCCGATGGTATGACACGCACACAAGCGCAACTGACAGCGACGCCTCTACCGACCGCAGCCCAGGCCGCTGCGCCGCTGACACGTCAACCACCTCGATCGGCGTGGGCGGCCGTGGTCGTGCTCGCCGCGGGCGTACGGCTTGTCTACTGGCTCACCTCGCCCTCCGTCCTGCGGGACACCGTCGGCTTCATCGCGCGGGCCGCCGAGTTCACCGACCGGACCTTCCTGCAGCATCCCGTCCAGGAACCGCTTCATCCCGTCTTGATCCGCCTGGCTCACCGGCTGCTGTTTCCACGCGCCTTCGACCTCGGCCCCCCCGATCCCTTCGCTTGGGAACTGGCGGCCTTTACCGTCGGAATGGTCACCTCCCTGGCCTGCCTCGCCCTGCTCTACGGTCTCGGCCGCCGGCTCCATTCCCCCGCCGCGGGACTCTGGGCCGCCTTCTTCTTCGCCGTTCAGCCCTATGCCGTCATCTATTCGGTCAACGGGCTTTCCGAAACCACCTTTCTCGCCTTCGTTCTCCTGGCCGTCCTGCTGACCCTGGCGGCCGACGACAACCGGAACCGATGGCTCCTCGCCGCGGGCGCAGCCGCTATGCTCGCCCTCCTCGTCCGCAAGGAAGGCATCGTCCTGCTCGCCGCGATCGCGATCTACCTGCTTCTCGCCAAGCCAATCCGTCCACGCCGCCGACTGGGCCAAACCGCCGCCTTCCTCGCCGGCGCCGGAGCCCTCGCCGCACTCTACTGGCTCATCGGTGGACGGTTCCTCTGGTTCGGCGAATACCTCCAGTGCTTCGACTTCCGCTACACCATCGACAGATTCTTCGGTCCCGCCGAAGGCCAGCCGAACGCCCAGGCCAGCCTCTGGATTTCCTCCCGCTACCAGTTCTTCATACCACTGATCCTCGCCTTGTTCAAACAGAGCGGCTTCCTGCCCGTCGCCCTCTTCCTCGTCTTCGCCCTTCAGCGCCGCCGCTTCCCTCTGCGACCCGGGGCAATCCTCTTTGCGATCGTCATCGTCCTGCACCTGACCATGGTTATGGTCCAGATCTTCGGCACTCACCGCGTCGTCAGCCGCTACATGTTCCCGCCGGCCGTCATGACATTTCCCGTCGCGGGCGCCGTCCTGGCCTGCTGGCTCCAATCCCTCGCCGACCGCACCGGCCGGCCCGCCCGCCGATTCCACCTGTCGCTCGCCCTCATCCTGATCGCCCTGCTCGTGCCCGAGGCGCTGCAGCGGGGATTCTCCGGCCATCGCGACGAAATCCACCGGACCGGCCAGTGGCTCGCCCGCAACACCCGCGCCGACGACTACCTCTTCGTCGAGGACTGCCGGATCAACTTCTACGGCGGCCGATACGGCGCCACCACCAGCATCAAGGAAATGGGCGAGCACATCACCCACGCCCGGCACCGTGGTCTCGACCGCTGCCTCTTCGTCCTGCGAGACTCCGAGGGCAAAAACCACGTCCTGCGACACCTGCGATACCGCCTCGATCAGCGCGGCGACCTGGCCGCCGAAACGCTCGCCTCCTTCGACGGCCCTTCCGGCAAGCTCTCGGTCCTCCGCATCCGCCCGCGAACGCCACAAACGCCCTGATCCGGCCGCCTCACATGGCGAGGTTTTTCTTGTCACTCCGTCCGTCCGGCTGTAGGATGGTCCTTCCAAAATCGGCCCGGCACGTGGCCGGAGTTGGACTACGCCGTAACGTGCCTTTACAGGACTTTGACCTATGGCTAAACGCGTCTTCGCCGTCGCCGCCCACCCCGACGACATCGAGTTCATGATGGGCGGAACCTTCATCCTCCTCGGCCAGGCCGGCTACGAGCTGCACTACATGACCGTCGCCAACGGCTCATGCGGCACCGCCGTCCTCAGCCGCGACCAAATCGTCGCCACCCGCACCGAGGAATCCCGACAGGCCGCCAACTCCGTCGGCGCCCACTACCACCCGCCCCTCGTCGACGACCTGGACATCTACTACGACCGCGACCTGGTCTCCAAACTCTGCGCCATCGTCCGCAAAATCGACCCGCAGATCATCCTCCTCCAGTCGCCCCAGGACTACATGGAGGACCACATGAACTCCTCCCGCCTCATGGTCACCGCCGCCTTCTGCCGCAACATCAAGAACTTCCCCACCGACCCGCCGACCCCTCCCGTGACCGGCGAAGTCGCCCTCTACCACGCCCTCCCCTACGGCCTCTGCGATCAGCTCCGCAACCCCATCAAGGCCGAAATGTACGTCGACGTCCAGTCCGTCCTCGACAAAAAACGCGACATGCTCGCCTGCCACAGGTCGCAGAAGGAATGGCTCGACCACTCCCAGCGACTCGACTCCTACCTGACCACCATGACCGAAATGACCGCCCGCATGGGAGCCCAGTCCGGCCGATTCAAATACGCCGAAGGCTGGCGGCGGCACTCGCACCTCGGCTTCGCCGATGAAGACTTCGACCCGCTCCGCGAAACCCTCGCAGGAAAGGTCCTCTACACCACTTCCACTCGTTCCAAAGGAGGCAACTCATGGCAAGGCCAATAAGCAAACTCGCTCCCGACTGGTGGGACTATACCACGCTCGATCCCAAAATCCTCCACGACGCCGCCAGGCTCACCCCGCGCGACCTCCAGCAGCTCTCGCGCCCGGGCTTCAAGGTCGTCTTCTACGACACCCTCGAAGACTTCTACCTCGCCGAGGCCCTCGAATACATCGAAGCCTGGCGCCAGGCCTCAGCCGATCAGCCCGTCGGCGTCTGCGGACCCATCGGCCCCACCGAACAACTCCCGCTCGTCGCGCGACTCGTCAACGCCCTCGAACTCAACCTGCGCCACGCCCACTTCTGGGGCATGGACGAATGGGTCCTCGACGGCAAGGAAGTGCCCGAATCCCACCCCCTCTCCTTCGCCAAGACCGACCGCGAACTCTGCTTCAACCGCATCAATAAAAAACTCGCCATGCCCGAACCCAACCTCCACTTCCCCAAAGCCGACCCCAAACAGTACGTCGCCTCCTGGGAAAACGCCCGCTGCGCCGTCATGCAGGGCGGACAGGGCGACATCAAGCACTGGGCCTTCAACGACCCGCTCAAACGCAAAGGCAAGTACAAGGACAACCCGCCCACGCCCCAGGAATACCTCAAGCTCAGCACCCGCGTCGTCGATCTCCACCCGGTCACCATCATGCAGAACGCCCGCACCTCCGGCGGCGGACAGATGGACCTCGTCCCCTCCCAAGCCGTCACCGTCGGACCGCTGCAAACCTGGCAGGCCGAAAAAGTCTCCATCTGGCAGGCCGGCAGCCACGACAACCCCTTTGGCATGCGACTGACCACCCTCATGATCGGCAAAAAACTCCCCGACGCAGCCGTCCCCATGTCACTCCTGGCCCTCCATCCCAACGTCCAGTTCAACTTCTACCGAGGAGGAATCGGCACCGTCGCCGTCGAAATGCACTAACGGGCCGCCTCCTGAAAACCATCGCCGACCATAGCAACGCGTGTGGGTCCGCCGCCCCGGCGGACTCCGCGCCTCATTCCTCCCGCCCCGCCGCGAACCCGCGAAACCCAACAATCTCAAAAACCAACATCCCCAACGACCCACCGAGACACATCCCAAACACGATCAGCATCGCCCCAAACGGAAAAACCACCGCCGCCCCCACAGAACATCCCACCAACGGATAAAGATAAACCCGCCTAACCCGCAGCCGCCCACTCCCGCCCAACCGCGCAAACAACACCGCGCCCACATAAAACCCAAACGCCGTCACCACCGGCGCGATAATCCACAGCAACCCGCGCAACAGCGGAGTGTGAAACGACCTCGAAACCAGAAACAAACCCATCCACCCCAAATAAAACCCAGCCCCCAACAAAATCGAAACCACGAACCTCGGACCGGCAACCCCAAAAATGTACCTGCCTCTGCTCGTCACGAGCTGCTCCACCGAATACCACACAATCCACGAGAAACCGGCCCCCTCCCCTGATCCACCTGATTCGCCTACCCCCTGGCTACCCGACCCCCTACCGGGCCAACTCCCCATAATGCTCCGACGCCTCCAGAATGCCGCCCGACCGGGCATAGAAATCCCCATCCAGATGAAATACCCCACGCTGCGGCCGCGTCCACTGAGCAGCCGCGCACGGATGAAAGCTCATCAGCTCATCCCAGCGCCGGTAGTTCTGATCGCCGTTCGTCTCGAACGCCCCGATCTTCAGCCCCGGCAGCGCCGGCAGCCGCGACGCCACATTCTTGTTCCAGTCCACCAATATCGGCGAGACGGTCAGATCGGCACAAAAACACGGCACCCCAGCCGACCGCGCCGCCTTCGCCGTCTTCAGACTCATACTCATCGTCTTGGCGGTCGGCTTGAGCGCGATCGCCCCATACCCCAACTCGATCCGCTCCCGCGCATGCTCGTCGCTGTGCGCGCTCTCATCCGCCGCCACCATCACCCCCAGACCCGACACATCGACCTTGTACTCCTCCGCGAACGGCTCCTCCACCAGCACCACCCGCTCGAACGCCCCGATCCTCTTCGCGTGGTCCAACAGCCGCCGCAATCGATCCTTGCTGTCGTACCGCCCGTTCGCGTCCAGGTAATACGCAATCCGCCCGCTGTCGGTGTACGCCGTCTCGATCCCCCCTACCGCCTCGTGGATCGCCGAGAGCCGCCGGCAATCCCACTCCAGCATCTTCTCGTAGCTCCCATCCTTCTCCGGATCGCTGCCGATCTTGATCTTCAAAAAGAAGTACCCATCCCGCGCCAACTGCCGCACCTGCTCGATCGGAATGCCGTACGCGATCAGCGGAATGCAGGCCACCCGCCCGTGCCGCTCCGGCAACACCGCCCGATACTCCGCCCCGATCATCTCATCGAAGCCTTTGTACCCCTTCTCCCGGCAATACAACATCCACGCCGCATTGTCGAACCCGACCAGCGCATTCAGCACAAACGTCAGCTTCAGATCGTCACGCCGGCAAACCCCTTTGGCGTACGCGTACGCCTCCGGCAACAGCCGCTCCAGCAGCTCGATCGGAGTCTCGAACGACTGCCCCTCGACGCGCTTCAGCGCCCAATCCAGCACCGCGAACATCAGCACGTTGCCCGCGCTCTCCGAATGCGACGCGAACACCCGCGGATCCGACCACAACACGTTCTGCGTGCAAATCCCCAACCCGAACTCACCCGACGCCCCCGTCAGCCGCGCCGCCGTCTGCCACATCTCGCCCATATACCCGCCCTTGAACCCAAACGGCCGGATCAGGGCCTCTCGCTCGAAATTGCAGCTCGTACGCTCGACGGTAATACGCATGCTCCGCTCGCTTTCCAGCCGCAGCCGCCTTGAAAGCCCCGGCCTCTCAGGTCGCTGCGCAACGCTTGACCATCAGGTAATACTCAAGCCCGTCCGCGGCATCGGTCAACTCGCCCGTCCTCTCAAAACCGAACGACCCGTACAGGCGATTCGCCGCGACGTTGTCCTTGAGCACCCGCAGATCGATACTCCGAAGCGCCAGGTCCCGCTCCGACCCCTCCATCAGCGCACCCATCAGACGCCTCCCCCATCCTCTGCCCAGAAGCGACTGATGGACCCCGATGCCGAAATGGGCCTCCTGCGACCGCACCCTCGAAAGAAAGGCGTGGCCGAAGATCTCGCCCACCGCATCGGCGATCACAAACGCGTATTCGTCACCCTCAGCCAACCGCTTGAACGGCCCATCGCGCAACGCCGCCTCGGTCACGTCATACCCGTACGGCCGATACGCCCGAACCACCAGCGGACTCAGGCTTCGGTAAAACCGCAGCAGCGCCGGCAGATCGTCCATCGTCAGCCGCCGAACGATCGGTTCGCCTTCAGGCCGCCTCTCGTCACCGGGATCGCTCAGATCACACCCTCCTCGCCGATCCGACGGTCGTCAAAAAAGTTGTCCCGAAGGATGCTCGGCTGCGACGCCTCGATGATCAAAGCCGGTTCCAACGCGATAAACGTGTGCCGCTTCCCCGGCGGCATGACCAGCAGGTCGCCCGGCCCCATGATCGTCGGCTCATCCTCGACACGCATCTCGATCCGCCCCTTGAGAACGTAGAACGTCTCGTGCTTCATCGCGTGCTTGTGGCACGGACAACGCTGCCCCTCAAAAAGAAACAGAAACTTGCCACAGTACCCTCGTTCCGTTTCGTTGGCGATCCAATACTCGATCAACCCGATCTTCGCAAACTCGCCGATCCCGAAGTGAAGCACCAGCGGCGTTACATCGGGCATCCTGATATGCCAGCCGTCCATGCAGGCCCGGCAACCGGCCAGGGCCTCATCGCGGGCCGAACCGACAAGTTCCACCGAGTCATACCTACCCATTCTGCTGCTCCTGAAGATTCCAAATGATTAGAGAAAAAGTCTACCTCCAGTCCGCGGCGGGCCACAAGCGAAAACCCCACTAAAACCACCGCAACCACAAGACCATGGGCAACAACTACTTACGCGAAGTCCCCCGCCGATCGCCCGCCGTCGCCGCCATATCAATTAGCTGCTCTTATTTTATGTATTCATACATTGCGTTTGACTAATATTGAGTGGCCCAGTAGACTTAGATGGCCGATGAATAGTTAGCCAAAATTGAGGTGTGGGTCACGATGATAAGGCAGTGTAATACTACCGCGGCGCCGCCCGCGGACCGGGATGCGGATCGCCAGGATCTGGGGATCCAGAGCCTCCGGTCCGATCAGGTGTTCGCCAGTATGCCGCAATACCTCGTGGAGCGGGACGCCAGCCGCTGCATCCGGTGCCTGGTGTGTGTGCGCCAATGTCCTTATGAGGCAACGTTTTACGACGCCCAGACCAACGAGGTCACCAACCGCCATCAGAACTGCGTGATGTGCCGGCGGTGCGAGGCCATGTGCCCCACCAACTGCATCCAGATCCGCCAGTTCGGCAGCGGCTTCCGCGCCAACGAGCACTGGAAGGAAAAGCACATCCGAGGCATCTATAAGCAAGCCGACACCGGCGGCGTCCTGCTGACCGGCTCGGGCAACGACCAGTACTACAACACCTATTTCGATCGCATGGTGATCGACGCCTCGCAGGTGACCAACCCGTCCATCGACCCGCTCCGCGAGCCGATGGAGCTGCGGACCTTCATCGGCCGCAAGCCCGAACGCTACGACCCAGCCAAGGGCGGCAACGGCCAGGCCAAGGAGTATCCCAACATCGCCTGCGACCTGCCGATCATCTTCGCCCCCATGAGCTTCGGCTCGATCAGCTACAACCTCCAACATGGGCTGGCCATCGCAGCCGGCAAGTTGGGAACGTACTTCAACACGGGTGAAGGCGGACTTCACCCCAATTTCCATCAATACAGCAAGCGGGCGATCGTGCAGGTGGCCTCCGGACGTTTCGGCGTCTCAGCCGAATACCTGCGGTCCGCCGCCGCCGCCGAAATTAAGATCGGCCAGGGGGCCAAGCCGGGCATCGGCGGCCACCTGCCGGGCGAAAAAGTCACCGCCGAAATCTCGCGCACCCGCATGATCCCCGAAGGCTCCGACGCCATCAGCCCGGCCCCGCAGCACGACATCTACAGCATCGAGGACCTGCGGCTGCTGATCTACGCGATCAAGGAAGCCACCGAATACACCATCCCCGTCTCGGTAAAGATCGCCGCCGTCCACAACGTCGCGGCGATCGCCAGCGGAATCGTCCGGGCCGGCGCCGACATCGTGGTCGTCGACGGATTCCGCGGCGGCACCGGCGCCGCCCCGGCCATCATCCGCGACCACGTGGGAATCCCCGTCGAGGTCGCCCTCGCCGCCGTCGATCAGCGACTCCGCGACGAAGGCATCCGCCACTGCGCGTCGATCATCGGCGCGGGCGGGTTCCGAAGCTCAGCCGACATCGTCAAGGCGATCGCCCTGGGCGCCGACGCCGTCTACATCGGCACCGCGGTGCTCCTGTCCGTCGGCTGTACGCTCTGCCAGCAGTGCCATCGCGGAAAGTGCTCCTGGGGAATCACGACCAACCGGGCCGACCTGCTGCCGAGGCTGCCCGCCGACGTGGCAGCCGAGCGGGTCATGAACCTCCTGCACGCATGGTCCCACGAAATCAAGGAAATGCTCGGACTGATGGGCCTCAACTCGCTCGAGTCGCTGCGCGGCAACCGCCTCAAACTGCGCGCGGTGGGCATGACCGATGAGGAGGCCCGGATACTCGGCATCAAGCACGCCGGGGAGGCATAGACGATGAAGGTGGTTTACGCCATTACCGAACGGTGCATCAACTGCCATCTGTGCGAGGTGGCCTGCACGACGGAGCATTCGCGGACCAAAAACCCGGTCAGCGCCTACCACGTCGAGGGCCAGCGGTTCAACTGGCGGGAGTCGGCGCCGTATCCGGACCCAGCCGAGGCCAGGGACGCGGGCCGGCCCGCCCCCAAGTCGCGCTGCCGCGTCCTCCAGGACGGCTACCGGGTGATCTCGACGATGTGCCGACACTGCGAAGTCCCTTCGTGCGTGCTCGCGTGCAAGAACGGTTCGCTCTACAAGGACGCGACCGGCCGGGTGTGCGTCGACGAGGAAAAATGTGTCGGCTGCTGGATGTGCATCATGGCGTGCCCGTATGGCGTGATCACGCGGAACGTGGACCGGCAAAACGTGCCGCAGGTCGAGAACAACGGGATCAACCACCACTGCGACCTGTGCCCCGACCGCAACGAACCGGCCTGCGTGCGGGTCTGCCCCACCAGGGCCCTGGTGTACGAAGAGCGATAGCGCCGCCCCAAGACGGAGAACGGACCATGCGATACGTGATTGTCGGCAACTCTTTCGCGGGAACCTTCGCGATCGAAGCCATCCGCAGCATCGACCGCCAGGGCGAGATCGTGCTCATCGGCGACGAGCCCGAGCGGCTCTACAGCCGCGCGATGATCCACGAGTACCTGGCCGGCGTGGTCGACGAGTCAAAGATGTTCCTCCGCGACCGGGCGTTCCACTCGCGGCTCGACGTGACGGCCCTCTCCGGCCAGCGGGCCGAAAAGCTGCTGCCCGAGAGCCACGAGATCGTGGTCGACGGCGAGAAGATGGTCTACAACAAGCTGCTGCTGGCCGTCGGCGGCTCGCCGTTCGTTCCGCCTGGGATCGAGGGATTGGATGCGTTCAAGGACTGCGTCTTCGGGTTCACGAGGATGGCGGACGCCGCGGGACTGTCCCGCCGAGCCCAGGAGGCCCGTCGCGTGGTGGTCCTCGGCGCCGGGCTGATCGGCATGCAGGCGGCTGAGGCGTTCGCCCACCTCGGCAAGCAGGTGACGGTGGTCGAGCTGGCCAACCAGGTCCTGCCGCTGGCGACCGACGACCTGGCCGCCGAGATGCTCCAGACCGAGATGCAGGAGGAAGGCGTGCAATTCCGCACGGGCAACAGCGTGACCGCCCTGCTCGGCGAAAACGGCGTCCTGCGGGCGGTCAAGCTCCGCAGCGGCGAGGAGATCGAGGCGGAGCTCTTCGTCATCGCGGTGGGCGTCCGGCCCAACGTCGGATGGCTGCGCGACAGCGGCCTGGTGATCGACCGCGGCATCGTGGTCGACGAGCACCTGCAGACGAATCTCGAAGACGTCTACGCCGCGGGCGATTGCGCCCAGGGCCTGGAACTGATCAGCGGCTCGCGGATGGTGCTGGCGACGATCCCGGTGGCGTCGGAACAGGGACTGACCGCCGGCTACAACATGGCGGGCATGGAGGCCGAGTACCGCGGCGGAATCCCGCTCAACGCCCTGCAGTTCGGCCGCCTCCAGATGGTCAGCTACGGCTACGTGCGGGAAAAAGACGGCCAGGAAGTGGTCAGCCTGCTCGACGAGGACAAGCGGGTCTACAAGAAGATCGTGCTCGAGGACGGCCGGATCACCGGAACCCTGTTCGTGCGGGCAATCGACCGGGCGGGCGTCTTCCGCAGGCTGATCGAGGACAAGGTGGATGTCTCGGCCTTCACCTCCAAGCTGCTCTCGGACGAGTTTGGCGCCGCGGCACTGCCGGAGGAAATCCGCCGCGAAATGTTCGAAAAGCCTCAAAGCCGGATCGCCGTCCGGCGACCCGAACCGCAGGAGGCCTGATAGGCCGCAGGACTGAAAGTTGGAGACGATGCGATGAGCCGCGAACAATTTGTCAGACGACCGGAAAGCTACGGCAAGGATATCTCAGCGTGCGGTGTGATCGGGCTGATCAACCACGACGGACGGCGGGTGGACGGGTCGCTGATCACCAGGGCGATGCGCAACATGCGCGACCGCGGCAACGGTTTGGGCGGCGGGTTCGCAGCGTACGGCATCTACCCGTCGATGAAGGACCTCTACGCCCTCCACGTGATGTACGACGCCAAAAGCGACGCCCGCGACCTGGAAACCCTCCTGGACGGCTGCCTGCAGATCCACCAGGCCGAGGAAATTCCAATCTTCGAGACCAAGAAGATCGGCAGCCACCCCTACTTCAAGCGCTACTTCGTCAGCCCGCCCGCCAATCGGCCCGCGGACGACGGCGACGACGACTACATGGTCTCGCTGGTGATGCAGGTGAACACGCAGACCCAGCACGCCTACATCATCTCAAGCGGCAAGAACATGGGCGTCTTCAAAGGCGTCGGATTCCCGGAAGACCTCTCCGAGTTCTTCCGGCTGGACGAGTATGAAGGGTACATCTGGACCGCGCACAACCGGTTTCCGACCAACACGCCCGGCTGGTGGGGCGGGGCCCATCCGTTCGCCCTGCTGGACTGGTCGATCGTGCACAACGGCGAAATCTCCAGCTACGGGACCAACCGCCGGTACCTGGAGATGTTCGGCTACAAGTGCACGCTCCAGACCGACACCGAGGTGGTCGCCTACCTGATGGACCTGCTGGTCCGCCGACACAAGCTGAGCTTCGAACAGGCCGCCGCGGTCTTCGCTCCGCCGTTCTGGAAGGACATCGACGAGATGGACGAAAAGGAGCGCCGCATCCAGACCAACCTGCGGATGGTCTACGCGTCGGCGGCGCTGAACGGGCCGTTCGCGTTTCTCCTGGCCTGGTCCGACGGGATGATCGGGTTGAACGACCGCGTCAAGCTCCGCCCGCTGCTGGTCGGCACCCGGAAGAACACGACGTACATGTCGTCGGAAGAGGCGGCGATCCGCGAGATATGCCCGGACCTGGATCGGGTCTGGGCCCCGCAGGCGGGCCGCCCGATCGTGCGGCGGCTGGACGATGACCCGGTCAGGGCGATTGCGGAGTAACCACCAATGTCCATCACCATCGACGCCAGGGGCGTATACTATCGACAGCTCAACGAGCGGGTGCGCGAGGCAATCCGCAGCGGCGAAACCTCCATCCGCATCTTCAACGTGACCGGCCAGCGGTACATCGGCGGCGGCCTCCAGTCGCCGCAGGTGACGATCACCGTCGAGGGCGTGCCGGGCGAGAACATGGCGGCCTTCATGGCCGGCCCGCGAATCGAGGTCTTCGGCAACGCCCAGGACGGCGTGGGTAACACCATGAACGACGGTCAGGTCATCGTCCACGGTCTGGCCGGCGACGTGGTCGGCTACGGAATGCGCGGCGGAAAGGTCTTCATCCGCGACGACGTGGGCTACCGCGTGGGCATTCACATGAAGGGATTCATGGACAAGCAGCCGGCCCTGGTGATCGGCGGCTGCGCGGGCGACTTCTTCGGCGAGTACCAGGCCGGAGGGTGCCTGGTCCTGCTGGGTCTGCGCGGCGAGGGACGCGCGAGCGTGGTCGGCGACTACTGCGCGACCGGGATGCACGGCGGCGTGATGTACATCCGCGGCGCCCTGCGGGAAAGCTACCTCGGCAAGGAGGTCAAGCGATTCGAGATGGAGGACCAGGACGCCGCCCGGCTGCGCAGCGTGCTCGAGGACTTCGGTTCGACCTTCCAGATCGACGAGGACCTCATGGACTTCGGCCGCTACCACAAGATCATTCCCGTCAGCGCCCGGCCCTACGGGCAGCTCTACGCCTACTAACATGGAGGAACGCATGCGGTTCGCCTTTGCGGTCAGGAAACTGGACGGCCAGTTGAATGAAGCCATCGAACAGATCGGGCAATGCCAGCGGTTGTACCAGAAGGACGGCATCCATGAGCCGGCCCTGGCGGCGTCGCTCCAAGCGACCAGGGAAAGCCTCGAGAGCCTGCGGCGGTCCCTGTCGGGCATCGTCGCGGCCAATGAGCGCAAGTTCGACATGATCGCGTACCTGACCGAAGCCCTGAAAATGGAGCACGGAACGGTCAGCGAACTCCAGAGCTGCCTGCGCGTCATGCCGGAAAGCCCCGTGCGCGAAACCCTCCACCGGATGCTGCTCGAAGAAAAACAGCACGAAGAAGCACTGGTCAAGCGGATCGTCGACCTCGGCGGCGAGCCGCGGGTCGACCTCGAAATCCCCCCGCGGCCCACCAGCCTGTCGATCGCCGATCTGCTCGACCAGCACCGCCAACGCGAACTGGCCACCCAGCGGCATTACGAACTGGGCCTTTCGCGATTCGAGGAGCCGGAATTCCAGTGGATTCTGGGCCAGTTGAACATCGAGGAAAAAGAACACCTGAAAAAACTTGACGAACTGCTTGGCCATGTGGTACAAAAAGATGAGACGGCGGCATTGGTCCCGCACGAGCTGCGGGAAATCACGTGGGTGGACCCGTATATGGGCGAACCCGGTGAGCGGCCTTGGATTGAGTAAGGGCCATTAATAATTTGTAGTTCCGAGAGGACATAGACCTCCTCTTTTCTCAGTGTTTCGATGGGAGGGGCAAGGCATCCGCCTTGCCCCCCGCTTTTTTTACGGACAAGCGGTTGGATCGCCCGGGGAATCCTCAATCTTAACTTATAGTTATGGCCTTTGAGTGATATACCTCCTGCCTCAAAGTCCTCGCCGGTCCCTTGCACCATCGCGGAAAACTCTTGCCTTTGTCGCCGGGAACCGGTATCCATGGATCCATATTGTTAACAGTTAACAATATGATGATATGACAAATCAGCGGAGATACGGACGATGGCCAGAGTGCGAGCGGAAGAGCTGAGTAAGGTGCAAAAATGGGCGAAAGCGGTCACGGGAGCGGGCCGGATACAGCCGTTCGTGCGGATCGAATGCCGCAAGCAGGGGTTCGGGTCGCTGCAGTGGGGTCGGTCGATCATGCCGGGCCCGCTTCGGCTGGCGGGCAAGGAATATGACGCGGGGCTTGGGACGCACGCGGACAGCGAGCTGGTGGTTCGGAGTTCGGCTCCGATTCGACGTTTTTCAGCCGTGGCGGGCATTGACGACAATGCGCTGACGCGGGTAAACGACATTCGGATGGCGTTTTCGGTGGAGGCGGGCGGCAAGAAGGTCTGGTCAGCCGGGCCGCTGAAGGTCTCGGACGCACCGGCGCGGGTGGAGGTCGCGTTGGACGGGGCGCGGGAGTTCGTACTGAAGGTCCGGGAGGTCAACGGGGTGCTGCACGCCGCGCACGCGAACTGGTGCGCCGCGAAGGTGGAGACGGTGGACGGGACGGTGATCGAGTTGGGTCGTCCGTCGGCTGAGTGGCTCTATCAGGACGCGCCGGTGGATTTCCGGTACGGCGGGAAGCCGGCGGCGAACCTGCTGGGCGCGTGGGAGAAGCGGGTTGAGACTCGCGAGGCGGGTGACGGGGTGACGGTGTGCGAGACGCGTTGGCGGGATCCGGAGACGGGTCTGGAGTGCGTGCTGGAGATGAAGCATTTCGCCGATTTCGCGGCGGCGGAATGGGTGTGGCGGTTCAGGAACGGCGGTGGGAAGGACACGCCGATATTGGAGGACATCCGTGGCTTGGACGTGACGTGGCCGATGGGCGCGGCGCCGACGGTGCGGTATTCGCAGGGCTCGCTGTGCCGGATCGACGATTTCATCCTCAACGAGGAGACGATCGAGACGGGCAAGGCGCGGGAGTTCGTTACTGGCGGCGGGCGGTCGTCGCAGGCGGTGTTGCCGTTTTTCAATCTGATGGGCAAGGACGAAGGGCTGATCGTGGGCGTCGGCTGGACGGGTCAGTGGGCAAGCCGGTTCAGTTTTGACGGCTGCCTGGTCCGTGTCGAGGCGGGCATGGAGCGGACGCACCTGACGCTGCATCCGGGCGAGGAGATTCGGACGCCGCGGATGCTGATTCTGTACTGGCAAGGCGAGTCGATGCGCGGGCACAACGAGCTTCGGCAGTTCATTTTGAAGTACCACACGTACCGTCCGGACGGCAGGACGATTCCGGCTCCGATCACGACGTCGACGTGGGGCGGGATGAAATCGTCGTGCCACCTGGATCGGATCGCGGTGATGAAGGAGCACGGGCTGGATCACGATTACTACTGGATCGACGCGGGCTGGTACGGCCCGGCGGACAGCTACTCGCCGGATGAGTTCGAGGGCGACTGGTACAAGCACGTTGGGAACTGGTCGGTGAATCCGGCTGCGCATCCGAACGGTCTGCGTCCGCTGAGCGACGCGGCGAAGGACGCGGGGATGAAGTTCCTGCTGTGGTTCGAGCCGGAACGGGCGATTTGGGGCACTCCGTTGACCCAGGAGCATCCGGAGTGGTTCCTGGGCGAGAAGAAGGAGCTGATGACGGTTCTGCTGAATTTGGGCATTCCCGAGGCCCGGCGGTGGATCACCGATCTGATCGTGAGCAAGATCGAGGAGTTCGGCGTCGACTGTTACCGTCAGGACTTCAACATGGACCCGCTGGCGTTCTGGCGGTCGAACGACGCGCCGGACCGGGTGGGGATGACGGAGATTCGGCACATCGAGGGGCTGTATGAGTTCTGGGACGCGCTGCTGGCGCGGTGTCCGGGCCTGATCATCGACAACTGCGCGAGCGGCGGCCGTCGGATCGACCTGGAGACGATCGGACGGAGCATTCCGCTGTGGCGAAGCGACGTTCAGTGCTGGCCGAGCTTCGATACGACGGCGAGCCAGGTGCACACGCACGGGTTGGCGCACTGGGTACCGTGCAGCACGACGGGCGCGCAGATGCGTCCGGGCGACACGTACAACTTCCGCAGCGCGATGTGCACGGGGATTCAATTTCCGCTTTTTTCGTACGAGAAGAATCCGATCGATCCGAACTATCCGTGGGCGTGGCACCGGGAGCGGCTGGCGGAGATGCGGCGTGCGATTCCGTACTACTTCGGCGACTACTATCCGCTGACGGCGTGCTCGGTGTCGGCGGAGTTGTGGATGGCGTACCAGATGCACCGCGAGGATTTGGGCGAGGGGATTTTCGTGGCGTTCCGGCGTGAGAAGAGCCCGTTCCTGGCGGCGCGGTTCCCGCTGAGGGGTCTGGAGGCGAAGGCGACATACGCGTTCGAGGACGTGGACACCGGGCAGGTGGTCGAGCTTGGCGGAGAAGAGCTGATGACCGAGGGCCTGGAGACGCGGATGGACCGGCCGCGGGAGAGCCGGTTGATGTTCTACCGGAGGAAGTAGGCGGTACGGCCGGCGTAGCGTTTGCCACAAAATGGGGCATTCGGGCGGGTGGAACAGGAGACGGCTTTTGGGAGCAGGAACCACTTCTTGCGATCTGTCACACCGCCGCAGATCGTGATTGCCATAGGTCGCGGTGCGAGCTATCTCTATTGCCGACCGGAGTGGCGTCAGGGTGGACAGCCAGGTCGCACGCTGACGGCAACGGCGCGCCAGGTCGCAAAGAAAACGTGTGTTTTTGCGGGCGAAGACACACCCTACCGTCTGGATTCCCGTCTGCGCGGGGACGACACACAATGACGCGGCGATCCAGATGTGGAGGCATCACGGAAAGCTGATGGCGCCCCTTCTGGAAGCCGCATGCAATGACGGGCGTTTTGCACATGGAACTGCGTGGCGGGTTGGAGTCTTGTTATTCGGGCAGGTGGATGATTTCGGCTGAGGGTTGATCGGGCGAGGCGATCCGCAGGATGCCGACGGTGATGGGCAGCTTGAAGCGTTTGGGTCCGGCGCTGCCGGGATTGAAGTAGAGGACGCTGCCTTTGCGTTGGACGGCGGGCCGGTGGGAATGGCCGTAGATGACGACGTCGAGGCGCAACTCGGCTGGGTCGAGTGCCATATGGTCGAGGTCGTGGATGGGGTAGATGCGCAGGCCGGCGAGTTCGATCAGTTCGTGCGGGCGGAGGTTGGCGGCCCACGGGCCGCGGTCGGTATTGCCGCGAACGGCGGTGACGGGAGCGATCCGCCGGAGCTCGGCCAGGACGTCGGGCGAACCGACGTCGCCCGCGTGGATGACGTGCTCGACGCCGCGAAGGGCGTCGAGGGCCCGCGGGCGGAGCAGGCCGTGCGTATCGGAGATGACGCCGATGATCGTCCGGGCCGAATCCGTCATCCGCGGTCCATCGCCCCTACTTGAAGGTGATCTTGAGCGTCGCGATGGCGTGCGGGGCGAGTTTGACGTTGATTGCGCCCTGGACCACGCGGGCTGAGGAGTCGTCGTCGGCGGTTTCGAGGAAATCGACTTGGACGGCCTTCACGGGCTTGCCGAAGAGTTTCGGATCGAAGGCGATTCGGGCCTGTGCGGGCTTGCCATCGGTCTCGAAGAGGCGAACGACCAAGGCGTCGTCGCCGTCGGCCTTCTTGATCGAGGAGAGGACGACGTTGTCCGGCTGGAGCTTGACGCCGTCGGTGGCGGCGGGGAAACGGCCGTCGTGGGCATCGGCTCCGACGGGCAGGAGCGGATGGTTGAACGCGGCGCCGATGCGTACGAGATCGGACGCGGCGAGCTTGCCGCCATGAGGCATGACGGCGAGTCGCATCTGATGCTCAGCGATTTCGGGCAGCGGATCGGGCTCGTAGGACGAGCGGATGAGGGTCAGCCGCAGCGTGGAGCCGTCGAGCGAGTGGCCGTGCTTGCAGTCGTTCAGGAGGGCACAGCCGGCGGCGGTCTTGCCGGATTTGCCGGCGGGGCTGCCGACCACGTCGGCCCAGCGGAGGGCGGGAACCTCTTCGCCGGCGTTCAGCGAGCGTTCGATGGAGCCGAACGGGATTTCGTAGGAGGCTTTGGCCTTATCGAGGGCCAGCGGCATGACGAACCGCAGGGCGGGCGTGCCGATGTCCGGGCCGCCGCGTTCGAGCCAGAAGGCGCTGATGGCGGCTTCGAGCCACGGCTGGCCGGCTTTGAGGGACCAGGTCAGCGTGATGGTCGAGTCGTTGACTTTCGCTTTGGCTTCGAACGAGGCAACATACGGCCCGCGGTGGACCGGCTGGAAGGCGAGGAGCTCGATCGGGCAGATGCGTTTTTGGGGCGGATGGATGACCCAGGAGGACATCGGGCCGGGCCGTTCGAGGACGTATTCGAGCAGGCCCAGCGGGTTGTCGCGATCGGCCAGGTCGGTTTTGGACGCTTTGTCGATGAGTTTGACGATGCCGCCGGTGACCGGGTCGAATTCGACGAGCAGGTATTCGTTTTCGATGGCCCAGTCGCCGATGACGTCGGGCCGGTTGACGACGGTGCGATGGTGGGCCTTGACCGGCGGTTTGGGCAGTTCGGCTGAGCCTTCCTCGACGGCGAGCGCGGCATAGCCGAGCGGCCCGACGCGGACCGGCAACGCCAGATCGACGTGTTCGTGGGCCCAGTAGTGGCCGTGGCCGACCCGCTGGGCGGGAATGGTCTTGCCGTCGGGCGTGCGGACGCGGAAGACCTTGTCTCGCATGTCCTCGCCGCCGGCATCCCAGATGGAAACAGTAATCACCTGGTCGCGGTCCGAGCCGGTGGGATTGAAGACGACGAACGGCCGAGGGCCGGCGGCGATGTGTCCGGCGACGGAGAGTCCGCCGTCGTAGGTTCCGCGACCGACGCCGGCGCCCATCGCGATCGACTCGAGCGACGGCGGCACCGGAGCGGTTTCGCCGGCGGCGAAGGAGGTGTCCACGTGGCGGGCGATGGCCCGCAGCGAGTTGGTCTTGACCATGCTCGCGGTGGCGGCGGCTTTCTGGTAGAGCCCTCGCTGGTAGTGGCGGGTGGCGGCGACGCCGGAGCCGGGCAGGATGTCGTGGAAGTGTCCGAACAGGACGTTGATCCACGCCTCGCGCAGGTCGGCTTCGGGATAGTCGCGGCCGAGGGCGGTCCAGGCGAGCGAGCCGGCGATTTCGGCGTCGATGAGCTGGGCTTCGCCGTAGCGGTTGGCCTGCTTGATCAAGGCCTGCGAGGTGTAGCAGCCGGTGAACTCGAAGTTCAGTTCGCCTTCGAAGACCGGCAGCTTGGAGCCGCCCTTTTCGAGCGTCGCGTAGTAGTCGCGGGTGGTGTTGAGCTTGAAGTTGGGATAGATCGGCCAGGCGTTCATCTCACGGGCGTAGAGGATGTCCTTGCGGGTGGGCCCGCCGCCGTGGTCGCCGACGCCGTAGACGTTGAGGGAATCCTTGAGGCCGGTTTTTTTGCAGAACGCCAGCATGGTTGCGGCGTTGTGAGGGCCGATGTGGTTGTTGTACCAGACGGTCTCGATGTTGACCAGGATTCGCCGGCCGTCGGGCCCCTTCCACCAGAAGACGGGCGGTTTTTCGAACGCGCCGCCGCGGCACATGTAGTAGCGGGTGACGCCGCCGCGGGAGACGATCGAGGGGATGGTGGCGGCGTGGCCGAAGGTGTCCGGTTCCCAATCGAGTTGGATATCGGCGGCTGAGAGGCCCATGTGTTCGCGAAAGAAGCGGCGGGTGTAGAGCAGGTGTCGGGCGAGGCTTTCGCCGGCGGCGATGTTCTTGTCGCCCTCGACCCAGTGGACGGCGGCGACTTCCCAGCGGCCCTCGGCGACCCGCTGTTTGATCTGCTCGAAGAGCTCCGGGTGGTATTGGCGGGCGATCTGGTAGACCGAGGCCTGGCTTTGGGTGTAGCAGAAATCGGGGAACTCGTCCATGAGCTTCAGGACGGTGGTGAAGGTGTCGTTGGTGACGGCGACGGTCTCGGGCCAGGACCACATCCAGTTCATATCGATGTGGCCGTGGCCGGCGCAGTGGATGGTGTACTGCTTGGCGACCTCGCCGATGGGGGCGAGGATTCGTTCGGCGCGGGCGATGGCGTCGGCGAAGGCGTCGAAGTTGCCGGACCCGATGGGCTTGCGAACCGTCTCGCAGGCCTGGTCGATGAGCTTGCGCCACCTGGCGGCCTGGGGTTTGTGGAGGTCGCAGAGGCCTTCGGCGAACTCGATTTCGGAGAGGATTCGTTCGGCGGCGAACTGGCGTTCGGCGACGAGGGAGGCGAGGGCGGACTTGAGCTGGTCGCGTTTGGGATCGTTCATCTTCTTCGGCTCCTGTGGAGTTCCGTCAATGGTCATGAGTTTGCGGCGGGTCGAGGCGACCCGTCGTCGGTAAATAACCCAAGCAGACTATCGGCAGAAGCGGTGCGTTTCAAGGGAAAAGAGGCGATGCGCGGGGTTGCTGCCGCTTGGAAGGCCAAGTTGTACCGGGTGTCTACGTTTATCGTGGAAACCGCTGGTGTATCTCCGGCAATTGGGGGAACGTCCCGTGCGGGAGGGTCTGGTACCAGTAGGCGGTGCTGGCGATGTCGTCGGTCAACGGCTGGAATGTGCCATCGGGCCACCAGCCGAGGGCCTGAATGGTGACCTTCAGATCCCGCTTGAATCGGATCGGGTCGAGGATGTGCCAGCGGTAGAGGCCGTGGCGCGGCACCTTGCCTTCGCCTTTGTCCCACGTCGGATAGCCCAGGTACGGCGTGGCGTAAGTATCGCCGAAACACCAGGCGCCGCCGAAGTAGTCCTCGGTACCGGTGCCGCAGATGGTCGGGTATTCGTCGTCGCCGTCGATGAAGAACTTGATCTCGCCCTCGCCCCACCAACCGTTGGACATCTGGGTCCAGGCCAGGTAGGTGCCGACGTAGTGGCCGCGGCCGGTGACGCCGTCGAGTATGGTGTGTTCGGGAAGCTCCCGCGTGGTCAGGCTGCGGCGGTGCTGGACGTGTAAGAGGGCGGCCTGTTCGGGTACGTCGGTCAGGGCGTAAGTGATCTGGTAGAAGAAATGCGGCACATCCTGGTGGGATTGGTTTTCGACGGTGATCTTCGCGCGTTGGCGGAACGGCATGGGCCAGTAGCAATTCATGCCGCCGGTGGGGTTGACAGCGACGGGAATCGAGCCGAACCTGGCCCGCATGCCGTGGCCGCAGCAGAAGAAATCGCCCAAGGGCGTCTCGACGCAGGGAGTCTTTTCGTCGTCCCAGTACATCCGCAGCACGCAGCCGGTCAGGGCCTCGGGGACGACGGCGATCCAGATGTGCTGGATGACGCCGGGCCCTTTGATGTCGGCGAGGACGGCGATTTCGCCGGCCTTGACGGCCATGCAGGCCCGGGATTTCCAGCCCTTGCCGAGCCGCCGGCCGGGATCGCCGGACGCGGGTTCGGCCATGGCGCCGCCGCCTTTGGAACCGTCGGGGTTCTCGGCTGAGATGGAACGAGTTTCGGCGTCGGAGAGCATGGGAATGGCGCCCAGACCGAAGTTCAGACCGAATGGAAGCGACATGGGAGTTTCTCCACAGGAGGTTCGGGGTTGTCCTAAGCAAACATGGCTATCCCGCGCCCTAGCCGAGATAGCCATGTAGCTGGAACCGGTCATACCGTTGGCAGTCGGTGCTGGCCGGTTCAAAAAAGGCACCCTCACCTGACCCAGCGGCGCCGACGGTATGACATGATATTTTTATTACGGATATATTAACGTTACCGCACTTATACGTATAAGTCTTTAGCGCGGATTGCGAACTTTTAGCGCGGATGACGGATTTGGTTGGCGAGCGTTCCATTATTCGCAACGGGGGGCGGCGGTTGGCGCGGCGGACAGGGGTTGGTAAGATGCGGGCATGGCTGACGGGATCGGCGGCGTCAATCCGTACTTTCGGGTGGCGGTGAACCAGCGTTGTCCGGCTGGGTATCGACTGGGCCGGCGGGTGATTCTGGACCACTATCTGGCGTGCGTGGCCGAGGGGACGCTGCTGGTCGAGATGGGCGGGCGGACGGAGGAACTGGAGGCGGGGACGTTTCTGTTGATCGAGCCGGGGGCGGAGCATGCGTTTCGTTGCTACGACAACCTCGGCGTGCGGCTGCCGCATATCCACTTCGATTTTTTTGAGCGGGAGGACGCGGAGCAGGTTTTTGTGAGTTTTCGGCCGGCTGAGGAGTTGACGGCATTTGGGCACCTGTTTCGCCAGCCGATCCGGCGCGAGTGTCCGGAACTGGCGTTGGACCCGATCATTCGACCGCTGCATTACGAGCAGCCCCTGGAGAGCCTGATGCGGATCATCGGGTTGCAGGGGCATGGGACGACGGCGGCGCGGCTGGAGCAACGGGGGCATTTTCTGCAATTGCTGGCGTCATTGCTGCGGGCGTGCCAGGCCCGCGAGGTGTTCGACAATCCGCGTCACATCCGGGCGATGGAGGAGGCGATGGCGATCATCCGGCGGGACTTTGCCACGGTGATCACGCTGGAGGAATTGGCGGCGGCGGTGCATTTGAGCCCGTCGCACTTCAGTTCGCTGTTCAAGCAGTTTTACGAGTCGCCGCCGATGCACTTTTTGCGGAACTACCGGATCGAGCAGGTCAAAACACTGCTGCTGACCACCGACCGCAGCCTGACGCAGATCGCGGCTGAGTGCGGCTTCTCATCCGTCCACGTCCTTTCGCGGACGTTCAAGGAGGTCACGGGAACAAGTCCCAGCGACTTCCTGCGAGGCGTCCGCCCGGAAGCCCCGCCCAACCCCAAGGCGTGCCCGATGAGCGGGACGTCAAACCAGTAGCGGCTGTCACGAGACGGCGAATTCCAGGGCCTTGGGATTCTCCGCCCGTTTCGAGGCGTCCAGGACCTCCACGGTGAGCAAGTTGCCTTCCTCGTCAAAATCCAGGATCACCCCCGGCTTGGTCTCGTCACTCTCTGCCACCTTGCCCGGTTTCAGTTCGATGGTCAGCGTATCGGTATGAGCGTCGTAGTTCACCTTCATGGCGATCTCCTGTACTTTTCAATCTTGCTCGTCGAATAGACGGTGACTACCTCCGGTGGGTGACGGTCCACATCAACAAATACGCGCAGCAACTGCCCACCGATCACCCCCTGGACAACGACGCGTCCAAGCCGAACCGGCGTGACGGACTCACACCCCTCCAACAGTGCTCGCACCGTGTCCGACGAGATCCCACGCTTGGCCATACGAGCCGTCGCGTGCTCTGTCAGAATGGCGGTCCTCAAGTCCATCGGTTGCCCTCGGCAGACAAAGTAGATTCTACACAATCCGCCCGAGGATGTATAGCGAATCAACGATTCCGGCCAAATCTTCACGATTTTCGTCAAAGACATGCGGCGGCGGCGCGGGTATGGTGCGGGAAATGGTTTTGGAGGATATGCGATGTATCTGGATCATCTGGCGCGGGCGCAGGACTATCGGGCTAAGCGGATTTCGAGCTATGACCGGACGGGCGGGAACTATGACGCGCGGCCGATCAAGCCGGGCAAGACGTTGACGCTGGCGGAGATCAAGGGGCCGGGGCAGATCGCGCATCTGTGGTTCACGATCGCGTGCGGCGACAAGAACTATCTCCGGCGGCTGGTGTTTCGGGTGTATTGGGACGGGGCGAAGACGCCGGCGATCGAGACGCCGGTGGGCGATTTTTTCGGGATCGGGCACGGCCGGGCGGACAGCTACCAGTGCGCGTTTTTCTCGACCAGCGCAGCCCGGCCGGGTCACGGCGGGCATATGGCGATGAACTCGTGGGTGCCGATGCCGTTCGCCAAGTCGGCCAAGCTGGAGATCGTCAACGAATGCGACGAGGATGTCAGATCGTTCTATTACTACGTCGATTACCGCGAGTTGCCCGAGGCGCCCGAGGACCTGATGTACTTCCACGCGCAATGGAAACGGGATCTGCCGACGGCTGGGTGGACGGGCAAGGGGTCGGTCTGGGGCAGTCCGGAGTGGTCGGCGCGGATGGGCGGGCCGGAGGGCAAGAATCTGGACGGCAAGGGCAACTATGTGGTTCTGGACACCGAGGGGCGCGGGCATTTCGTCGGCT
>Ga0123333_10001261_pt1 | contig 26728 bp, 22 predicted proteins | sample BioC12SIPDNA_3_FD_89957 | JGI IMG/M metagenome (GOLD analysis project Ga0123333, IMG submission 89957) | Anaerobic biogas reactor microbial communites from Washington, USA - Biogas_R2_B C12 SIP DNA | ecosystem: Engineered > Bioreactor > Anaerobic > Unclassified | place: Washington, USA... | reverse complement strand
GGGCCCCCGTGGAGTCTACGGGCCCCCGTGGAGTCTACGGGCCCCCGTGGAGTCTACGGGCCCCCGTGGAGTCTACGGGCCCCCGTGGACCGTGGTCCTACTGCGGGAACTTTTTCGTCGCGTCGACCTCGAACGCCGTCCGGCCCTTGCCGTGCCGCCAGAAACCGGAACCGCCCGGACCGTAGGGGCCCTGCGGCCCCGAGGGCCCCGGGAACTGGCGCCCCTCCAGCACCGGCTCAGTGGACGGCAGCGTGAAGGTGGCCGACACCTCGAAACGCGCCTCGTCGATCACGCGGTACCCGTAGGGCTCCCCCGAGACCCGGTCGGTTTTCCACTCGATGTAGGTCTCCGGTCTGATGTCGCAATCATCGAGCGATGCCGGCAGGGCGCCATGGTTCGCGTAGTAGAGCTGCACCTTCCTGGAAATCTCCGCCAGGTCGCGGACGCGCTGATCGTCCTGGAGGTAGAGGCGGGCTTCCATGGGGCTACCCGACGTCCAGAAGCCCAGGCCGATGACGGCGAGAACGAAGGCCACCAGCGCGGCGGTCGCCCATTTCGCCCTCCCGGCCGGGCGATATTCGGCCGAGGGGGCCACCTCGTCGCGCCGCAGATCGCGCAGGTAGTGGACGAGCACGATCCCCGCCGCGACCGCCACGACGGCGACCTTCAGGCCGAAGCGCAGGGTAAGGTCCCCCGAAAGGAAGCGGACGACCAGGGTGATCATGTCCGCCACGATGGAGGCGGAGGCGACAAACAGCGTCAGGTAGGTCAGCCAGCGCCGGACGGGGGCTATCCTCTGCCCGGGGTTGCGCACGGTCTCCCCCCGGACCACCCTGCTCATGAGCAGCCATATGGGGAACGCCACGACCACGGTGGCGATGCCGGAGCGCAAGGAGAGGATCCACCGTTGGACGCTCTCCCCCGGGTCCGGCAGGTATATGTTGATCAGGTCGAACAGCACCGCGCAGAGCGCAAAGACGGTCGTGTACATCGCCGAGAAAAGCATCAGGTAGAGGAAGGCCTCCTTGGCCGAACCGGACACCTTTTTCCGCGGGACCGGCAGCGGAAGGCCGCAGTCGGCAAACGCCTCGAGCGCCACATGGATCTCCTTCTCGCTCCAGCCTCCCTCGAGCAGTCCCCGGCGGATATCCTCGCGCGACACCCCGCGCGCGAGCGCATCGTGGACAAATTCCGTGATCTGTGACTGCATATCCCTGCCTCCTCTTGTTGGACGGTTCCCGCCGGGCTCCGGCCCGGATTCCCGGTACACCCTGCTCGAAAGCATTTCGCGTGCCAGAAACCGGGCGCCCGCGGCCCCGCGCAAACAGGGGCCCCGGCAATCCCGGCATTTTTCGACAACTTCAGTATGGACTTAAAATGTACAATAGATATACATTAATTGCATGAAAAAGCGGCAAATATTTTCAGACGGAGACCGCGACTTTTTCCGCCTGCTCGACCAGGCGGCCACGACCAACCCCTTCACCGACGCCTACACGGAGCTTCAGCTGCGGATCGCGGGGTGCGCCCCGGAGGTTCCGCCCGAGCGGCGCCTGGCCATGATGGCGGCCAAGGTCGGGGAGAAGGTGCGCGGCCTGGAGGAGCTCGTGCGGCCCGATGCGCGGCGCCTCGCGGGCCAGGACCGCCAGCTGCTCGAGCGTGCGTACCTGTTCGACAGCTACCACCGGTTTCTCGGCCCGCTCGACCGGCACATCGCCGAGCAGGCCGCCGCGGGGGAACAGCCCGTGCCCGTCCGCGTCGCCGGGGACGTCTGCGCCCTCCTGCGCTCGAGGGGCTTCTCCCCGGAAGAGGCCGAACAGTATCTCGCGATCTTCCACCAGCTCCGCCGCGCCTTCTTTTTCATCGACCGAAGCCTGGTCGGCCGCAGCGAATCGATGAAACGGCTGCGGCGGCGCCTTTGGAACAACGTCTTCACCAACGACATCCGCCTGTACGAAAAGCACCTCTGGAACCGGATGGAGGACTTCTCCACCATGCTGCTCGGGGAGACCGGCACCGGCAAGGGGGCGGCCGCGGCCGCCATCGGGCGGTCGGGATTCATCCCCTTCGACGGGAGGCGGGGGGCGTTCGTCGAAAGCTTCGTCGGGAGCTACAGGGCCCTGAACCTCTCCCAGTTCCCCGAATCCCTGATCGAGTCGGAACTGTTCGGGCACAGAAAAGGCGCCTTCACCGGGGCCGTAGAGGCGCACGAGGGCATGCTCGCCCGCTCGAGCGCCTACGGGTCCATTTTCCTCGATGAGATCGGGGACGTCTCCGAGCCGATCCAGATCAAGCTGCTGCACGTGCTCCAGGACCGGGATTTCTCGCCCGTGGGCAGCCATGAGAAGCGGCGGTTCCACGGCAGGATCATCGCCGCGACCAACCGGCCGCTCAGCGCGCTCCGCCACAACGGCCGTTTCCGCGACGACTTCTACTACCGGCTCTGCTCGGACATCATCGCGGTCCCCCCGCTGCGGCTGCGCATCCGGGAAAACCCGGCGGAGATGGACGACCTGGTTTCACTCATCGTCCGCCGGATCTCGGCCGACACCTCGCCGGAGATCCTCGTCAGGGTCCGCCGGAGCCTGGCCGCGTCGCCCGGGGCGGACTACGGGTGGCCCGGGAACGTGCGGGAACTCGAGCAGGCGGTGCGCAGGATTTTGCTCGTGGGCGCCTACGGCGGAGACACGCCGACCGCCCCCCCCGACCTGCAGTCGGTCCTGCAATCGGGTATTGCCTCGGGGGGGCTCGACGCCGAAAGCCTGCTTGCGGGCTACTGCGCACTCCTGTACGCACGCCACGCCACCTACGAGGAAGTCGCGCGGCGCGCGGGCCTGGACCGGCGCACGGCAAAAGCCTACATACGGAAATACCGCGCATCCGGAGAAACCGGGGGCCCGGATGCCGGGACACACTCGTAGACGGGCCTGTACCGGGCCCGGCAGAGGGCCGGCGGCGGCTTATGGGGTTCCATGAGGGTGGTGGCCCCCGACCAGGAGCGAGAGCAACGCGATCAGGCCCAGGCCGAGGCCGAAAAACAGCAGGACGGGCTTCTTCCCGTGTTTGCCCAGTTCGCCGACGACGGCGTGCACCGCCAGGAAAAGGAACCCGCCGCCGACATGGGCCATCAGGAAATCGAACCAGGGCCCGGAAATCCCCGGCGCGATCCAGAGCCCGACGGCGCCCCCGAGAAGCGTCGTCGCCTCCACGGCCGCCACCCAGGCGAGGGTGGCCGCCTTCGGGCAGCCGGCCGCGAGGAGCAGCGCGCCGAGCGCCAGGCCCTCGGGCACCTTGTGCACGCACACGGCCAGAAACATCGAAGCGTCCAAACCGGCCGAGGCGCCGGCTTCATGCCCGAGCGCGAGCGCCAGGCCGTCCATCGTGCTGTGCAGCCCCAGCGCCAGGATCATCCCGGCCGCGATCCCGGCGAACCGGTGCGCCGCGGCCTCGTCGAAATGACTCGCCGCGCAGGCGGGGCAGACATGGCAGACGTAGCGGCTGACCAGGAAAAATACCGCGTACCCGCTCCCCAGGGCGGCCAGCAGTCCCGCAGCCGGAAGCGATGCCGCGCATTCGGGCACTATCGCGAAAAGGGTCACCCCCAGCAGCGTCCCCGCGGCGAAACTGATCATGCGGCACAGGCGCCGATGGGACACGGCGAACAGGACGCTGACGGCGCCCCCTGAGAGCGCCAGAACGAAGGCGGGAACAACCCTTGCGGCCACACCCCAGAAATCCTGCACTGTCGGCCTCCAAACTTATTGCAAATGTTTTTGCATTATCCACCACCGCCGCCGCGTGTCAACAACTATTGCGGATACGCTTGCAATAAGGCGCGGCCGGGGCTAGGATGAAAAACGCCGGGAGAGGGGATGAAACGACACACGAGCCAGCGCAGCGCCATCGAGGAGGTTTTCAGAACCATCGACAGGCCCTTGAGCATCGACGAAATCCTCGAGGCGGGCCGCCGGAAGGTCGGGACCCTCAACCAGGCGACCGTCTACCGGAACCTGAAGATCCTGGTTCAGGACGGGCGCCTGACCAGGGTCCATGCGCCCGAGGGGGGGGTGCGCTACGAGCGGTCGGGGAAAGGGCACCACCACCACTTCCAGTGCAGGGCCTGCAACCGTCTCTTCGAAATCGCCGGCTGCGCCTACAACGCCCGGAGCATGACCCCGCCCGGATTCGTCACGGAGGACCACGAGGTCTACCTCTACGGGATCTGCCCGTCCTGCAGGGGCGGGTTGCGGCGCCGCGGCGCCCTCGGGCAAAACGGAGGGTCGGCCACGGGAACCTTTTAAAATCCGCCGCCTTCGGATAGGATACCATCCGCACCCTGACGCGAACCGGCGGACCGCTTCGAGGACCAGATACCATGCGCACTCACGCGTCGATCGTCGTCGCCCTTTTTCATCTACTGCTTGCAGCTGCACCCTGGTCGGGCGCCGGTCCGAACCCCGGGCAGATGCCGGAGGACATACGTATGCATCCCGAGACATTCAACGAGAAGGCCCCGGCCACTTTTCATGTGCTGTTTGAAACGAGCAAGGGAGACTTCACCGTCGAGGTCACCCGCGCCTGGGCCCCCAGGGGGGCCGACCGTTTCTACAACCTGGTGAAAAACGGCTACTACGACGGCTGCAGGTTCTTCCGGGTGGTCAAGGGCTTCATGGTGCAGTTCGGCATCAGCGGGGACCCGGAGGTCAACGCCGCCTGGCGGGCGGCCCGCTTCGAGGACGACCCGGGCAGGGAGTCGAACAAGCGCGGATACGTCACGTTCGCCCACGCGGGGCCGGGCACCCGGACGACCCAGCTGTTCATCAACTACGCCGACAACGCGTTCCTGGACAGCCAGGGGTTCCCGCCCTTCGGGGAGGTTGCCCGGGGCATGGCCACCGTCGACGCCATCAACGACGAGTACGGGGAGAAACCGGATCAGCGCCGCCTGCAGACCGAGGGCAACGCCTACCTCGACCAGACCTTCCCGAACCTGGATTCCATCCAAAGGGCCCGGATCGTCCCCGGCTCCCTCTAGGCCGGGGTTCCGGCCGGGAGGCCCGCGCGATGCTCGATAGAATCGATCCTTCCGCCACCGACGCCTGGAAGAGGCTCCAGGCCCACTACCGGGAGGTCCGGCCTCTGCGCATGAAAGACCTTTTCGCGGAGGATCCGGACCGGTTCGAGCGTTTCTCCATCCGCTTCGAGGACCTGGTCGTGGACTACTCCAAGAACCGCGTCACGGCCGAAACCCTCCGCCTGCTCCTCGACCTGGCACAATCGTGCCGGGTCGAGCCCGCCATCGCGAGCATGGCCTCCGGGGAGCCGATCAACGAGACCGAGGAGCGCGCCGTGCTGCACGTTGCGCTGCGCAACCGCTCCGGCGCGCCGGTCTTCGCCGGCGGCCGCGACGTCATGCCCGGCGTCCTCCGGGTGCTCGACCGGATGCGGCGTTTCTCCGACCGGGTCCGCTCCGGGGAGTGGACGGGGTACTCGGGAGAGGCCATCACCGACATCGTCAACATCGGCATCGGCGGCTCGGACCTCGGCCCCGCCATGGCCGTCGAATGCCTGCGCCCCTACGCCCGGCCGGACCTGCGGGTGCATTTCGTGTCCAACGTCGACGGCGCCCACATCGCCGGGACCCTGAAGGGCCTCCGCCCGGAAACCACCCTCTTCCTGATCGCCTCGAAAACCTTCACGACCCAGGAGACCATGGCCAACGCCCACAGCGCCCGCGAATGGCTCCTGGGCCGGGCGGGCGACCCGGCCCATGTCGCGAGGCACTTCGCCGCCCTCTCGACCAACGCCGAGAAGGTCCGCGCATTCGGGATCCCCCCCGACTCCATGTTCGGATTCTGGGACTGGGTGGGCGGCCGGTTCAGCCTCTGGTCGGCCATCGGGCTGAGCGTGGCCTGCGCGGTCGGCTTCGACCGCTTCGAGGAACTGCTCGAAGGCGCCCACGCGATGGACCTCCACTTCCTGCAGACACCCCTGGCGCGCAACATACCGGTCATCCTCGCCCTGATCGGGATCTGGTACGTGAACTTTTTCGGGGCGGAGGCCGAAGCCGTCCTGCCCTACGACCAGTCCATGCACCGCTTCCCCGCCTACCTGCAGCAGACGAGCATGGAGAGCAACGGGAAGTCGGTCGACCGCGCCGGGCGGCCGACGGGGTACCAGACCGGCCCGGTCGTCTGGGGGGAGCCCGGGACCAACGGGCAGCACGCCTTCTACCAGCTGATCCACCAGGGCACGCGCCTGGTCCCGGCCGATTTCCTGGCGCCGGCGCTGAGCCATTACCCGGTGGGCGACCACCACCGGATCCTGTTGTCGAATTTCTTCGCCCAGACCGAGGCCCTGATGAACGGGAGAACGCTCCGGGAGGCGGCCGAGGAGCTGCGCCGGGAGGGCCGCGACGAGGAGACGGTCCGCCGCCTGGCGCCCCACAGGACCTTTACGGGGAACCGCCCCACGAACTCCATCCTCTTCCGGAAGCTTACCCCCCGGACGCTCGGGGCCCTGACGGCCATGTACGAGCACAAGATTTTCGTCCAGGGAATCGTCTGGAACATCTTCAGCTTCGACCAGTGGGGCGTAGAGCTCGGCAAGAAGCTGGCCGGCAGGATCCTGCCCGAGCTGGGCGACGACCGGCCGGCGGCATCGCACGACGGCTCCACCAACGGCCTGATCAACCACTACAAGCGCCTGCGGGAAGACAGAGACTAGAAAACCGGTTCTCCGGAAGGGGCGGGGGTCGGTTCCCGCACCCGGCGCTGCCGGAATGCGTTCCCGCGGGAAACCGGCGACAAGAATCGACACTGCGCCGCGGGGCAGTTCCCGGCGATCCTCCCGCCGTTGAAACCGCGGGGATGGCCGGCCGGAAACCGGGGAGGCTCCGGCTGCCGGGGGCCCTAGGGTGCCCGCCCGCGGCCTCCACGGACCGGGATTGCATCCAGCGCGGCGACGACGCCGGATCGCTTCCCGTAGCAGGCCGCCGGCCTGTCGAGCGCCGCCACCGTGCCGTCGGGATCCACCCGCAGCGTGCCGCTCGTCGGGATGCCGTACCCCCTGCCGCCTTCCCCGAGCAGGCCGACGGCCGCCTTCAGCTCGGCCCAGCCCTCAGGTTCCGCGTGCGTGTCGCAGACCAGGGGGGCCATCCCGATGCAGCGGAAAAGTCCCGCGCTGGCGTCGTCGTCCGGATCCTTCCACTCGACCCAGTGCGTGCCGAGCATGATGCTCCCGGCGGAAATGCCGAAAAACAGGGTCCCGGAATCGTACAGGCCCCGCAGGAAGGGGACGAGGCCGCCTCGCTCGATGGGGCGCATACCCTCCCTGACGTCGCCGCCGGAGACAAACACCGCATCCGCGTCGCCGAGGAGCGCCCGCGCCCCGGCAGGGTCCGCCTTCCCGGGCGAAAGGAGAGCGTGCCGCACCGGCCCCGCCCCGGCCCGCCGGATCCAGTCCGACGCGGAGCGATAGAACGAGGCGTCGTCGCCGCTCGCCGTGCCGATGTAGGCCACGCGGGGGTGCGCGCGGCCCGTCTCCCCCAGGATGGCCCGAATGCGGGGGATCACGCCCGAAGGCCTCCGGAAGTCGCCTCCCGCCATGAGGTAGAGGGGCTTTCTGCCGTTCATGCCAGACACCCCGACAGGTCCAGGCCCGGCGCCGCGTGCGTCCGCCGGTATTTGCCGGAGGCCGCCGGGGCCAGATCGCCAGAGAACTGCACCGCAACCGCCGTGCCCGGCCCGTAGAGCCCCCCGAGGGCCTCGCGGCACCCGTCGGCGACCGCGCGGGGCTCCCCCGCGGCCGACACCCGCAACAGGCAGGTCCCCGCAGACTGTTGGACGAGCTCGTAGTCGCGCAACCCGTCTACCCCCGCGAGCGCCCGGTCGACCTCCCCCGTCGTCACGAGGCGCCCCGTCCGGCTCAGGGTCACGCCGTCGGTCCGCCCCTCGATCGAGGCGGCCACAAACCCCTCCCGGCGGCCGCAGGGGCAGGCGGCCTCGGGCCGCAGCCGCACGAGATCGCCGGGATCGAACCGCAAAAGCGCCGTCCACGGGTTCCCGAACGTCGTAACCGCGATGCGGCCGAGCTCCTGCCGGCCGTGCGCTTGCCCGACCGGCAGGAAATCCACCCTGCACGACTCCGTGTTCTGGTGGAAGGTGCCCTGTTCGCACTGCATGAAGACATACCCGGTTTCCGTCGATCCGTAGGAGCTGATGACGGGGACGGGGAAGACGCGCCGGATCGCCGACAGGTGCAGCAGGGAGAAAAACTCGTAGGTGATCACGATGACCCGCGGCGGCAGGATGGCCACCCCGTGGTCGGACGCCCACCAGCACAGGCGCGCCAGATAGGACGGATTGGCCTCCAGGATGTCGGGCTGAAACTCCCCGAGCTCCGCCGCCATGCGCCGGTAGTGGCGGTCGGTCCACTCCAGAGCGCTGGCCTTCTCGTTGAGAAACAACAACCGGCCGCCGAGCACCCTGTCCCGCATGGGAAGATCGTCCCCGGACAGGAACCCGACGCTCAGCGCGCTGGCCAGCTGCGCCTCGCGGCACGTGTGGTCCAGATGCGCCGTGTGGGCGTTGAGCCTCCACGAGGCCGCTTCGGAGGCGTTCCACCAGGCCTGGTTCCATAGGTTGGTGACCTTCTCCGAGGTGGTGCCGCTTGTCTGGACGAACTCTATCTCGCCGCTGCAGAGCCCCTCCCGCACGTCGCGGCCGGCAGGCACGAGCCCCAGGGGGAAGCTGGCGCGGATGTCCTCTTTGCCGAGCACCGGAAGGGCGGCGTAGCGCCGGTCGACGTCCCCGCCCCCGCCGGCGTCGAAGCGCCGCCAGGCCGCGTAGGCGCTTGCGGTGTCGAGCGCGGCATGGAGCGCGTCGGCCGACCGCCTGTAATACCCGTCGCTGAAGTACGGTTTCTGCATTCCGATGCCGCGACTCTCCCCCGGGGCCCGCTAGGCAAGCAGGTGGACGGCCCGGGCCTTGATGAGCATGGTGATTTCGGTCCCCGACTCGAGGCCGAGGATCCGGACCGTGGCCGGGGTGATGCTCACCTTGAAATCCACCCCGCAGCGGACCACGAGCTCCGCCTTGTCCGCTTGGAGGATCACGCGGCGGATGCGCCCGCGGAGCACGTTCCGGGCGCTGGTCTGGGTGAGGTGCTCCCGGGAAATGAGGATGTCCTCGGAGCGGATGCCGATGGTCACCCTGCTGCCGGCGGCCAGATCGGCATGGGTGGCCTCGATCCTGCACGCCCCCAGGTCGACCGTCATCGTGCCGTCCTCGGGATTGTGGCCGGTGATCTCCCCGGCGAAGACGTTCTCCGTGCCGACGACCCTGGCCACGGGCGCGGACCGCGGGGCGTTGAATATCTCCAGCGGCGTCCCCGTCTGCACCACGCGCCCGTCGTCGATGACGTACATGCGGTCCCCGAGGCGCACCGCCTCGCTGTGGTTGTGCGTCACGTACAGGAAAGGGATCCCCGACCGCCGCTGTATCGAGGCGATCTCCTCCACCAGGCGGGTGCGCGTCGGGACATCCACGGCCGAGAGGGGTTCGTCCAGGAGCAGGATCAGGGGATCGGAAGCCAGGGCGCGGGCGAGGGCGACGCGCTGCCGCTCGCCTCCGGAAAGCTCGCCCGGGAGGCGGCGCGCGGCCCGCGCCACCCCGAGCGTGGACAGAAGCTCGGCGACGCGCGCCCGGGCGCGGTGGCGGGAGCGGTCCCTCGCGCCGTACAGGACGTTCTGCTCGGCCGTGAGGTGGGGGAACAGCAGCTGGTCCTGGAACACGTAGCCGATCCGGCGCCGGCCGACCGGGAGGCTCTGGCCCGATGAGGAATCGAAAAACACCCTGTCCCCCAAGGCGATGCGCCCGGCATCCGGGTTGCGGATGCCGGCAATGGCGCGGAGGATGCTGGTTTTCCCGGCCCCGGAATGCCCGAACAGGACCGTGATGCCCCCCGGGGAGCTGAGCGAGACATCGACCTCGAACGGGTTCTTTCCGCCGGAACCCAGCCGCATCTGTATCCGTGCTTCGAACATGGTCAGGCCCGCTTCCTGGGACGCGACAGGCGGTTGGTGGCATAGACGACCGCGACGCTCATGGCGGTCAGTATCAGCGCGGCCCATCGCGCCAGCGCGTCTTCCCCGGCCATGACGGCATCGAAGATGAGCAGGGGCATGGTCTGGGTCCGGCCCGGAATGTTCCCGGCCAGCATCAGCGTTGCTCCGAACTCCCCGAGGGCGCGGGCGAAACTCAGCACGAGGCCCGCCAGCAGCCCCCTGCCCGCCAGCGGCAGGGTGATGCGCAGCATGGTTTCCCACTCGCTCTTGCCCATGATGCGCGAGGCCACTTCGTATTCGACGTTCACGCTTTCGATGGCCGCGCGCGCCGACTTGATCATCAGGGGCAGGGCCACGACGGTCGCGGCGACCACGGCGGCCCCCATCGAAAAGGTGACGGTCCAGCCCGTCAGCGCGTACAGGGGCCCCCCCAGGAGACCGCGCCGCCCCAGCACGAGGATGAGGTAGTACCCCGTGACGGTCGGCGGCAGCACCATCGGCAGCGTCAGGACCGCGTCGAGAAGGTCCTTCCCCCGGAAGCTGCGCCGCGCCAGGAGGTACCCGAACGCGGTTCCAACCAGACCGATCAGGATCGTGGCGATGCCGACGACCAGAAGAGACAGCTTGAGGGCATTCCAGATCATAGGCTACCGGTAAGGGAGGAATCCGTGCCGCTCCAGTATGGCCTGCCCGGAGCCGCCCGCCACGAGATCGATGAAAGCCCGCGCCTCCCCGGGCGATGCCGCATCCCGGACCTGGGCGATCGGGTACAGGATGGGGGCGTGGGAGCCCTCGGGCGCCGCGGCTGCAATCACCGCCTTCCCGCGCGACGACGGCACGTCGGAGGCGTAGACGAATCCCGCGTCCACCTCCCCCCTGACGACATAGTCGAGAACCTGGCGGACGTTTCCGGCCGGCACCAGGCGGGCCTGCAGCCGGTCCCAGATCCGGAGATGCTCAAGGGCCTCGGCCGCGTACTGCCCCGCCGGGACCGTTTGGGGGTTCCCGATCGCCAGGCGGGCCCACTCGGGGCCGGCCAGCCCTTCGAAGGATTCGAGCTCCAGCGGCGAGCCCGACGGCAGGACCACCACAAGACGGTTCCGCGCGAAAGTGCGCCTCGTCCCCGGGGCGATCAGCCCGGCCGACTCCAGGACATCCATCTGGCGCATCCCCGCGCTGGCGAAAACGTCAGCCGGGGCGCCCCCCTCGATCTGCTTCTGCAGGACGCCGGAAGACCCCAGATTCAGCCGCACCGCCACGCCCGATTGGCGCTCGTAGAGCTCGCCCAGCTCCTCGAAAGCGTCCTTGAGGCTGATGGCGGTCGACACGAGGATCTCCCGCTCCCGGGGCGCCCGGAAGCAAGCGGCCGACACCAAACAGCAGACGAGGATGGCACAAGCCTTTTTCCAAAACCGTTCTCTCCGCATGCGCGACCCCTTTCACGGGACCCGGCCGGCCGGCGGCCCTGTCCCGGTGTCATGGTACAACAACAGCGCGGTGTATAGGAAGAACGGATGCGACGGATTCGGGGGCGGGGCGCCCGCGCCGTGGGGCGCTGGGCGCAGAGGGTCAGAAAGCCGAACGCCGGTCGACCCGCATGAGGCCGTACCCGCAGGCCCGTTCGCCGGATTCCCGGCTCACCGGCTCCTGATCGTTGTACGGGTAGACGACGACCCACCCCTCGGCCCAGAGCTCGTCTAGAGCGCTCTGTTCGTCGGTCCAGCGGCGCGAGGACCTGGAGGGGTCCTCGAACAGGTTCGTCAGAAAATGCCAGAATCCCCCCGCGCGTTCGAGCCAGGCGTATTTGCGGGCGGGCAACGCCGGGACGGCCGGGGCGTACAGGGGCCGGGTATCACACATGCTAGTAAGTGCCATTACGCTAACCTCGTAAGGGCCCCGGGCCGCGGCCGGGGGCCGTTGACTGGACGCCCGTACTCTAGCAACCGCCGTGCCAGAGCGGCCGGGCCGCCGCGGCATTGCGCGCCCGATTCCCGGTACCCCTTTGTTCCCATGTTGATACGAAAACGCATTTCCGTCCGGCCCGGCGCCCGGGAGCTGCCGCCATCCGGGAAATCCCCCTCCCGGGCGCTGGTTTTGCGCACCCGGGGTGCGGAAAATCAGCTCCCGGATCCGGGAGGCACAATTTCGGCGGATCCCGGTTCCATCCGCCCCGGTTTCCGTCTACAATAGCCGCATGAACGCAGACGGGCGCCTGCGCCGGGGACCCGTGCGGGGCGGGCACCCTGCAGTCGCCGGCCGAACCCGGAGCAGCCGAAGGCCATTGGTAACTATGAAACTGCAGATCATTCAGCCGACCCATTACCGGTCGCCCTCCGACCGTACGCTGCACAAAACCCGCAAGAGAAGCGTGGTCAACCTGACGCTCCCCTACCTGGCGGCCCTGGTCCCGGCGGGGTGGGACGTCTCCCTGGTCGACGAGCAGCTCGACGAGATCGACTTCGACGCCCCCGTCGACGCCGTCGCGATCACGACATGGACCATGAACTCGCTGCGCGCCTACGAGGTCGCGGACCGGTTCCGCAGCCGCGGCACAGCGGTCCTCATGGGCGGGCCGCACACGTCCTTCCATTCCGAGGAGGCGGCCGGACACGCCGACGCCGTCTGCATCGGGGAGGGGGACGCCGTGCTGCCGTCGATGCTCGGGGATGCCGCGGCCGGCAGGCTCCGGCCTTTCTACCGTTCCGAGCGGCCGTGCGCCCTCTCCCGCCTGCCCCTGCCCCGGTACGACCTGGTCGACCTGAAACCGTACGGGATGTTCCGGACCTTCTCGGTCCAGGCCTCCAGGGGCTGCCCCTTCCGGTGCGCGTTCTGCTCGGAACGGCTCTACCTGGGGGAAGCCTACCGCTATCGCCCCTCCGGGGACGTCGTCGAGGAGATCCGGCACACGGGCGCCAAAAACATCCTTTTTGCCGACAGCAATTTCGCGGGGGACCCCGACCACTCCATGGAGCTCGTGGAGGCCCTCCTCCCGCTGCGCATCCGCTGGTCGGCGCTCTGGTCCGCCCACCTGTGCAAGAACGACGCCTTCATGGACCTGGCCACCAAGAGCGGCCTGCTGCACCTGAACATCGGGATGGAGAGCATCGACGCGAAAACGCTGGCGTCGATGAACAAGAAGGCCAACAAGGCCGGCGAGTACGGCCAGATACTGGCGGGGCTCAGGAAAAGGGGGATCAGCTATTCCCTCAACTTCATCTTCGGGTGGGACACCGAGACCGAGGACGTCTTCCCCGCGACGCTCGAGTTCCTCAAAAAGAACAGGGTGCCCGCGGCGTACTTCAACATTCTCACCCCCGACCGGGGGACGCCGCTGTACGACCGCATGATGGCCGAGGGCCGCATCACCAACGCCGCGGACATGGGCCGGTGGCCCGGGGACCGGTGCTTCATCCTGCCGCGCAACTATTCCCCCGAAGCGCTGGAAACCAACGTGCGCGACCTGCACAACTCATTCTACAGCTACCGGTCGATGCTCTCCCGGCTGCCTCTGCCCGTCACCATGGGCAACATCGCTTCGTGGGTGATCAACGTCTCCCAGCGCAACGTCATGCGGGGAGACGCCAAGGAGAATTTCGAGTCGTTCTGAAAGGGGGGAACGGAGATGAAATACGCGATCCTGTCCGCAGTGGCGGCGGCGCTGCTCGCCGCATTCCCGGCCTCCGCGGCTGAAACGCCGTGGGACATCGACGGGGCGCACTCGTCGGTCCTGTTCAGCGTGAGGCACCTGATGATCAGCAACGTCCGGGGGACGTTCGACAAGGTTTCGGGGACCGTTTTCTATGACGGCGAGAGCTACGCGTCGGTCCGGGTCGACGCCGTCATCGAGGCCGGATCGGTCAACACCCGGGAACCGGACCGGGACGCGCACCTGCGCAGCGGGGATTTCTTCGACGCGGCCGCGCACCCGGCCATCACGTTCCGGTCCAGGCAGGTGAACAATATCGCCGGAAACCGGTTCCAGCTCGTCGGCGACCTCACCATACGCGGCACGCGGCGCGAAGTCGTCCTCGACGTCGAAGCCAGCGGCGTGATCACGGGCATGCAGGGGGAGTCGCGCATCGGGGCCCGCGCCACGACGCGGCTCAACCGGCAGGATTTCGGGGTCCGCTGGAACCGCACGCTCGACGCCGGGGGCCTCGTCGTCGGCAACGAGGTCGACATCACGCTCGACCTCGAGCTGACGCAGAGGCCGTAGCGGGCCTAGATCCGGGAGAGCGCCCGGGAGAGGTCTTCGATGACGTCCTCGGGGTCCTCGATCCCCACCGCGAGCCGGAACAGCGTGTCCTTGATCCCCAGGGCGTACCGCTCCCTGCGCGTGTAGTTGTAGTAGCTGACCATGGCCGGGTGGGTGATCAGGGTCTCCACCCCGCCGAAGCTCGGGCCCACGTAGCACAGCCGGAAGGCGTCGATCATCCGCTTGGAGGATGCGAGACTCCCCCGGGTCTCGAACGACACCACCCCGCCCCCGCCGCGCATCTGCTCCCGCGCGACCCGGTAGTGGGGGTGGCTTTCCAGGAAGGGGTAGTACACCCGCCGGACCTTGGGGTGCGCTTCGAGAAACCGGGCCACGGCCAGGGCGCTTTCATTCTGCCGGGCCACCCGCAGGGGGAACGTCTTGAGCCCCCGCAGCAGCAGGTAGCAGCAGTGCGGGTCGATCGTCCCCCCCATCGACTTGTGCAGGTTCCGGATCCTTTCGACCAGGTCCCGGCGGCCCATGACGGCCCCGGCCAGGATGTCGTTGTGCCCCGCCAGGTATTTCGTGCAGCTGTGCAGCACCAGGTCCATCCCGAATTCCAGCGGGCGCTGGTTGTAGGGGGTCGCGAAGGTGCTGTCGATCAGGATCGGAACCTTGTGCCGGTCGGCGATCTCCCGGATCTTCACCAGGTCGAAGATGTTGAGGTAGGGGTTGGTGGGGGATTCGGAGAAGATGAACCGGGTGTTTTTGCGGATCGCCCCGTCCAGGCCCCCGTAGTCCCCGAAGGACACGATCGTGCAGTCGATGGCGAACTGCTTCAGGTAGGAGCGGCAGAACTCCAGGGTCTTCTTGTAGGAATCGTCGGTGATCACGATATGGTCGCCCGACTGGACCAGCGACAGGATCGTCGTGGTGATCGCGCTCATCCCCGAGGAGAAGACGACGCAGTCCTCGGCCCCCTCCAGGTCGGCCAGGCGCTGCTCGGCGACCGTGACGGTCGGGTTGCCGTAGCGCCCGTACTCGTAATGGTTCTTCCCCGTCCGGGTGTAATCCTCGAGCTCCTTGCTGTTCTTGAACGTAAAGGTCGACGACTGGATGATCGGCGTGGTCAGGGAATCTGCGAATTTGCGCCGTCCCTCGCCCGCGTGCACCGAGCGGGTCGCCAGGGAACCCGATCCCTTTCTTGTTTTGGTCTGAGCCATGCATGCCTCCATTCGATGCGCCGCCGGCCAGGGCTGCGGGAATCCATTTAGCCGAAAGGCCCCGCAAAAGCAAGGGCAAAACCGCATCCGGGCCGGGGCGGGGCAGGCGCCCCGCCCTTCAGTCGATGCGCAAAGACTGCCCCCGCCGGGGGACCACCGTGGGATACCCCGCGCCGCCGAGCAGGCGCGCGAAGGATTCGGCAGGTTCCTCCTCGCCGTGCACCAGGGCGATCTTCTTGATCCTGAGGTTGGACGTTTTCAGAAATTGCAGCATTTCGTTGCGGTCGGCGTGGGCGCTGAATCCGCCGATCTTCTCGACCCTGGCCGCGAGCGGGTAGGTCTTGTTCATGAACCGGAGCAGCGGGGGGGCGCCCGCCCGCCCGGCCGCGGCATAGGCCATCCCCTGCTCCTCGATCCTGCGGCCCAGGGTGTGCTCGGCCATGAACCCGACGATGAGTATCGTGTTCCGGGGGTCGTGTATCTTGAAGCGGAGATGGTGCAGGATGCGGCCGGCCTCGCACATGCCGGAGGCGGAGATGACGACCATGGGGCTTTTGTCCCGGTTCAGTGCCATGGACTGCTCGACCGACTGCACGAAATGGATGTGGTCGAACAGGAAGGGGTTCTCCCCCTTCTCGAGGAAAGTGGTGTGGGTCTCCTCGTCGTAGACTTCCGGGTGCTCGCCGAAAACGCGGGTGATGTTGACCGCAAGCGGGCTGTCGACGTAGATGGGCACCTGGAGCGACGGGTCCTCGTTGTAGATCTCGTGCAGGTAGTAGAGCAGCGTCTGCGTGCGGCCGAAGGCGAAGGCGGGGATGATCAGGCTGCCCCCGCGGCCCGTCGTCTCGAGCAGGACCTCCTTGAGCTTCCCCTTCATGTCCTCGAGCGGCTCATGCACCCGGTCCCCGTAGGTGCTCTCCATCACCAGGAGGTCCACGTCGGCGTCGGACTCTTTGAAAACCGTCGTCGGGTCCTTCAGGATCGGCTTGCCGAAACGCCCGATGTCGCCCGTGAACAGAACGGTTTTGCCCCTCCCCTCCTCCCGGACCTTGACCAGGGCGAAGGCCGAACCGAGGATGTGCCCCGCGTCGTAGAAACAGCATGTGGCGTCATGGCCCACCGAAACCGGGTACTGGTAGGGGCAGCTCTGAAAATACCCGAGCGCCCGGTCCGCGTCATCGATCGTGTAGAGGGGTTCGACGCTTTCGAGCCGGTGTTCGGCCATCAGCCGGCCGATGGTGTTCACGTTCAGCTCGTTCCGGCCCTTTTTCAGGATCGCCTTGATCTCCCGCAGCTTGCGCGCGCTTATGTTTTTCGCCTTCCGCGACTTCTGCCGGTCCGCCAGGGCCCCCCGCACCGTCTTGTAATTGAGGTAATTGGCGTCGGACTCCTGGATGTAGGCGGCGTCGCGCAGCAGGTACTCGCAGGCGGCTTCGGTGGGCCGCGTGGCGAAGACCCGGCCGTGGAACCCGTTCTTGGTCAGCAGGGGGAGTCGTCCCGAGTGATCGATGTGCGCGTGCGACAGGATGATGTTGGTCACGACCCCCGGGTCGAACGGGAGGATCCTGTTCTTGGCGTCCGACTCGCTCCGTCTGCCCTGGAACATCCCGCAGTCGAGCAGGATGTTGTCGGAATTGGCCGTGATCATGTGCATGGAACCCGTCACTTCCCGGACGGCGCCGTAAAAAGTAATGTGCATTGCGCTACTCCGCCTTTCTCCCGTTTCCTGTACAGCCCTGAACCCGGGTGTCATTGTATGCCACCCGGGCCCGTCCGTGGAGTTTTTTTCGCGTTGGCGCCCCGGCAGGCCCTGGAAAGTCTTTGGCTGCGCAGGCACCGGGTGTACCATGGAACGCGAACGCACCATCGACTGACAGGGGGGGGACCATCGCCATGGATTTCATGAAAACGTTAGCGCAGGGGATGACGCGGAGGCATTTCGTCACGCAGGCGGCCGCCGTGGCCGGCACGGCCGCCCTTTCGGGCGCCGCTTCGGGCGCCGCTTCGGCCGCAGCCGGGCAATCCGGAGGGAATCCCGAATCGCCCGTGGCGGCAGCCAACGCCTGCGGCTCGGACCTGCTCCAGATGCTCGTGCTGCGGACCTACCCGGTCGCCGTGAAGATGCTCCGGGACGAAAGCGAGATCCCACGGGGCTCCGTCCGGCCCAAAAAGGATCTCGGGGAGCACTATGCCGCCTGCCAGGCCTTCGGCATCGTGCGGCAGCGCGGAACGGCCCTGGCCATGTTCATCGAGGACCACTGGTGTTTCGAACCCATCATCGGCTACGGGCTGGCCGAACCCCCGGAGGAATTTCTCGAGGGGTCCGGCAGCGACTTCTTCGTCCAGAACAGGGCCGCGGCCAAGGAGCGCAACAACGCCATCCCCATCCTGCCCTACGGCAGGTGGGCCGGGATGGCGCTGGCCCCCCTGCACAAGGCCGCATTCGCCCCGGACCTGACCGTTATCTACTGCAACGCGACCCAGCTGCGCCACATGCTGTTCTGCCTGATGCTCCAAAACGGCACCCGCGTCACGTCCACCCTGGACCCGATCTGGTCCTGCGTGCACTCGGTCGCCCCTCCCCTGCTGACGGGCGAGTGCGCGGTGACCGTCCCCGATCCCGGGGAGTTCGAAAGGGGCGCCGTCGGCGACGACGAGATGATGTTCTCGATCCCGGCCGGCAGGATGGAGGAGCTGATGTACGGGGTGCGCCACTACGAGAGCATCGGCATGGGGTACCGCAGTTTCGGGCGCGAGCTGAAGGGGAATTTCAAGCAGCCCCCCTTCTACCTGGAATATTTCAAACGGTGGGGCCTGGACCAGCCGCAGTAGGCGCCGTCAGGGCGCCGCCTCCGCCCCGTCCCGGGCCGGTTCGGGCGCGTAGTAGCCCCGGCGCGCCCGGATGCGCACGCCTTTTGTGCCGCAGCGGATTTCGATGGCCCGGAACGTGCCGTTTTTCCTCTTGTCCTTCGGGCTGTAGGCCAGGCTGTACTGGCCCCGGAGGTCCCGGCCGATCGAAAGGAAGGTTTCCCGGATGTCGTCGAAACGCGCGCGGGGGGAGAAAAAGGCCCCGCCCGTCCGCTCGGCCATGTTCTTGAGGGGGCCGAACCCGCCTGCCGTCCCACTGCCCTGCACCCCGATGCCGTACAGGAGGCAGTCGCTTTTCTGGGCCGCCTCGATCGCCTCCTCCCTGGTCACAAGGCTCGAGGTGTCCTCGCCGTCGCTGAGGACGACCATCACCCTGCGCCCCGCTTCGTGGCGCATCTTCTGCGCGGCGATGAGATAGACGGCATCGTAGAGCGCGGTCGAGGTGCCCGCCTTCAAACCCTCGAGCGCCCGGATCAGGGCGCCCTGGTCCTGGGTGAAATCCCGGACCAGGCTGACCTCGGAGTCGAACTGCGCGACCAGGGCCAGGTCCCTGTCGGGCCGCAGGATTTCCCGGAAGAACTCCGCGGCCGTGTCGATCTCGTACCGGAGCTTGTCGTTGACGCTCCGGCTGGTGTCGACCAGAAGCGCGATGGTCAGGATCGCGTCCGTGCGCTTCTCGGCCTCGCTGAAGAACTCGATCTGCTGCTCCATGCCGTTTTCGAATACCCGGAAGTCCTCCATCTTGAGCCCGTCCACCGGATTGCCGCGGCCGTCGAGCGCGCTGAAATACAGGTCGACGAGCGACACTTCGCTGCGGATGGTTTTCTGGGGCGCGGGGCCGAGACCCGCGCCGGAAAGCAGAAGGAGGCAGCATGCTGCAATGGCGCTGTTCATAAAGGGCCCCCGGATGAAGTCCGTACCCAAAGGATACTCCAGTATCCGGACGGAAGCCACAGGCCCTCCGGAAAATCCCGCCGGCGGCAAACACTTGACGCGGCGGCCCGAATCTCCATAGGATAGGACCACCTGCCGGGCGCGCAGGACGGAAGCCCCGGGGCGCAGTCAACCCGTTAAAGGAGGAAAACTCCCATGAACAAACGGCATGTCCGTTTCCCGACACCCCTTCTGGCGATCCTTCTGGCGATCCTTCCGGCGGCCGTTTGGCACGCCGGCGCTTCGGCCGCGGACGAGGCCCGCGTCGATATCGACGCGGCCGCCCTGCGCCCGCCGATATCCGAGTACGTCTACGGGCAGTTCATCGAACACCTGGGGCGCTGCATCTACGGGGGGATCTGGGCGGAAATGCTCGAGGACCGCAAGTTCTATTTCCCCGTCACGGGCCGGGCGCCGGCCTGGGAGCTCCACACCCCCGGGCGGAGCTCCTGGGAGGGGGAGGGGCACCCCTACGAGCTTCTCGTGCGGTCCCCCTGGATGATCCTGGGAGAGCCGTCGTCGGTCTCGATGGTGACCGACGGCGCCTATGTCGGGGAGCACACCCCCGCGGTGCGTTTGCCCGGCGACGGTGGCCGCGCCGGGATCCTGCAGGAGCGCCTGGGGCTGGTGGCGGGCAAGCGCTACACGGGCCGCATCGTGCTCTCGGGCGACCCCACGGCGGGGCCGATCGAGGTCCGCCTCGTCTGGGGCCCCGGGGCGTCCGACCAGCAGACGATCCCGATCGAACGTCCGGCGCCCGGCTACACGACCTACCCGCTGGCGTTCACGTCGCGGGGCGCGACCGACAACGGCCGCCTGGAAATCGTCGGGCGGGGGAAGGGGAGCTTCCGCATCGGGGCGGTATCGCTGATGCCCGAGGACAACATTCTCGGGTGGCGGCGCGACACCGTGGAGGTGCTCCAAAAGCTGAACGCGCCCGTCTACCGGTGGCCGGGGGGGAATTTCGTAAGCGGCTACGACTGGAAGGAGGGGATCGGGGACCCGGACAGGCGCCCCCCGCGCAAGAACCCGGCATGGAAGGGGATCGAGCACAACGACGTCGGCATCCACGAATTCCTGGCCCTCTGCCGCGAAATCGGCGCGGAACCGTTCATCGCCGTCAACACGGGGCTCGGGGGCGCCGCCGCGGCGGCCGAGGAGTTGGAGTACGCCAACGGGTCCCCGGAGACGCCCCAGGGGAGGCTGCGCGCGGAAAACGGGCACCCGCAGCCGTTCGGCGTCCGCCTGTGGGCCATCGGCAATGAGATGTACGGCAACTGGCAGCTCGGGAACATGCCGCTCGAGGACTACCTGAAGAAGCACCGCGACGTCGTCGACGCCATGCGCGCGGTCGACCCGTCGATCGAACCGGTGGCGGTCGGCAACGTCGGCCAGTGGAGCCAGGCGATGCTCACAAACTGCGCGGGCCACATGAGCCTCATCAGCGAACACCTCTACTGGCAGGGCAGAAACGACGTCGAGGCGCACGTGCGGCAGGTCCCCGAGGGCATCCGCCGCGTCGCCGACGCCCACCGGAAATACCGGGAGGAGATCGGCGCCCTCCGGGGCAAGGACATCCGCATCGCCCTGGACGAGTGGAACTACTGGTACGGGGGGAACGAGTACGGGGAGCTCGGCGTGCGGTACTTTTTGCAGGACGCCCTCGGCATCGCCGCGGGCCTGCACGAAATGTTCCGCCAGAGCGACATGTTCTATATGGCCAACTACGCCCAGACGGTCAACGTGATCGGGGCGGTCAAGACGACGAAGACCGAGGCGGCGATGGAGGCGACGGGCCTGGTCCTCGAGCTCTACCGCGAGCGCTTCGGCAGCGTCCCCGTGCCGGTTTCCGGCGTCCCGCTCCCGCTCGACGTCGCCGCCGCCTGGACCGGCGACCGGAACGCGCTGACCGTGGCCGTGGTCAACCCCTCCTCCGAACCCCGCCGCATGGTTCTGAACGTGGCGGGGGCGGACCTGGGCAGGCAGGCGCTGCGCTGGACTCTGACGGGGGCGGACCGCTGGTCCCACAACCGGCCGGGGCACAAGCGCGAGGTCGACGTCGATGCGGTAACGCTCGACGTCGACGAGGGGCGGATCGACGTGCCGCCGCTGTCGGTCACGCTCTACCGCTTCCCCGCCAGGTAAGCCGCAGACACGCCTCCGGCCCGCGTCCGGGCCGGGCACGGAGGGGGTAACGGCCGGGATTTGCCGGCTTCGGGGCGCCGCGCGAGGCGGCGCCCCCTTCCCCTCCCGCGGCGCCGCTCCCGGGCCTATTCCCAGCCTGTCTTCAGGCCGGTCTCCTCGGAAAAATACCCGATCGCCTCGATCTCGTGGATTTTCCCGTTGCGGATCTTGTAGACGTGGGCGGCCGGAAGGTCGAAGGGCCCCCACTCGTTGGCGCGTTCGGTCACTCCTGGCACGCCCTTGATCTTCATCACCTTGGGCTCGCCGTCGTGGCGGAATATGGAGAAGGCGAACACCAGGCCCTTCTCCTCGTCGACGGCGAAGACGCGCCGGTCGGTGATGCCGGTGATGTAGCTCATGACGCCGGTGCTGAGCTGCTCGCCGCACTTCATTTTCCGGAAGGTCGAGAAATCGTCCTCGGCCGCCTCCTTGGGCGTCTGCGTCTGATCGTTGGCGCTGATGCCGCCGTTTTCCCTGCGCTGGCATTCATCGGCGAACGGGGCGACGAGACCGTCGTCCTCGACGATGGCCTCGTAGTAGGAATTGGCGATTTCCCGCATCCGTTCCCTGGACACGCGCTCCACCTTGGGCAGCCGCTCGAGCAGGGCCGGACGGACGGCCGACATGTTCGGATGAAGCGGGGAGCCGTCGGAATGGATCACCAGGTGGTCGATCTCCCGGATCCTGTGGCCGGCCACCTTGAGCCGGATGGCCGCGATCGTGGGGTTCCCGTTCTCCTCGAGTACCCCCATGAAGGCGACTTCGCCGGCGTCCGGATCGGCCACGACGATCTTGAAATCCGTCGGGCCGCCGGTGGCACTCTTCCACAGCCCCTCCCCGACCGGGATCCTCCGGGTGTTCTCGACGAGCTTCACGTCCTCGCCGAGCGGCGCGGCCGAGGGGTCGTTCGCGGCCAGGGCGGCCAGGTACTGATCCATCTTTTCAACCAGGCAGCTCCGCGTGCAGCTCCACCCGTCCGAAGCCTGATAGGGGATCCCGACGCAGGCAATGGCCTCGATCTCGTGGATCTTCCCGCTGCGGATCTTGTAGATGTGGCCGGCCCCCACGCTGAACTGTCCCCACTCGTTGGCGCGTTCGGTGACTCCCGGGACCTTGCGGATCGGCAGCGGGTTCGGGTCTCCGTCGTGGTTGAACATCGAGAAGGCCATGACCAGCCCCATCTCCTCGTCGACGGCGAACAGCCGCCTCTGGTTGATGTCGGTGATGTAGCCCATGACGCCGGTGCTGAGCTGCTCGCCGCACCGCATGCGCCCGAACTGGGCGATGGATCCGGGCGCCAGATCGCCCGGGATCGGGTCCTGGTTGTTGGCCGAGGTGATGCCGCCTTCCCGCCGCTGGCATTCGTCGGCGAACGGGGCGACGGTGCCGTCGCTCTGTTCGATGGCGTCGTAGTAGGCGTTGGCCGCACGCAGCATCTCCTCCCGGGAGACCCTTTCGGCCGGGTCCAGCTTCTGGACCAGGCCCGGGCGGGGCTGCTTCAGGCCTTCAGGCAGCGGGCCGTCGATCCTCCAGATCATGTGGTCGATCTCGGTGATGCCGCCCTGCTCCACCTTGAGCCGGACGCCCAGCTGGATCGGCTTGCCCTGGTCTTCGACGACGCCCATGAACCCGATCTGCCCCGCGGCCGGATCGGCGACGTAGATCTTGTAGTCGTTGGTCCCCCCGGTCGAGGTCGCCCACAACCCCTCGCCGACGGGCGTGACCCGGGTGTTTTCGACGAGCTTGACGTCGGGCGCCAGGGGCAGACCGGCGGGATCGTGCGCCGCCAGGGCCTCGAGGTACTGATCCATCAAAGCCACCAGAGACGCCCGGTCGGGCTGTTTTTTGGCACAGGCACACTGGAATGCGATGCCCATGAGAAGAATACAGAGAAGAACCGTCGTTTTTTTCATGTACCACTCCCTGTGTGCGCCCCGCCCGGGGCGGAGCAGCTGAAATTGACTCTTAGGAAACCTTCGGGCACGCCCGAAAACAGCACATTGCGCGGCGGCCCTGCTCGTCCGGCGCACAGCATTTCTGGTCCTGGAAATGGCCCCATTGTATAACCGAAGCCGCCGGTTGTGAAGCGAATGGTGCGCGGAATCGGCCGACGGCCGGGCGATCCCCCGGAACCGTTCTGCGGCACGGGAAACCGGCGAGGGAGGGGCGAAAAACATGTTTCCCGCCGCGCGCATCCCGGGTACAATGCCCCCCAGGACCCGGAGCGGCCGGGACAGGTGCAAAGACGCATGGTCGCCATCATTCGAAAACCGGACACCCAGCGGAAGCTGGAGCTCCTCAGCACCGACGCCCAGTACGACCTGGCCTGCGCCTGCGGCACGGCTGCGGACGGCCACCGCCGCCGCGGCCCCGGGGACGCATGGATCTACCCGGTCACCCTGCCCAACGGCGGCAGGAGCGTCCTGTTCAAGACGCTCCTTTCCAATGCCTGCTCGAACGACTGCAGCTACTGCCCGCTCAGGGCCGGACACGACGTCCGCCGCTGTACGCTCGGCGAAGAGGAGATCGTCGGCGCCTTCCTCGATTACTACAACCGGGGGGAGGTTTTCGGGCTGTTTTTGACCTCGGGGGTGCTCGGCTCCCCGGACGCGACCATGGAGCGGATCAACCGCGTGGCGCGGATTCTCCGCCGCCGGCACGGGTTCCGGGGGTACATCCACCTGAAGATCCTCCCGGGTTCGAGCGACGCCGCGATCGAGGAGGCCCTGTCCCTCTCGAGCGCCGTATCCCTCAATATCGAGACCCCCGGGGCGAAGCACCTGGCCCGGCTGTCCTCTCGGAAACGCTTCACCGAGGATATCGTCGAGCCGATCAAGCGGATCAGCCGCCTGACGGCCAGGGGGAACCGCTACGAGCAGGTCCGGCAGACCACCCAGTTCGTCGTCGGGGCCGCCGGGGAAACGGATTCGGAGATCATCCGGTACGTCTGGGGCCTCTACGACCGGCTCGGCCTGCACAGGGTCTACTACAGCGCCTACCAGCAGGGGGCCGGCCTCCGGGAGCCCGGATACCGGGAGCCCGCAGCGGCCGGCGGCGGCCGAAGCGGCGGCGGCCTGCTGCGCGAGCACCGGCTCTACCAGGCGGATTTCCTGATGCGCCGGTACGGATTCACGGAATCGGACATCTGCCTGGACGATGCGGGGAACCTTTCCCTGGAGGTCGATCCGAAGGAGCTGTGGGCCAGGCGGCACCCCGAATACTTCCCCCTGGACGTCAACAAGGCCTCCCGGCAGGAGCTTCTGCGCGTCCCGGGCCTGGGCGAGGTCTCCGTCGACCGGATACTCCAACAGAGGAATGCCTCGAAACTCCGGAACCTCGAAAGCGTCGGCCGGCCGTCCTCCCGGCTCGAGAAGGCCCATGCCTACCTCAGCTACTGATCTGCGCCGCAGCCGGCGGATGTCCCCCGGATGGCGCTTCCACCTCGCCGTCGTTACGCTGCTGGCCGGCCTGCTGCTGTTCTCCAACCTCCACGAGGGCGGCCTGTCCGGATACGACGACGCGCTGTACGCCCACGAGGGGGAGCAGATGCTCCGGACCGGCGACTGGTGGAACGTCCGGTGCAACGGCAGCTTCAACTTCGAATACCCGCCCATGTTCTTCTGGCTCGAGGCCCTGTCGATGTCCCTCTGGGGCGCGACGGACTTTGCCGCGAAGTTCCCGTCGGCGCTGGCGGGGCTTCTGACGATCGTCTCGGTCTTCCTCATCGGGCGCGCCGCCGGGCGCAATGACCTCTACCCGGTGTGCGCGGCGTGGATCCTGATGCTCACGCAGTATTTCCTGAAATACTCCATGCACGCGATGACGGACGTGCCCTACGCCCTTTTCTTCACGCTGGCGATCCTGTTCTACCTCCTGGGGCTGCGGCGCCCCCTCTTCTTCCTGCTGTGCGGCTGCGCCGTGGCCGCCGCCATCCTGACCCGGTCCGTCCTGGGGTGCATTCCCCTGGCGGTGATCCTCGGCCACGGCGCGCTGGCCGAGCGTTTCCGGCCGCTGCGCTCCCCCGCGTTCGCCGCCGGGATGGCGCTGGCCATCGTGCTGCCCGCGCTCTGGTACGTCCCGCAGTACCGGGCGCACGGCGCCCCCTTTCTCGAGCAGTCCCTGCAGGTCATCACCAGCAAGGTGTCCCACGGCGGGGACTCCGGCGCCCGCGGGTTCCTGTGGGACCTGGCGCGCTATCCCGGGCTGCTGGCGAAGCTGTATTGGCCCTGGCTGCCGCTTTTGATCCTGGGTCTGTGGATGGAGGCGCGCAGGGCCTGGCGCTCGAGGGACGGATTCTCCATCCTCCTGCTGCTGTGGATCGGGTGCATCCTCGTGCCGCTCAGTCTGGCCGACTCGAAAACCCTCCGCTACATCATGCCCGCCTTCGGGGCCTTCGCGCTGGCGGCCGCCGTGCCGTCGAGCGGCTGGCTGCTGCCGGTGCGGCACCGGCTGCACGCCCGCGTCGGGTATGTCCTTCTCTGCCTCGCGGTCGCGGCCATGGCCTCTGTCTCCTCCCCGCTCGAGCGCGCGGGGGGAATCCGCGCGATCGGCGCGGCCGTCCAGAGGCATGTGCCGGCCCCGGAGCGGGTCCATTTCTACACCGGGGGGGCGCCGCGCCACGACGACAGGAACCAGATGCTGTGGTACTCCAAGCGCCGCCTGGACCACCACCTGGATCCGGCGGCCCTGGTCCGGGAGCTCGAGGGCGGCGGCTACTTCGTCGTCGACCGCCCCTCCTGGGAGGCCATCGTCCTCCCCCGCGCGGCCTGCGTTACGGAACTGGCCGGTACCGAGGCGTGGGTACTGTTTGCGAGGGGACGCCAGGCCATCGATCGACATAGGTAATCGGTCACCCGCTGGCATACACGGCCAGGCACGCCGGTTCACAAGTGCAACCGAAGGCGGATGGGTAGTGTAGCACCCTGATATAGGTGCCCATTTGCCCTGAAGCCGGGAGTGCGCGGCGGTTGAAAAGTGCGCCACCTGATACGAGGTTATCGATTTGTCCTTTCAATGTTCCTATATGAGTGCTGAATGAGTATCGGCTGCCCGAGAAGCCCCCCGGGCTCTGATTACGGGCTCACTTCAAGCGAGCACAAGTGGCTCATTTTGGATTAGCGCCGAAGACAGAGCGATGGGATGAATTTGCTGGAATCGATCCTGAAGCTGGAAAAGGAAACGATGGGAGCGCGAAAAGAAACGCATTCCTACGCTTCGGTAGATAGTCTCTTGATGCGCCAATACAGCGGGTTGAAGGCT
>Ga0123333_10001256_pt1 | contig 26762 bp, 29 predicted proteins | sample BioC12SIPDNA_3_FD_89957 | JGI IMG/M metagenome (GOLD analysis project Ga0123333, IMG submission 89957) | Anaerobic biogas reactor microbial communites from Washington, USA - Biogas_R2_B C12 SIP DNA | ecosystem: Engineered > Bioreactor > Anaerobic > Unclassified | place: Washington, USA... | reverse complement strand
CGGCAGTTCACCCAGCCCTTCGTGTAGCCGATGGCGTGCTGTATAGCAAAGCCGACAGCAGATTGGTGTTTTGTTTGCCTAAAAGGGGGCAAAGCGAGTATTGGGTCGAGGACGGCACAGATATCATAGGAGAAAGCGCGTTCGTCAGCTCCCGGGGGCTGATGGTCGTGGCAATCCCCCAAAGCGTGACTATCATCGGTGAAAACGCATTCTATGGATGCGAAGAACTGACCGGCATGATAATCCCTTCCAGCGTGACGGCCATTCCGGATGGCGCGTTCTACGGGTGCAAGGGGCTGATGGGCGTGACGATCCCCTCCAGTGTGGTCAGCATCGGTGCCTATGCATTCAGTGGATGCGAGAAACTGAAGCGCGTGACGATTCCTCCCAGCGTGGCAAGCATCGGAGACAAAGCGTTTATGGACTGCAAAGGGCTGACCGGCGTGGCAATCCTCGGGGGCATCCCCCGCATTGCAGATCATGTTTTCGATGGATGCGGCGAATTATCCAGCGTGACCATCCCGGACAGTGTGGAGAGCATTGGTTCGTATGCGTTCTTTGGCTGCGGCGAGCTGACGCGCGTGACGATCCCTTCCGGGGTATTACGCATTGGGGACAACGCATTTGAGAATTGCGAGAAACTCACCGCCGTAAGAATCCCGCCCAGTGTGGTCCAAATCGGAAACAGTGCCTTTGAGGGCTGCGGACCGGAGTTCCGCATCCTGGCCCTGGAAGGCTCCTGCGCTGCCGTTTACGCAGCGGGCAACGGTATCCCCTGGGGCGGGGAACAGCCCTGAAGTGCAGAGGTTCCCTTTGGAGCGTTGGGATTAGCACCGGGGAAGCGCACGGTTTTAAAAAGCCGCCTGGCATAAGCAGCTTTTTGGGATCTGTCTGGGGGGAACCGTGGTCGCCATCTCCACGCCATCCCCTTTCCCGAACCTGCGGAAGGCTGTTATGCCGCAAAAGAGTAGGCCGTCGCGGGTGACAACAGAATGGGCATTGGCCCGCGCCATATCGCAGTTGGCGGGGATAGTGCGGGGGGAGAAGCTTCGCTGCCTTGATGTGTTTGATGGCGCGCCACAGCAGCAAACTTCCACCCTGTTTACAGACGCTCCTCAGCCCGGCCAGTGAATCCAGGATGGATAGCGGTCAATGCGTTCACTAATATGCGCTATTCCGCATGTTGTTATTGGCGCGGGAAATATTACGCACCGACTCAAAAGTGCAGGGTTCATGGATACACAGGGAACTACAAAAACCGGGGAAAAACCCTGGCATCTGCCAACTGCGCGTGATGTCGGGCTGTAACTGGTACACTTCTTGAATCCTGTAAAGCAAAATTACATTTCCAGACAGCGGAATCGATGCTGTTGCGCAACAATTGCCAATGCGCGCGTGGGCTGCACCAAACCCCCTTATTCAGGCTAAAGTGCACAAACAAAAAACGCCAACTCGGTGTCAGGGTTGGCGTTCCTTTTTATCATGGGCGAATCAGTATCACTCCCCGGACAATAGGCGTTTTTCTCCACTGATTGCCTTTAGCGGCGCAATGTCCTGGGTGGTTTCCACCACGCCCAGATATTCACCCTGGTCTCCCCTTAAGGCGAAGTAGCGGATATGGATCAGGCGGCCTCCCATCTGAATCCAGAAATCCTCATGGTCCTTGCGGCCGGACTTGAAGTCGCTCACGATTTTTTCCACAATGTGGACACTGGCAGGGGGATGGCAGTTGCTCACATCCCGCCCCAGTACAGACAGCGTGCGCGGGAAAGCCCGGTCTTTGGTCTGGGAGAAGAAGCGCACCTTGTCATCCCTGTCAACAAAGGTAATGTCCATCGGCAGGGTGCCAAAGATGGCCGCCAACTCCTCCAGCCTGAAGCTGCCTGTGGGCAGAATTACCCTGTCTGCCTGCACCGAATCCACCTGCCCTTCTGCGGGGCTGTCCCCACCCTGGTTGCCCCGCCAGGCAGTCGGCGGATCAATAAGGAAATAGCCAAATTCCGGTGTGTCATCGGCCACCTGGCGCCATTCATCCAGTGTCAGCTTCTCCATCAACAGGGGCAGGAGAATGTTCTCCTCCTTAAAGGCCATGTCCTCCAGGCGCTGGAGTGCATAAAGGAGCGCCTGGCCATCCCCCTGCTCCAGGCCCACGAGGCCCAGCTTTATCTCCCGGCGAATCTCGTCATCCACTCCCCACATCACTTTGGGCGGACCCTGAACGCCATACTTCTCCAGATAGGGAAACAGCAAGTTTTCTTTGATTTTGTAATGGCTGTCGATGCCAATAAGCCTGGCCGCCTCCTGCTTGAGCGCCACGGTCACAGGGCCTTTTTCCAATTGCTCCCGAAGGCTCCTGAGCAGGCCTTCAAGCGCTTTGTTTTCAGCCCTCAGGGTATGTGCCGGGTGCCCCGGCTGGCTTTCATGCCCCGCATCCTCCGGAGAGCCGCAGATGGCGCCCTTGAAAACCGCCGCGTGCACATCGCAGAGACGCTGAACCTCCTCAACCGGCATGCCCTCCTTGATAAGGGCGTCCTCGGCAGCGGAAATCTCCTCGGCGGACACATCCCCGAAGTGCTGGCTGAACTCCGCCTGCACATCCTCCCGAGTGTGTCCATCATGCAGCTGCCGGATGATCTCCTTGAGTTTTTCTTTCCTGAAAGACTGGGTTTCCTCCGGGCGCCTCTCCCGGTTATTGATGTCCTGGCTCATACGTCCCTCCCGTGCGTTATCTTCAGGATGAGTATACCCCTGAACAGAAAAGCGGGCCGTTGCATTTGCAACAGCCCCTGGCAGAATCTCACTTGTGCCGGGTGGTCCTTCGCCGCCTGGCAGGCTGCGGCTGTTTCTTTTCAATGGGCGCGTCTCCCCTGAGGGCAAAAAGCTGGTCGCGCAGTTTGGCGGCTTGCTCAAAGTCCAGGTTGCGGGCTGCGGAGAGCATCCGGTCCTCAAGAGAGAGGCTCATGGCGGATTTCTCCTCCGGAGAAAGCGCACGCACACGCACATCCTGTTCGGCAAGCTCTGAGATGGCAATCAAGTCGCGCACGGCGTTGTTGATGGTTTCCGGTGTGATGCCGTTCTCCTGGTTATATTTTTCCTGAATGGCGCGGCGGCGGTTGGTCTCGGCGATGGCGCGCATCATGGAATCCGTCGGATGGTCGGCATACATGATGACCCGGCCCTCCGTGTTGCGGGCAGCACGCCCCACAGTCTGCACCAAACTGGTCTCCGACCGGAGAAATCCCTCCTTATCCGCATCCAAAATGGCCACCAGCGCCACTTCAGGCAGGTCCAGACCCTCCCTTAGGAGATTGATCCCCACCAAAACGTCATACGCGCCCAGGCGCAGATCCCTCAGCAGCGCCATGCGCTCCATGGTTTTGATGTCGGAGTGCAGGTACCTGACCCGCATGCCCATCTCCAGCAGGAACTCGCTGAGCCGCTCAGCCATGGCTTTGGTAAGCGTGGTCACCAGCACGCGGAAGCCCTTGTCCACCGTGTCCTTGATTTCGCCAATCAGGTCGTCCACCTGGCCGGTGGCAGGGCGCACGGCGATGCGGGGGTCAAGCAGCCCCGTCGGCCGGATGATCTGCTCCACCGTTTGCTGGCTGTTTTCCTTTTCAAAGGGCCCGGGTGTGGCGGAGGTGAAAACCACCTGGCTGATGCGCTCTTCAAACTCCAAAAACGTCAGCGGCCGGTTGTCCAGCGCCGAGGGCAGGCGGAAGCCATAATCCACCAAGGCCAGCTTACGCGCCCGGTCTCCGTTGTACATGCCCCGGATCTGGGGCACAGTCACATGTGACTCGTCAATAAAGCACAGGAAATCGCCCGGGAAATAGTCAAGCAGGGTATACGGGGGCTCCCCGGGCTGGCGGCCGTCAAAATAGCGGCTGTAATTCTCGATTCCGGTTACGAAACCCAACTCCCTGAGCATCTCAATGTCATAGCGGGTTCGCTGGGCAATGCGCTGGGCTTCAAGCAAACGGCCTTCGCCCTCAAAGTAGCTGATCCTCTCTTCAAGGTCCTTTTGCATCTGGAGGATGCCTTTTTCCAGCCCTTCCCGGCTGGTTGCATAATGGGTGGCAGGGTAGAGCGCCGCATGGTTCAACTGCCTGATGGCCCGCCCCGTGGTGACATCGGTTTCCGAAATCCGCTCAACCTGGTCGCCAAAGAACTCGACCCGCAGCGCGTTATCATGCTCACTCACGGGGATGATTTCCACCACATCCCCCCGCACACGGAACATCCCCCGGGCAAAGGCCAGGTCATTGCGGTCATACTGGATGCCTACCAGTTGGCGGGAAAGCTCCTCGGGCGCGAGCCGCATCCCCGGGCGAAGCGAGAGCATCTGCCCCAGGTATTCCTGCGGGTCGCCCATGGCGTAGATACAGGACACCGAGGCCACGATGATAACGTCCCTCCGCTCCTTGAGCGCCGCGGTGGCGCTGTGGCGCAGGCGGTCTATCTCATCGTTGATGGCCGAGTCCTTCTCGATGTAGGTATCGCTGGAGGCGATGTAGGCCTCCGGCTGGTAGTAGTCATAGTAACTGACGAAATATTCCACCGCGCTGTCAGGAAAAAAGGCGCGGAACTCCGCGCACAGCTGCGCCGCCAGCGTTTTATTGTGGGCGATGACCAGGGTGGGCTTCTGGATTTTCTCAATCACCGCGGCCATGGTGTAGGTTTTTCCGGAACCGGTAACGCCCAGGAGCGTCTGCCCTCTCAGGCCTTCCCTCACCCCTTTGGCCAGCGCTTCAATGGCCTGGGGCTGGTCGCCCCGGGCGGTGAAGGGGGCCTTCAACACAAAGCGGTTCATTTCCTGCTCCCGGCCTTCTGATGCCCGGGGACAAAAAACACGCCGTTCCCCTGATGACGCATGCAATCGCACCGGCGATGTTTCTCACGGGATTCTCTGGTTTTCAAAGCAGTCTCTCCCTCCTGGCACAGCCAATATCCTATCATTTTTCATACCGGTCCACAAGGCGCCTGACGGCGCGGAAGCTGTGCCTGGTTGTTCCTGTTGCCCGGGCATGCTATGATCTTCGCATCCGCCTATTCACCTGGGAGGTTATCATGACAAGAAAGCCCGGCGTTTTGCCCCTGGCCATCACAGGCGCCTGCATCGCCCTGTGTGTGGTGCTGCCCCTGGCCTTCCACGCCATTCCCAATGCGGGGAATGTCTTCAGTCCCATGCACATTCCCGTTCTTCTCTGCGGGCTCATCTGCGGCTGGCCTTTTGGCCTGGCCTGCGGCATCCTGGGCCCTCTGCTGTCAAGCCTCATCACCGGCATGCCGCCCCAGGCCTTCCTTCTGCCCATGGCAGTGGAGTTGGCCGTCTACGGCCTGGCCACGGGGTTCCTGATGCGCTGGGTGCACACAGGCAGCAACTATGCGGACCTCTATATCTGCCTGATTGCAGCCATGCTCCTGGGGCGGGTTATTGCGGGCCTGGCCCGGGGGTTGATCTTATCCCCCGGAAATCTCACCATGGCAGCCTGGGCCAGCGGGTATTTCATCACCAGCCTGCCTGGTATCGCTATTCACCTGGCGCTGATCCCAGCGCTGGTCATGGCCCTCATGAGGGCCCGTCTGATCCCAGCCCGCTACCCAGGGAGGGCTTAGGCTATGCCGGTGGGTGTTTTCAGGAATCATCTGATGCAGCAGGCCGAAAGGCACCCGGCCCTTAAGCCCCAGGATGCCCTGAAGCTCTGCTTCCAGGCCGCCTTTGGCCCGGAGCACCTGCTGGTAGATGAGCCATCAGCCAAATCCCGGCTGCTTGAGGAGCTTGAGGCTGTCACCGCTTCCCCGGGAATCCTGTGGGAGCCCATCAGCCACCGCTATGCCCGTGTCAACCTGGCCCCTTTCAAGCACATGGATATGCCGCCGGAGAGCCTATGGCAGGCGTTTTCCCAAAGCGTCCGGGCACCCAAGGACGCGGCGGCAAGCTCACTATATGAGGCCTATCTGGATATTGCGGGGGAAGCAGCACGCCTTGGCATCCTACCCTTTGGCACAGCGGACTGGCAGGAGACCCTCGCGGGCTATCTGGCCAGGGGCGGCGGCCCGATTGGCCACAGCCCGGGCTACCGGCAGGCGGAGCATCCCCACTACCGGGTGGTTATGCTTGGTTATCTGGCGGAACTTCCCTCAGACATTTAATCGCCTGGGTATATTGTCCCAACGGATGCCTGCCCGACAAGGAGATGATTTTTATGGCCTGGATTCAGGAAAACCTTCTGTCCCTCCTCCTAGGGACCGGCCTGGTATTTTTTCTGGCGGTGACCGTCGCCCTCACCTCCCGGGAGCGCAAGGGCCTGTGCGGCTGCAGCCAGCGCAGTGAGGCCGGCTGTGCCTGCGCCCAGGAACACCTGGAAGCCCTGAAGGGAGAATAGACGCGGGTTTTCATCCCCGCAGACGATGCAGCCCGCTGGCTGATGCCAGCGGGCCAAGGTTTCCTATTCGTTTGTCTGACCGTCTGTTGCCGTCTTTCTGGCTTCGCCCGGGAACAATCACCATCTCCCTTTGGGGGATTTGGCTGCCCGGGTCAGGGACGATGGCGCCTTTTGGGTTCGTTGGTCGGTATAGCCATCAAAGGTCGCTGTCCGGCGCTTGCCGTAAGTGTTACAGATTGCTTGCCTCAGCAGGGCGGGCGAAGCAGACAACAAAGGGTATGTTTTCCATATTATTCAGTATACCGCCCTCCTTCTGAGCCGATCTATGCCTATTCCTTGGCTCGGCCTAATACTATCATACTTATTCGCACCTGTCAATAACGGAACATTAAAAACCCAATTATGTATCCTTCGCGTACTAATACCCCTTTCACGCCATGAATCCTGGGCAGCCTTGACAGGCCCGGTCCCGGGGCTATATGCTCCGGCCAGAATGGAGGGTGATCCATGGATAGAATCGGGCGGCTGATCAAAGAGCTTGTGCCCCAGCGCCCAAGGCGCCGGCGCTTCTATGTCTATTCTTCCCTTGCGCTGGCCGTGATGCTCGCAGCGTGGCTTTTTTCAGCCCTCCCCCCGAATGCCTCCCAGGCCCAGAGCGGGTGGCTCATGGCTTTCATCAGCAAGTTCCTGGGCGTTGAGGTGGGCGAACTGCTGCTCCGGAAGCTCGCCCATTTCACGGAATACCTGGTTCTGGGCACTTTCATGGGCCTGGGGATCACACAGCTTGGCTGGCGGGAACGGTCTTTCCTGGTTGCCCTGGGGCTTGCGCTTCCGGCGGCGGTGATCGACGAAACCATCCAGGTCTTCTCCGGACGCGGGCCTTCGATCATTGATGTGTGGATCGATGTGGCCGGTGCCGCGGCCGGGCTCCTGATTACCCGCCTGTTTGCAGGCCGGCGCCCGGATAAGCGCAGGACTGCTGCATAAGCCGCCCGTTTTTATACCCCGGCTTATTTGACAAGCCCCAAGAGCCATCGGTATAATCCTTTTTTGCAGGCTACATCAGCCTTTGGGGGGAGCGCATGGATAAACTGGAACAGGAGATCAACCGGCGGCGGACATTCGCCATCATCAGCCATCCCGACGCGGGCAAAACAACGCTGACAGAAAAGCTGCTGCTGTATGGCGGGGCCATCCGCCAGGCGGGCAGCGTGAAGGCCAGAAAGGCTGCAGCCCACGCTACCAGCGACTGGATGGAGATTGAGAAGCAGCGCGGCATCTCCGTCACCTCCAGCGCCATGCAGTTTGACCATGAGGGTTTCCGCATCAACATTTTGGACACGCCGGGCCATCAGGATTTTTCCGAGGACACCTACCGGGTGCTGGTGGCAGCCGACAGCGCGGTGATGCTGCTGGACGCGGCCCGGGGCGTTGAGGAGCAGACCCGCAAGCTCTTTAAAGTCTGCCGGATGCGGGGCATTCCCATCTTTACTTTTGTGAATAAAATGGACCGGGCCGCCAAGGACCCCTTTGCCTTGATGGAGGAACTGGAGCAGGTGCTGGGTATCCGCTCATGCCCTGTCAACTGGCCCATCGGCGTGGACGGTGATTTCCAGGGCGTTTGCCACCGGGACAGCCGGGTGGTGGAGCTGTATTTCGGCGGCGACCACGGCAAGACCAAGGCCAGGAAAACTGAGGTGCCCTTGGACAGCCCGGCCCTGTCGGGCGTCCTGGCCCGGCACTATACCCAAAGGCTCAGGGAAGAAATCGCCCTGCTGGATGAGGCGGGGGATCCCTTTGACCTGAAGGCCATCCGGCAGGGAGAATTAACACCGCTGTTTTTCGGGTCCGCCATTACCAATTTCGGCGTGGAGCCTTTTCTCAACCGCTTCCTGGAGTACACCCTGCCGCCCACCCCCCGGGAAAGCGACCAGGGGACGGTGACGCCGGACACACCTGAGTTCACCGGCTTTATCTTCAAAATCCAGGCCAATATGAACCCGTCCCACCGGGACCGCCTGGCCTTTGTACGGGTGGTATCGGGCGAGTTCAGGCGCGATATGGCCGCCTGGCACTCAAGCAGCGGTAAACAAATCCAGTTGAAAGCCCCCCAGCAGTTCATGGCGGATGAGCGGGCCCTGGTGGAAACCGCCTATCCCGGGGACATCATCGGCCTTTTTGACCCCGGCATCTACCGCCTGGGCGACTCCTTAAGCGAAAAGAGCAAGCTGCGCTTTGAGAAAATCCCCGTGTTCGCGCCGGAGCACTTTGCCCGGGTGCGTCCCTTTGACTCCATGAAGCGCAAGCAGTTCCTAAAGGGTGTAGCGCAATTAAGCGAGGAAGGCGCCATCCAAACCTTCAGCCGGGAGGAACTGGGCCCGGAACAGAGCATCGTGGGCGTGGTGGGTATCCTGCAGTTTGATGTGCTCAGCCACCGGCTGAAGAATGAATACGGTGCGGAACTGGCCCTGGACATGCTGCCCTACCGCTTTGTGCGCTGGGTGACGGCCTCGCCCAAGCCCCTTATGGAACTGAACCTCACCTCTTCCACCGCCAGAGGCCAGGACAGCCGGGAAAACCCGGTGCTGTTCTTTGAAAACGAGTGGAGCATCCGCCTGGCCCAGGAAAAAAACCCGGGACTTGCTCTGGCGGAGATCGAGCCCATGGCGGAGTTCGCGTGAGGTCGCCTGAAACCGAGGTGGTAGCCGCCCTCATCTGGGACGCAGACCGGTTTTTGATCTGCCAGCGGCCGGCCCATAAAGCCAGGGGCCTCCTGTGGGAGTTCCCCGGCGGCAAGGTGGAGTCAGGGGAAACCAATGAGCAGGCCCTGATCCGTGAATGCCGGGAGGAACTTGGCGTTACAGTGAAAGTGGGCGGCGTTTTTATGTCCCTGGCGCACCAGTACCCTGATATCCAGGTGCGCCTGACACTCTATCACGCCGCGATTGAAAGCGGCACCCTCTGCAAACACGAGCACCACGACATCCGGTGGATCACTGCCAGCGAAATACCAAAGTTTGATTTTTGCCCGGCGGATACGGAGATACTGAATCGGCTTCACCCCGGAAAACGCCTTGAGAAGGCCTTTTTTTGCGATGCCGGCCGCGCCCTGTGATAAGTATCGTGTTGGCCTCCATCGCCAATTTATGCAATATGCTCTGCATGATGGGCGGTCCGCTGTTTCTTTGGGCGGCAATGCTTGGTTTGGCTGCTCCTGCCTGCTGCAGCTTATATCTTCCAGCGCGCAGGTGAGCTTCCGGCTGAAGCCGCTCCCAACGGACAGGGTGACACGCTCTTTGGCCACAGGCTATCTGTTGCTGTTCCTTGGCGTTTCAGGTAACCAATCTTGACATAGCCGCGCTTCCAGGCTTATAATTTCCCCCGGCGCAAAGAACTTATTTTTCCGCGCAAAACTATGGAAAAGCAAGGTTATTCCTTTGATTTTTGTCACCGGCATCCCCCTTTCCTGCCTGCCTGCGCGCGGCGAACCCCCGGACAGATGATATTTGCCCGGTGGGTTTCATTTTTCGCGTGGAAGGATAGAAAATGATCAGACAGGATATACGCAATATCGCCATCATCGCCCATGTCGACCATGGCAAGACCACATTGGTGGACCAGATGCTCAGGCAGTCCGGCGTGTTCCGGCAGAACCAACAGGTGGCCGAGCGGGTGATGGACTCCGGCGATATCGAGCGGGAGCGTGGCATCACGATTTTGGCCAAGAACACCGCGGTTCACTGGAATGGAGTGAAAATCAACATTGTGGATACCCCCGGCCACGCGGATTTCTCAGGCGAGGTGGAGCGCGTGCTGAAGATGGTGGACGGCGTCCTGCTGCTCACCGACTCCTTTGAAGGCCCCATGCCCCAGACCCGCTTTGTGCTGAAAAAGGCGCTGGACCTTAATCTCCCGGTCTTGCTGGTGGTCAACAAAGTAGACCGGGCAGATGCCCGCAACGAGGAAGTGGTTGGGGAGTTGCTGGACCTGCTCATCGACCTGGACGCCGGGGAGGAGACGCTGGAACACCCGGTCATGTATGTGTCAGGCCGGGACGGCACGGCCACCACAGACCCCGCCAGCCCGGGCAAGGACCTTGTCCCCCTGTTCAGTGCCATTCTCAGCCATATCCCAGGCCCCGAAGTTGACCCGGACGGCCCGGTTCAGCTGCTTGTCTCCACCATTGACTACAATGACTATGTGGGCCGCATCGGCATCGGGCGAATCTCCCGGGGGCGCATCCAGGTGATGAGCCAGCTGGTGCGCTGCAATGCCCTGGATGAGCGCATCAGGGACCGTTTCCGCCTGAGCGAGCTGTCCACCTTTGACGGCCTCAAAAGGATCCCCGTGGAAGAAGCCGCGGCCGGGGACATCGTTGCCATATCCGGCCTGAGTGACCTGAACATTGGAGACACGGTGTGCGATCCCATGGCGGTGGCGCCCCTGCCCTTCGTCTCGGTGGGCGAACCCACGGTGACCGTTACCTTCTCCATCAACGACAGCCCCTTTGCCGGGCGGGAAGGGGAGTACGTCACCAGCCGCCACTTGAGGGCAAGGCTATATAAGGAGACACAGACCGACGTATCCCTGAAGGTAACGGACGGGGAAACCCCCGACCAGTTCTATGTCAGCGGACGGGGGGAATTGCACCTGACAGTGCTCATGGAAAATATGCGCCGCCAGGGCTATGAGTTCCAGGTTTCCATGCCCGAGGCGATTTTTAAGGATATCAACGGAGAACTCAGCGAGCCTATGGAACTGGTACGGGTGGATGTGCCTCAGAGCGCCTCTGGCGCCGTGATTGAGAAGCTGGGCGGCCGCCGGGGGCAACTCCTGTCCATGGCAGGTACGGACCGGGTGCGCATGTCCTTCCTGGTCCCTTCCCGGGGCCTGTTTGGCTATCGGAATGAATTTTTGACCGACACCCGGGGCGAGGGCATCATGAATGCGGTGTTTTACGGCTATGAGCCCCACAAGGGAGACATCCCCCGGCGCGATGCGGGTGCCCTGGTATGCCATGAGACTGGGGAGAGCACCCAGTATGGCCTGTTCGCTGCCCAGGAGCGGGGCAGCCTGTTCGTCAAAAGCCAGACGCCGGTTTACACCGGGATGATTTGCGGCGTCTCCAGCCGCCCGGGGGACATTGTGGTCAATGTCTGCCGGAAGAAGCACGTGACCAACACCCGAAACGCCGCCGCCGCGGAAGACAGCCTACGCCTGGCCGTGGTCCGTCCACCAACACTTGAGGAGTGCCTTGAGTTTATCGATGAGGATGAGCTCCTGGAGGTAACCCCCAGGTCCCTTCGGATGCGCAAGCGGGAACTCAGCCACGAGCTGCGCGCAAAGCGCCAGGGCAGGGCCAGAAAAGGCTCCTAGCCTAAACAGAACCAAAGCCCTGTTAGCCCGCCTTGAGAATCCGCTTGAGGCGGGCTATACTAAGCCACATGAATCAAAAGGGGAGGCGCCCAATGGGAAGGCGGCATTCGTTTATTCTGGGTGCCAGGGACGCGCTGCCTGTGTCCCTGGGCTACCTGAGCGTCTCCTTTACCCTGGGCCTGGCGGCTCGTCAGGCGGGGATGAGCACCCTTCAGGCTTCGGTGATGTCGCTGATCACCAACACCTCTGCCGGGCAGTTCGCGGGGATTGCTTCTTTTGGTGCGCAGTCCCCGCTTATGCTCACGGCCCTTGCCCAGGCCTTCGTCAACCTGCGCTATGTCCTCATGTCCCTAAGCCTCACCCAGCGCTTCGTCCCCGGTGAGCCCCTGGGCCTCAAGCTGCTGGCCGCCTTTGATGTGACGGATGAACTGTTCGCCCTGGCAATGAAGCGAGAGGCGCCCCTGGATCCCTTTTACTATTACGGCATGATGGCCGCCACCATTCCCTGCTGGGCACTGGGTACGCTGCTGGGCGCCTCCCTGGGGAATCTGCTGCCCCAGCCTGTGATCTACGCGGTGAATGTGGCGCTCTACGCCATGTTCATCGCAGTGGTGGCGCCGCCTGCACGGCAGAACGGACGGATTCTGAAACTGGCGGCCCTGTCCATGGGCTTGAGCGGCCTCATGAGGGCTCTGCCTGTTGTGGGCGGCATCGCGCCGGGGCTCCGGGTGATCCTCATAGCGCTTCCCCTCAGCTTCCTCTTCGCCAGGCGCTATCCCCTCAGTGAGGAAACGCCATGACAAATGCCTGGGTTTATATCCTGGTGATAGCTGCGGTCACCTTTCTGGTGCGTGCTTTTCCCTTTGTGCTGGTGCGGGGCACGATCACGAACCCTACCCTCAGGGCTTTTCTGGCCTACGTGCCCTACGCCACCCTGGCTGCCATGGCTTTCCCGGACATGATGCTGGCCACCGGCACCCTCTGGTCGGGCGTGATGGGTTTTTTGGCCGCCGCAGCCGTCGCTTGGACAGGCGGAGGCCTGTTCAAGGTAGCAGCCCTGGCTTCAGGGGTGGTGCTGATTATGGAGGTGCTGTTATGACCGGGGTAATGGTTAACGCCGCGCTGGTGCTGTTGGGCAGCGCCATTGGCCTCCTGTTTGGGAAACTCCTGAACCAGCGCCTGAACCAGGCGGTGATGACGGGCATTGGCCTGTGTACGCTTGTGATTGGCATTTCAGGTGCGCTCAAGGGCGAGCATCTCCTCATCCTGATTGCAGCCCTGGCGCTGGGGGCTGTCATCGGCACGCTGCTTGATATCGATGGCTTCATCAGACGCCTGGGAGACAGGGCCCAGGCCATGACCCGCCGGGAGGGCGCCAGCGTGTCGGAGGGCTTTGTGGCGGCCTCTCTGCTGTTTTGCGTGGGCGCTATGGCGGTGGTTGGGTCACTGGAAGCAGGGATTTCCGGCAACAACGCCACCCTGTATACCAAGTCCGCCCTGGACTTCGTGTCGGCCATCTTCCTGGCATCCAGCCTGGGGGTTGGGGTAGCGCTCTCAGCAGTGAGCGTGTTTATCTATCAGGGGGCCATCGTGCTCCTTTCAGGCCTCCTGGCCCCGGTCATGACGCCTGAGGCCATTGCCGCGCTGTCGGGCACGGGTTCTGTTCTCATCATGGCGCTGGGGCTTAATATGATTGGCGTCACCAAAATCAAGGTGGCGGATTTCCTGCCTGCCCTCATCCTGGCGCCCGCCTTCAGCATCATCGCCGGGATGTTGTAGAAGCCAGCCGGGTATGATGGATACACGCGCTTTTCACCACAGGAGGAAACATGAGCAGATTAGGGGACTTGATCAAACAGGAACGTTTACGCCGGGGGCTTAGGCCAAAGGAGATCGCCCGGATATGCGGGGTGAGCGAGAAGTTCCTGCTGGAGATTGAGGCGGGCACGCGCATTCCCCGGGATGACCAGGCCCAGCGCATCCTCAAGGCTATGGGTTCAGAAGCCCCTGCCCAGAGCGGCTTTACGCTGGAAGACATCGCGGCCACGGTGGACCTTCAGAGCGCCCTGCCCCGCGTGAAGGAACCCAAAAAAGAAAAGGAAAAGGAAAGCGGCAAAGGTGTAGCCGGATCCATCTGGCTGGACGCGCTCTCAGACGTCCTGCAGCATGTGCCGGTATACAATGCGGTGATGCATGAGGTGGGCAGCCGCCTGCTTCCCGTCAGAGACGGCAAGGTGGAGGGCGCGCCCAAGGACAAGGTGTTTTACTTTATGGCACCGGACAACGCCATGCGGGGCTTTAGGGTGCATCGGGGTGACCTGGTGCTGGTGGTGCCCTCCAAAACGGCGGAAGAAGGCGCGATGATGCTTCTGGACACGCCCCAGGGGAAGGAACTGCGCCTGATCAAGCTCCTCCCCCGCTACCAGGTTATGCTCCAGCGCTATGACAGCGCCTTTGAAAGCGAGATCGTGAATATGAGCGACTTGCACATCACCGGGCGCTGTGTCCGGCTGGAAGCGGAATTGTGAAACAAAAGCTGTTGGTGGCGTTGGGTTTGATCTCCCTGGGGCTGGGGGCAGCAGCAGCCGCGGTGCCCCTTTTGCCCTCCTTTCCCTTTTTGCTGCTGGCGTTCATCAGCTTTGGCAAAAGCTCCCCGCGCCTGCAAACGCGGTTTCTTTCAAGCAAGCTGTACAAAAACAACCTGGAAGGCTTCATCAGCGGCAGGGGCATGACCAAGGCTGCCAGGATCCGTGTCATGGTGACCGTTTCCCTGGCGATTGGCATCAGTATCCTGCTTCTGGCCAGATTGCCCTGGGTACGGATCATCCTGGCTTTGGTCTGGCTGGGGCACATGATATATTTTTTATTTATGGTGAAGCCGGCATCGGCGGAATAGCAGACGGGGCATCCATGCGGACGCCCCGGATATTTCTGCGCTCACCAGTGCTTGCGTACTTCTGCCAGCATCATCTCCAGCCGCAGCTGGCTTTTTAGGATTTCCTGCCGCTGGCGGGGGCTGAGGTGATACCAGTCCCCCTGAGGAACATCGGGCAAGCCAAAATGGCCGATATGCCGTTTGGATGATTTCATTGAGGCCTCCCTCCTGTCATGGCGGCGCTATAAGTCCGCGGGTTTTTGCCTTTCCCGGCGATTTTTAACATTTGCATCGGCCGCAGCTCCTCCGCTATCTCCCGGGCAACGCTCTCCGGGATGCCAAAGCGCGCGGCCTCCTTCACAAAGCTGTTGGAAAAGCCCCGGTGCGCGCGGGTTAGCCTGAACATCATGCCAGGCAGGATGCCCACAGCTTTCAGCGCTTTGCCCAGCGGGAAGCGGCTTTTGGCTGTTTCCTGGATTTTCTCCATCGCCACGGTCATTATTTTCCGTTTCCATGCTGGGGATCAGCATTGTCGGGGGATCCGTCCCGGGCATCAAAGGCGTCAACACTATCCCAGTGCAGCCCTTCAGAATGCTTTTTACCCCCGCCCGGCTGGAAGTTCATGCCCTTGCCGGCAATGTCCTTGATGGAGATTGCGTAGGACTTGGCCATTTCCAGCGCCGCGTCCTGGGGGATGCCCGAAGCCACCAGCTCCTGGTAATAGGCGCCCACGGATTGGCCCATGCTGGCCCCTGATTCCTTGGAGTAAAGGGTGCTGATCAGGCCTTTGATGAGCTTGGGTACCCGGTCGCTCACGGTGTCCAGCACATCCCGCAGTTCATTCACATCCTTTGAGGTAAAACCCTTGTCATCCATTTCTTTCTTCCCTTTCACATTTCTTTTTAGTCTGTTTCACAGAAAGTTGAAGGCCAGCCGGAAAGCGCTCCGGGAGATATCCATGGCCCGGCCCACCTGGTCCATACTGCGCGTGAGTGCCGGCGGAACAAAAATTTCAGGCGGGATCAGGAACACCGGCGGCTGGGCCTCCGCCCGGGCCAGGGCCAGGATCAGTGCCTGTTCAAAGGCCAAATCATCGCCCATCGTTTCCATCAACATGTCTATTTTCTCCTCTTCCCTCATGCCGTCTCCTCCCGGTCTCCCATCATCAGCCTCAGCCTGCGCTTGAGGGCGTACAGGCGGCTTTTCACCGTGCCCTCGGGGATCCCAAGGGCCTCCCCCGCCTGGAGGCAGGTGAACCCCTGATTGAACAGCAGATAAAGCAGCGCCCGGTCCTCTGCCTTGAGGGTGCTCAGCGCCTGGTCCAGGTCCAGTTTCAGCACGCTGTGCCCTTCAAACCCCTCCTGGGGCAATTCGTCTGGCCAGCTTTCTTCCCGGGCATCCCTTCGGTACTGGCGCCGGTAGGCATCCATGGCCTTGCGCCGGGCGATGCCGTACAGCCAGGGGCGCAGGGCGTCCGGATCCCTGATCCTCTCAAATCCCTGCCAAGCCGCCAGCATCGCCTCCTGATAGATGTCGTCGCACACCCCGCGGTTCAGGTGGCGGATAAAAGCGTACAGGCCCCGGGTGTGGGGGCTCACGGCCTGCTCAAACGCTTCACGCCTGCTCACCGCTCCGCCCCCTTTCACTCGGGTAGTCGCTTGAAATGTACAAAAGGTTCACTGGACAAAGAAAAATTGTCTTTCGTCTTCTTGTCAGGTTCGCTGGCAACAAATCGCGGCTGACAGGAAATCTGCCAGCCGCAAAGCATTGCCTTAGCGATTCAGTTGTGGATCGGCAGATTCCTGCGCGGGGGTTATTGGCCCGAAATCGTTATCCCCCTCACTGCCAGCCAGGGCAGGACACTGGTCCCGTCCCCAACAGTCTCCCGGGAGATGCCGATGATCTGATCCAGCATCCCGGCCAGGTTTCCGGCAATCATGGTTTCAGAGACAGCGTGGGTGACCTTCCCTCCTTCAATCATGAAGGCGTTTTTGGCCACACCGGAAAACTCGCCGTTTGTGCCTGCGGCACCACCCGAATAACGTCCCACCAGCAGGCCCTTTTCGATGGAAGCGATGATGTTTTCAAGGGGCAAGTCTCCCGGCTCCACTACCAGGGCAAAGCTGGAGTTGGGCGCACGGGTGTGCCCGGTTTTGCGCGCGGCATAGTCGGACAGAAGGAACTGTTTGAGCACGCCCTTTTCAATCAAGGCGAAATCCTCCGACCGATAGCCCTCCTCGGTATATTTTTCACCGCTGATAATGCGCCCGTCCCCCGGCGCCAGCCTAAGGGTCAGGGATGGGTCGGCCACCTGCCGGCCCAGTTTATCCTTCCACTGGCTTGTGCCGTCAATGAGCACAGCGTCCGAAACATAGTTGCCCGCCAGCTCATACAGGATGCTGCCCAGGCACTCCGGGGTGAACACCACGGCGCCCTCCCCCGTGCCGGAAGCGGGTGTGGTGTGGATCTGGTTCTGGGCGTCCGCCAACAGCCGGCGCAGGCCGGCCAGTTCCAAAAATGGCTTTTCCAGGCTGTCGGCTAGAAAACCGCTGCCATTGAAGGAGGAGGACTTGTCCCCCTCATGCCCGGAGAACATGATATCCACCTCATACCAGCCGCTTTTGGCGGTGTAGCGCACCCCCTTGCTGTTTTCGTACACACTGTCCGCCTGGACATGGGAGACGACCAACTGCTCCACAATGACCTTGGGATAATCCTGCTTGATTTCCTCCAGCATCTCCCGGGTACGGGCAAAAAGCCGATCCATGTCAGGTTCATAGGGATCCTGGGCAAAGTCCCCGCCGCCTGTGTCCGCCATATCCCAGGCCGTGTCCTCCTGGCCGGCCTCAGCCGACGCCAGGCAGTCCGCCGCGGCCAGGCGCACCGCTTTTTCATCAAAGCTGTTGCCGCTGACCAGGCCGCGCTTATGGTCCTTGATAGCCTGAAGCGTCAGTGCGCTGTCCAGTGTTGTGCGGAACAGGCTGAACCTGCCTCCGTCCACGTTGAACTCGTTCCGGCAGCTCTTAACCGCACGGGCGGAGCAGATCTGCGCCCCCAGCCCGGATAAGGCCTCCAGCGCCAGGGCTACCGTGTCATTCAATATTTGCATTTGTTATTTGCCTCCGATCATCACTTGGCAGCGCAGGTCCGGTCCGCCCAGGCCAACAGGCATGGGCTGTTTTTTTCCGCAGAAGCCGGAAGAGGACCAGCTCACCCGGTCGCTTACCCGGTCCACGGTTTTGAGCATGTCAAAGGCGATGCCGGAAATGGTGGTGTCAAAGATGGCCCGGCCCAGGCGGCCGTTTTTGATCTCATAGCCCAGGGAAATGCCAAACATGAATTCCCCGGTGGTGTCCGCCTGGCCGTTATTGGAGGAGATGAGGTAATACCCGTCCTCCACGGAGGCGATCATGTCCTCAAATTTGTCCCGCCCGGGCAGCACAGCGGTATTGCGCATCCGGATCAGAGGCTCATCGTTGAAGCCAAAGGCCCTTGCGTTCCCCTGGGGCCGCATGGAAAAATGCCGGCCCAACTCCCGGTTGACCATATAGCCGGTGAGGCGGCCGTTTCGGATCAGCTCCGCGTCCTCGGCCAGCACGCCCTCATCATCCACATAGACGGGCAGGGGCGCTTCCTGGCCAAAGGCTGAGTGGGCGAAGTCGGTCATGGAAACCAGAGGGCTTGCCACCATCTCGTGAAGCATCGGCCCTGCCACGGAGCCGCCCATCACCAGATCTGCCTCCACCGTGTGCCCCACAGCCTCATGGGCCAGCATCCCGGCCAGTTCGCCATGAAGGATCACCGTCTTTTTTCCCGCCTGGGCAAAAACACCTTCCCGCTTTTTCATCAGGTGCTCATACAGCCGGTCCACCTCAGGATAGAGGTCCTCGGGCGCCTTGAACTGGATGTCAAAGGTGCCGCTGCCACCATAGGTCTTGAACACTTCCACGGGCATGCCACCCTGGGCCTTATCGTTGAGGAAGATATAAATATAGCTCCGGGGCGCCAGGATGTGGGAGGTGTAGCCGTCTGAGGTGGCCAACTGCTTTTCCATGGAGTCAGCGTAGGCCACCAGGGATCGGCTGGCCAAACCGGGATATTTCCCGGCGATATAGGCATCCAGCGGCCTGAGGAAATCCAGGTAATGCTTCTGGGGAAGGTCGGTAAAATCCTCCTGGGTCGCCAGGGCGCCGGAGGAGATATCCGGCAGCGCGCCCTGGCCGCGCCTGGCATGTCCGTCCAGGAATTTGGCATTGCCCGTGGCGGTTTTAAGCGCGCGGCGTGCCGCTTCCCCGCTCAGTTCCGCCTGGGAGGCGAATCCGTATACACCGCCCTGGTACACCCGGGCGCTGACGCCCTGGCTTTCTGCGCGGGCATTGCGGGTGAGGTTTCCCTGAAGCAGGGTGACGCGCCTGGTAAGGCTGCGCTGGGCACGCAGCTCGCTGTGGGCGCCGGGAGCAAACTGGCCCCGCAGAAGTTCTGCAATTTTTGGAATCAAGCAATTATCCTCCTTGTTCGACCCAACTGTACAGAGAATTATACCACCGGTGCTTCCACCTTCGCAAATTGGCCGGGCACATTGCCTTGACGCCTTCTGGGGGCTGGCATACAATGAAACAAAGGGGCAAATACATTTTGGACAGGAAGGATGCCAATGGATTTATCAGGTCAACGCGTTCTGGCTTATCTGCAGGAGGACAATACCCAACGGGTGCTCTTCAGGGTGCGCCCCCTGCTCTCTTCCCAGGGTTTGTTGGCGGCGGAGGACATCGACGCCTTCCGCGACCAGGGTTTTCTGCGCATCGCGCCGGACCGGCAGGAACAGCACACCTTCAAGGAGCGGATGCGCGAGCTGGGCCCGCTGTGCGTGCTGGATCTTCAGGGCACTGCGCCGGCCCAGGGCAAGGTCAGGCCCAACCGCAACTATTCCCCTTTCAGGGGTGAACACAACCGCTATATCGTGTATTCCGACGCCATCAAATCCCTCCCCCGGGATATGGTCTATGAAGTGGCCACCCGGGAGGAAACCCGCCACGCCCCCCTCACCCCGCGCTATTATGTGAGAAACGGCGGGTTTATCAACGGGCCCTTTTCAAGCCCGGCTGAGGAAGCGGCTGGCGGAACCCAGACCCTCCCACCGGACTGTGACCGCCTTTTTTTGGTGCTGATGCCGGATAACCAGCACCGTATGTTCTACTGGCCCCAGGAGGAACAGGAAGCCCTGCCCCAGGATATGGAAGAACCCACCCCCAAAGCCCGGGAAATCCCTGAGCCTTCAAGCCCCGTGCGCTCGCTGACGGATATGTTTTTCCGGCGCAGGCAGCCCCTGCTGATGCCGCAAAACAGCCTCAGCGCCGCCGTTTCAGCGGTGGAGGATACCATGAAGCAAGCGGGTTTCATCATGGGGGCAGGGATGGCAACCCATCTCATCCTGTTGGCAGCATTGTATCCGCAATTCCAGGTATCGTCTCCTGCCCTGGCAGACGCCGCATCGGCCGGAGAAACCCTGGCCGGCCTGATGGGCTTGAACAGTTTGATGATGCCCGGCAATGATCTGACTCAGCAGGGCGGAGCGGAGCGAATGACCATCAGCCCGCAGGCTGGGGCAAGCCCCTTGTCCCGCCGGCATGTGATTGTGTCCCAGGCCCATGAGATAAGCGCGCTCAACACGCCCGTTTATGCCCTGTCCCCCTGGCCGGTTGTAAGCCTCGCCGCTGAAGAAGGCTGGCACTGGGAGGAAGCGGCCCCCACACCCATCAATTTGGACCATGTATCCCAGCTTTTGCGCCAGCACCAGGAGCCTCTCAGCGCCGCCACGGAAAGCCGGCTGAAAGCCTGGCTGCGCCGTTTAAGCGACCTGGGCGCGCCCCTGCCCATCAAGCTGCGCCGGGATTTGCTGCGCTACCTGCGCCACAGCAAGGCGCTGAAAATGGACGAGCATACGGCCACCGGCTTCGCAGCCGCGGCCTTTGTGCTGCCCTATGCGCGCCATAAAGGCGTCCCGGCGGAATCACTCCGGGCCCTGTTGGTGGACCAGCCCCAGGCGCTCCGCCTGCTTTGAAAGAGATTGCCAGCGCCAAAAACTCCCAGGTCAGGGCCTGGCGGCAGCTGAAGACCCCGACGGGCCGCCGGGCGCACCAGCGCTTCCTGGCGGAAGGAGAACACTTAAGCCAGGAGGCGGTGTGTGCGGGGCAGGCTGAGGCGCTCATCCTCCTCAAAGGCAGCCAGGTACGCTTCGCCGCTTTGCTAGATGCCGGCCTGGACTGTTTTTTGGTGAGCGCTGAAGTAATCAGGGCCCTTTCCGACAGCAAAACGCCCCAGGACATTCTGGCCCTCTGCACCCTGCCGACGGCCGTGCTGCCCCGTGACCTGGGCCGCCGCCTCGTGGCGCTCAACCGGGTGCAGGACCCGGGCAATGTGGGCGCTGTCCTGCGCACCATGTACGCCGCGGGGAATGACGCCATGCTCATTGACAGCGGCTGCGCCGATCCCTTCTCCCCCAAAGCGCTGCGTGCCTCCATGGGGGCAATATTCCGGATGCCGGTATACAGCTTCCCTGATTTGTCCGTCCCCCTCACCACCCTTAAGGATAAGGGATGGCAGCTGATTGCCGGGGACCTTTCGGGCAGCCCCTTTTTCAGCCAACCCCCGTTTAAGGAAAAAACCTGCCTGCTGGTGGGTAATGAGGGCGCGGGCCTCGCCCCTCCCCTTTTGGCACTGGCAGACCTGAAGCTGAAACTGCCCATGCCCGGCGGGGCGGAGTCCCTGAATGCCGCGGTAGCCGCCAGCCTGATGATTTACGAACTGCTCCGCGGAGACATGGCGGCTTCCCGGGTCCCGCCGGCGCCTGAATAGCCGCAGATCCATGTGCCTGAGTGTTTTCGCCCAGGCGCGTGTTTGGGGCGCAAAAGGGTATAATAACCTGGAAAGGCAGGTGTCATTTATGGCAAGTTTGGACAAGGAAGTCAGAAAGATCATCATGGCAGGCATCGGCGCCATCTCCGACACAGTGGAGAAATCCAAAGACGCCATCGAGAATTTTGTGCAAAGCGAGGGCGTCAGGAATATGGCCGAGAAAGGCGAGGTAGTTTTCCATTCGGCGGTGGATGTGGGCAAAAAAGCGGTGGATAGAGTGAAAAATACCTTCACGGAGGATGAAATCAAGGAAAAAGTCCGCCAGGAGAAGGAGCGCCTGACCCGCCTGGCGCGTGAAATACGCCAGTTGAACCCCGCTGAGCGCGATATCCTGGACCGCCTGGTGAAGGATGGGGAAGAGGCTTTCTATACGGGAGAAGAAGGCATCGGAAAGCCCGGGGTTCACGACTCCCCCCATGATTATGAGGTGGATCCCAACACCTACCGCCCCAAGGCAGAAGTGCCCTATAAGGAATCCCAGGATCACCCCCACCGCCCCACGCCCACCGCGCCGGATGATGAAATCAACACCAACAAGGTCAAGAGCAACAATATGAATGACCATATCCCCCAGAACGTACCGCCCAGGTATTAGGCCGACAGCGTATCTGTGGGCGATTCGCCGCCTGGGGGAGCTGGTGCGTTTACCCGTCCGCTTTGCCGCGGCCAGTGAAAACGCGATATATCCGTCCCCCACCCCCCGCCGGACAGGCTTTGCCGGGCGGGGTGCTTTTTTCTGCTATGTGTCGGCCGCTGAAACCCTTCTCGGGCTTGTCCCGGTATAAATCGGGGGACGCTCCCCTATAAGCCTCCCCGTTTTTGTCCTTTCCGGCACTACTCCCCGATCACCTTGATGAGCACCCTTTTATCGCGTTTGCCATCAAACTCGTAATAGAAGATCTGTTCCCAGGTCCCAAGATCCAGCTTGCCCTTTGTGATGGCCGCCACAGACTCGCGCCCCATGACGCTGCGCTTGATATGCGCGTCGGCGTTGTCCTCAAAGCCATTGTGCCGATACTGGCTGTGGGGTTTCTCAGGGGCGATCCGCTCAAGCCATGCCTCAAAATCCTGATGGAGGCCAGCCTCATCATCGTTGATAAAGACGGAAGCTGTGATATGCATGGGATTAATCAGCACCAGGCCTTCAAGAACGCCGCTCTCGTCTACCGCCTCCTGCACCCGCCGGGTGATATTCACCAGGCCCCGCCGCGTCTTCAGGTGGAACATCAGCTCCTTGCGATGGCTTTTCATGTGTAAACTCCTTGATCCTCAGCGCCGCTTCCGGGCGTCTCCCAGAATGCGCTGGTATTCGCCTGGCCGCTCCAGCGCCAGCCCGCAGCCCAGGGCGATACACTCCTGGGGATGCTCGGCCACATAGACGGGAATCTGCATTTCCCGCTGAAGGACGGTGGAAAGGCCCCTGAGGTTGGCGCCGCCGCCGGTCAGGACAATGCCATCGTCAAATACGTCGTTGGCCAGCTCCGCTGGAATCCTTTCAATGACACTGTGGAAACCTTCCACCAACAGGCGCAGCGGTTCCTCCACCGCTTCCACGATCTCCTCGCTGGTAACATCCACTTGCCTGGGAAGCCCGCTGACCAGGTTGCGCCCGGCCACAGGCAGGGAAAGGTCGTTCTGGTCTTCCGGATCCACGGAGCCGATGGCGCTCTTCACATCCTCAGCGGTTCGCCAGCCGATAAGCAGGTTGTGCTTAAGCCTGATATAGCGGATGATAGCGTCGGTGACCTGGTCCCCGGCACTCTCCTGAATGCTGCGGGCCATGATTTCACCGGAAGAGATGACGGCGATATCCGTGGTGGCGCCGCCGATGTCCGCCACCATGCGGCCGGAGACCTCGTTGATGAGGATACCGGCGCCCATGGCAGCGGCCAGGGGACGCTCAAGCAGCTGGGTGCGCCTGGCGCCCGCCTCCAGCATGCCCAGGATCAACTGCCGCTTTTCAATTTCATTGGCTGTGGCTGAGACAGAGAGCAGCGCCCGCGGGCGGTTAAAGAGGTGCTTTCCCACCACACGCATGACAAAGTAGTTGAGCAGGATACTCAGCATGTCGAAATCCTGGATAGTGCCCCGCCGCAGCGGCCGCACCACGGAGATGCCTGCTGGCTCCCGGCCCATCATCTGATAGGCCTCCTGTCCAATAGAGATGATGTTCCGGGTGTCATGGTTTACCGCCAGCACCGCCGGCTCGTTTAAAACAATGCCTTTTCCCCGCTCACAGATGAGCACATTCGAGGAGCCAAGGTCTATACCGATATCCTCAACCGATGCCATGGAATCACCCCTTGATGATTAACTGCAAACCAAACGCAAAAATTCGAAACATCTTCGCATCCGATTTTACACACTATATCATGTAATGGTAACATTTACCACTATTACTGTAAAATATGCCGGAAAACCGGCCCTCATCCCCACTTTTTTGGATGCATTTCCCGTTTAGACGGCCCGTGTGCCTGTCCATAGGCTGCGGCGGCCCAGCACATCCACAATCAGGATAGCCACCGTGCCCCGAAGCAGAGGAACCTCCAGCGCCCGGGCCAGCTCCGGTGTCTGTTTTTGCCGTATCGAGCCGTTATAGGCGGTGAAAACGCCGTTGTTCAACAGCCCCGCATACCATTGGTCCACCCCGTCCAGGCCAGCCACATCAAGCCCCGCCGGATAGCGGGAGTAGGGTTCCAGGGGGTTGGCGGGCAGCGTATGGGCGTGGAGGGATACGGTGTAGTAGCCGATCCCCGCCAGGGCGCTGGCATCAACCAGCGCGTCGCTGTCATGGAAGGAAGCTTCACAGGCATGGGAATAGGGGGCGAGCCTTTTGCGGCAGACGGACATGGCAATGGCGCTGTTGTCCAGCCCAAGGAAACGGCGCCCATGGGCGGCGGCTGTGATAAGGGCGGTGCCTGAGCCGCAGGTAAGGTCGGCCACCAGGTCACCGGGATCGGTGGTGGACAGGATCATCCGCTCCAGAAGGGCCTGGGGCTTCTGCGCGGGGTAACCGGTGCGCTGTGGGTCCTTTTGCTGCATGGAGCTTACATCCTCCCAGACATCATCCGGGTAGGCCGGCTCATCGTCATAGTAGATGTAGGTCTTGCCGCCGGTGGTGAGGCTGCGGTAACTGCGCCCCTTCTCATCCACACGGCGCTTCATGTGGTTGGCGCGGTCCGACTTCTTCTGGGAAGGCACCCGGGTAATGTCAAAAAAGTGGGCCGGGGATTTGGCGTAAAAAAGGATGCTGTCATGCTTGCGGCTGAAATAACGCTTGCTGCGCCCGCCGGTCTGATAACGCCAGATGATTTCGTTCCGGAAATTTTCCTGCCCAAAGACCCCGTCCAACAGGTTCCGGGCGCGGGCCGCAGTGAACTGATCCGTGTGCAGAAAGACGGAGCCGGACTCCGTCATCAGGCCATGTGCCCGGCGCAGGAGTTTCTCAAGGAATGCGTCATACTCTTTCCCTGAGACGGCAGAAAAATCCATATAAGCGGGCAAATCAACATAGCGCTTGCCAGTCTGCCAGCCCTGGTCCCCCACCCTCAGGCGGCAGGAGAAACTGCTTCCGCTCATGCCCGGGGGATCCAGATAGATGCACTGGGCCTGGCCTGTATACGCATCCAGGTTCATATTCAGCGCGTCCCCAAAGATGAGGCTACCGCCCGGCCCGCTCTGGTCATTGATCTCCCGGAGGCATTCTGCCCGCTGCCAGATCATGAAACCGCCCCACTTTCCCACAGGGGCCTGTGAAGCCACCTGATGTGCGCCGTCTGCCGAATCAGAAATTCCCGCGTCCCGGGCGCTCCTGCCAGCACCTGCGCCGCCTCAGCCGCGGCACCCACAAATTCCGGCGATAAACCGTCCATTCCTGAAGGCATCAGGGGGCAGACAGGCCAGGCCCTCGGGTCAAGGGCAAGCGTTGGTTCCCCGCCCTCTTCCAGGAAAACAGCCAGCGGAAACAGCCGGCAGGCCAGGGGCCGGTCCCCCCTGAAGCAAGAGCCCCGGCAGGTCAGCAGCCGGCCCTCCGGCATGACGCTTGTATCCCGGGTGATGGCAAAGCCTTCCGGCAAAGGAACATAGAGTGTTTCCTCGCCAGGATACAGCAGCATGCCGCCCCGGTTCTCCGCCCCTTCCCCCCGGCAGCAGGAAGCGCCGCAAAGATGCCCGCAGTCCTGGTGCAGCGGTGTTGGGTTTGACAGCAGCGCCCTGGTTTTTTCCAGGGCCCCAAAGGTTGTTTCAGGGGTGTTCATTGACCGGATTGTACCATGCCGGCCATTTCTTGACAAGCAAGCCGGGGCTTCATACAATGCAGGCAATATGCACGATGTCAAGCCACTTTTAGCCCTTCCGCCTCCGGCGGCTTACGCGCTGGAGCGTTTGAACGCCGCCGGCTTTGAAGCCTACCTGGTGGGCGGCAGTGTACGGGACGCCTGCCTGGGCAGGGAGCCCCTTGACTTTGACATCACCACCCAGGCCATACCCGATGAGATCAAGGCGGCGTTCCTGGGAGAAAAGCTGCTGGAAACAGGCCTGAAGCATGGGACACTGACCCTGGTGAAGGGCGGGCAGCAGATCCAGATCACCACCTTCCGGCAGGACAGCACCTACAGCGACAGCCGCCACCCGGACCAGGTGGCGTTCACCCGCTCGCTCAGGGAGGACGTGCTGCGGCGGGATTTCACCATCAACGCCCTGGCCTGGCACCCCCGGACAGGGTTGATTGACCACGTGGGCGGCGTTGAGGATCTGAATAACAGGCTGATCCGCGCCGTTGGAGACGCCAAAACCCGCATGCGGGAGGACAGCCTGCGCGTTCTGCGGGCGCTGCGCTTTTCAGCCAAACTGGGCTTCGCCATTGAGGCTGGCACCCTTTTTGCCATGATGTCGGAAGGCGAAAGGCTTTTGGGCGTCTCCGCCGAACGTGTCGCGGATGAATTGAACCAAACGCTGTTGGCGCCTTATGTGGCAGGCGCCCTTAGGGATCATCCCCGGGTGCTTTTCCTGGCGCTGCCGGAGCTGGCCCCCATGCTGCATACACCCCAGCGCACCCCATTCCACGCCTGGGACCTGTGGGAGCACACCCTGAAAACCCTGGAAGCCACAGATGCCGATCTGCCGCTGCGCTGGGCTGCGCTGCTGCATGACAGCGGCAAGCCTGCCGCCGCCACCCATGACCCGGACGGAACCAGCCACTTCAAGGG
>Ga0123333_10001254_pt1 | contig 26789 bp, 22 predicted proteins | sample BioC12SIPDNA_3_FD_89957 | JGI IMG/M metagenome (GOLD analysis project Ga0123333, IMG submission 89957) | Anaerobic biogas reactor microbial communites from Washington, USA - Biogas_R2_B C12 SIP DNA | ecosystem: Engineered > Bioreactor > Anaerobic > Unclassified | place: Washington, USA... | reverse complement strand
TGGGCACCCCCCTGGGACTGGCGCTGTTCGCGTCCGTCGAGCGGCGCTACCGCTCGGTGCGCTCCCGCGACCGCTAACATGGGCCTCGATGACGCGGCCCCGTGACACGGGGCCGGGACGGAGGCACGATGCTTCGGAGACTGCTGTTGGTGTGCGTGGCCGCGGTCCTCGCCGCCGCGTCCGCTCAGGACCTCGTCGTGTACACCAGCGTGGACGAGGAGAACGCCCGCAAGCTCCTCGACGCCTTCACCGCCGACACGGGCATCCGCGTGCAGATGGTGTTCCTCTCGTCCGGACCCGCGCTCTCCCGCATCGAGGCCGAGCGGGCCCGCCCGCAGGCCGACGTGTGGTTCGGCGCCCCGAGCGAGAACCACATCGTCGCGAAGGAGCGCGGACTGACGCAGGCCTACCGCGTGCAGGAGGCGGACGCGCTGCCGGACGAGTTCAAGGACCCTGACGGCTTCTGGCACGCGATCTACATGAACCCCATGTCCGTGGGCGTGCGCACCGACATCCTCGAGCAGCGCGGCGCGCCCGTGCCCTCGACCTGGCAGGACCTGCTCGACCCCGCCTACAGCGGCCTGATCCAGATGCCCTCCCCGCAGGCATCGGGCACGGCGTACAACCTCGTGCTCACGCTGCGCGCGATCATGGGCGAGGACGCGGCCTTCGAGTTCATGCGCCAGCTCGACGCGAACGTCCAGACCTACACGCAGTCCGGCACCGCGCCGTCCGGCGCCCTGGGCGTCGGCGAGACCGCTGTCGCGATCCAGTTCTCGCCCGGCTTCCTGCGGCTGATCGACGAGGGCTTCCCCGTGCAGATCGTCTTCCCCACGGAGGGCGTCGGCTACGAGGTCGCGGCGATGTCGATCCTGCAGGGCGCACGCAACCTCGAGAACGCCCGCGCCTTGGCGGACTGGATGACCTCGCAGGCCGGCCAGCAGGCGCTCTCGGCGCAGCAGACCTACTTCATGCCCATCAGGCCCGACGTCAGCGCCGGCGAGGGCGTGCCGTCCCTCGACACGATCAACCTCGTCAGCTTCGACCCGCAGGAGGCTGCCTCCGAGAGGCAGCGCCTGATCGACCGCTGGGTCGAGGAGGTCCTGGGCCAGTGACGCCGGGCGCCTGAGGGCCGACAGCCTGTGCGCAGGGCCGCCAGGGAGCTGAGGCTCCTCGCCCGCGACCCCCTACTCCTGGGGCTCGTGGTCGTGATCATGGCGGCCCTGCTCGTGTTCGTCCTCTACCCCATCGTCCTCGTGCTCAGGCAGAGCTTGGTCACGCCGGACGGCGTCGGGCTCGACAACTACGCCCTCCTCGCCGAGCGGCGTCTCTACCGCAACGCCCTGCGCAACAGCGTGGGCGTGGCCGCGCTCGTCGGCGCGCTCAGCGTCGTGACCGGCTACGTCGTCGCGTTCACGCTCGCGCGCACCGACGTGCCCCTGAAGCGCGTCCTGCACAACCTGACTATCTTGCCGATCGTCTCGCCGCCGTTCTCGGGAGCGATCTCGATCCTGTTCCTGTTCGGCTTCAACGGCCTCGTCACCCGTCGCCTCCTGGGGCTGCAGGACTTCAGCATCTACGGCTTCTGGGGCGTCGTCGCCTCGCAGGTGTTCACGTTCGCGCCCATCGCCTACCTGAACCTCCGGGGCGTCCTGGCCGGCATCAGCCCCACGCTCGAGGACGCCGCGATGAACGTCGGCGCCTCGCGCTGGCAGGTGTTCAGGCGGGTCGTGCTGCCCCTGTCCCTGCCCGGGGTCGCGAGCGCGTTCCTCGTCGTGTTCATCGAGTCGATGGCCGACTTCGGCAACCCCCTGGTGCTGGCCGGCGCCGCGTTCCCCATGCTGGCACCGCAGGCCTACCTCGAGATCACCGGCTCGTTCAACCTGCCCCGCGGCGCGATGCTGGCGGTCGTCCTGCTGCTGCCGTCGCTCACCGCCTTCGCGGTCCAGCGCTACTACATCAACAAGCGCCAGTACGTCACGGTCACGGGCAAGCCCACGGCTTCGACGACGAAGGCCGTCAGCGCCGCCGGCAAGTGGGTGCTCTACGCCTTCGTCCTGCTCTTCGCGGTCGTGGTCGTGGCGTTCTACGCCGTGATCCTGGTGGGGGCCACGACGGCGGTGTGGGGCTTCGACTACACGCCCACGCTCCGGCACTTCGCCTACGTCTTCCAGGTCGGCTGGGACACCGTGAAGGACACGGTCCTCGTGGCGGTGACGTCCACTCCGGTCTCGGGCCTGCTCGGGATGCTGATCGCCTTCCTCGTCGTCAGGCGCACGTTCCCGGGCAAGCGCGCGATGGAGTTCCTGTCGATCCTGAACTTCGCCGTGCCCGGTACCGTGGTCGGCATCGGGTACATCCTGGCCTTCAACGGACCGCCCCTCCTCCTGACCGGCACCTTCGCGATCCTCGTGCTGAACTTCGTGTTCCGGTACGTGCCGGTAGGCATCCAGAACGGTATCGCCGTGCTGCGGCAGGTCGACCCGTCGATCGAGGAGGCGGCCCAGAACCTCGGCGCCGACGGCGTGACGACGTTCAGGAAGGTCACGTTGCCCCTGATCGCGCCCGCGTTCTTCTCGGGCCTCGTGTTCGCGTTCGTGCGGGCGATGACGGCGATCAGCGCCGCGATCTTCCTCGTGTCGGCGAACTGGAACCTGATGACCGTCCAGATCCTGAACCAGGTAGGCTCCGGCAGGCTCGGCGTCGCGGCCGCGTTCAGCATCGTCCTGCTCGCGATCGTCCTCGTGGCGGTGCTGGTCATCGGCGGCCTCGTCGGGCGCCGCGCCGAGACGGCCGCGACGGTGCGGTTCTGAGAGGGGTGTAGCGGTGGCCGTCGACCTCAGGCTCGTCGCCCTGCGCAAGGAGTTCCCCGGCCACGACGGCGGGCCCGTCGTCGTGGCGGTCGACGACGTCAGCCTGGAGGTCGAGAAGGGCGCGATGGTCACGCTCCTCGGCCCGTCCGGCTGCGGCAAGACGACGCTGCTGCGGATGATCGCCGGCTTCGAGGAGCCCACGCGCGGGGAGATCTACTTCGGCGACAGGCGCGTCGACAGGCTGGCGCCGAACGTCCGCGACACGGCGATGGTCTTCCAGTCGTACGCGATCTTCCCCCACCTCGACGTCTACGAGAACGTGGCGTTCGGCCTGCGGATGGGCCGGGCGCCCGAGGCGGAGGTCCGGGAGCGCGTCGGCCGCGTGCTCGAGCTGGTGGGGCTGTCGGGGCTCGAGAAGCGGGCGCCCAGCCAGCTCTCCGGCGGCCAGCAGCAGCGCGTGGCGCTGGCCCGGTGCATCGTCCTCGAGCCTCACGTGCTCTTGTTCGACGAGCCCCTGTCGAACCTCGACGCCAAGCTGCGCGAGCAGATGCGCTTCGAGGTGCGCGAGCTGCAGCAGCGCCTCGGCGTCACCAGCGTCTACGTGACGCACGACCAGGCCGAGGCGATGGCGCTCTCCGACCTCGTCGTCGTCATGAACCGCGGCCGGATCGAGCAGGTAGCGCCCCCGCGGGAGGTCTACTCGCGGCCGGTGAACCGCTTCGTGGCCGACTTCATCGGCAAGGCGAACTTCCTCACCGGCACGGTCGTCGACGCCGACACCGTGGACGTCGCCGGCGCGCGCTTGCCGCTCAGCTCCGAGGCGCCCGTGCCCGCGGGCGGGCGGGTCGAGCTCGTCGTGCGGCCGGAGGCCGTGGTGCTCCAGCGCGACGGCGCCGGCGCGCCGGGCGTGGTCACGCGCGCGGCGTTCATGGGCGACCACGCCGAGTACGAGGTGCGCCTGCTCACCGGCGAGACCGTGGTGGCCCACGAGTCGAACCCCGCCGAGCGCGGCATGTTCGCCGTCGACGAGGCGGTGAAGGTGGCGACGGGCCGGCTGCACCCGCTGCCGCCGGTTCCCGACGCTTGACCGTGGCGGGCGCCGGCGCCGCAGGCGGTCCATGGCGCGCGACCGTCGCCGCCGCCGAGGCTCGGCGGCGGCGACCGAAGGGGGCCGGCCCGAGGGACCTAGGCCACGCGCTGGCGCAGGGCGAACGACCGGAACGCGAGGTACCCGCTGCCGCCCACGGCCTTCGCGACCTTCTTGACGCTCCAGTGGAGGCGCTGCCGGGCGCGTGAGACCGAGCGCTCCGCGACGAGGTCGGCGACGGTCGCGGCCGGCGTGTGCGCCTGGACGTGGAAGCGGCCGAGCAGCGTGCAGCCGGCGACCGTGGTGAGCCGCAGCGTCGGCTCCGACGTGAACAGCCACCGGATCCCTGCCGCCGCGGCCGCGACGCCGACGCGCCGCGAGTAGTAGCCGTTGGGCACCGAGGCCGTGTCCACCCTCGCGCCCAGCACGTCGGAGAGCACCGCGACGCTGTGGCCCCACTCGTAGCGGAGCTCGTCGTCCGACAGGGTGCTCATGCGCTCGGGATGGGAGCAGGTGTGCGAGCCGACCACGTGACCCCGGCGGTGCAGGTCGCGGACCTGGTCGGCGGTCATGAAGCCGTCGCGGCCGATCTCGTCGGTGACGACGAAGAAGTGCCCGCGCCAGCCCCGGGCCTCCAGCAGCGGGGCGATGACCGAGTGGGCGCTGACGCCTCCGTCGTCGAAGGTGAGCAGCACCGGCGCCCGGCCCGGAGCGAGGTCGCCCATGCTGCCGAGGGGAGGCGCGGCGCGGCCCGCGCCCGCGAGGGCGGCCAGGTGCTCCTCGAACGCCTCGAACGTGAGCTTGTAGGGCGCGGCCGTGGCCGTCATGAAGCCGCTGGCGGACCGAGCGGGCCCGCTCTCGTCGGCGGGAGCGTACACGTCGTGGTACAGGAGCGAGACGACCTCGGCGGGCCGCGCCGCGACCGGACCGGCGGCCGGCGCCGGGGTCGGCACGGGCCGGTCCTCCACCGTCGTCTGCGGGCCTGCGGTCATCCATCCCCCCTGTCCCGCGGCGGTCGCGGCCGCGCGCGCCCGGCGGGTGGTGCCGGGTCTCTCGGGTCGCTCCGCCGGCAGGCGAAGCCTGCGCCGCGCCGGCGGTCCATGAGGAAGTGTACGGTTTCTGGTGAGACATGTCTGCCCAATCCGCCCCTCTCCCCCAGGCGTGGGCTTGTCGGGCTGTGAGATTTCCGACATACTCGTTAGGCGACCATGACAGCCATGCGCCATGACGATCCCCCCTTCTACCTGAAGGCGCAGCTGAAGTCCGCCGTGCAGGAGGTCCGCGAGCTCGCCGAGCAGAAGGGCCTGACACCGGCTTTCGAGATGGACCTCTTCGCCCTCGACCGCACGTGCCAGGAGGTCCTCGTGGCCGGCGACCGCGAGGCCGTGCAGCGCGCGTTGGCCCAGGCCCAGGAGCTCGAGGCCCGCGTCCGCGCGGCGCCGGGCAAGAGCGACCCCCTGCTGCTGCGCTGAGGCGGGCCCGGCGGCCCGCCGGCCTCTTCCGGCGCGTGCCGCGGTGCTCGCCAGCCGCCCGTGCCGTCCCGCCCGCCACCGCGCGGGCGGGCGACGCCTCCCGTGGCTAGGATGGCGTGATGGAGATCGTGATCCTGCCCACCGCCAAGGCGGCCGAGCGGCTCGCCGCGCGGATCGTCGCCGACCGCCTCACCGCCAAGCCGGACCTGGTGCTGGGCTGCGCCACGGGCGCGACGATGGAGGGCATCTACGCCGAGCTGGTGCGGCTGCACCGCGAGGAGGGCCTGAGCTTCAAGCGGGCCACGACGTTCAACCTCGACGAGTACGTCGGCCTCGAGCCCAGCGACGAGCGCTCGTACCACCACTACATGCGCCGGCACCTCTTCGACCGCGTCGACATCGACCCGGCCAACGCCCACCTGCCCAACGGCGTCGCCGACGACCTCAGGGCCGAGGCGCGCGCCTACGAGGCCTCGATCGAGCTCGCGGGAGGCATCGACCTGCAGCTGCTGGGCCTGGGGCGGACCGGGCACATCGGCTTCAACGAGCCGCTCTCGGCGCTGATGTCGCGCACCCGCCACATCGCCCTCACCCCCACGACGCGGGAGCAGAACGCCCCGATGTTCGGCGGCGACGCCGCGGCCGTGCCGGAGCGCGCCCTGACGATGGGGGTCGGCACGATCCTCGAGGCGCGCGAGCTGCTGATGGTCGTGACCGGCGCGCGCAAGGCCGAGGTCCTGGCCCGCGCCACCGAGGGGCCGATCACCTCGATGATCAGCGCCACCGCGCTGCAGCTCCACCCGCACTGCGTGGTGATCGCCGACGAGGCCGCGGCGGCCGAGCTCGAGGGCCGCGACCACTACAAGTGGGAGTTCGAGAACGACCCCGAGTGGGCGCCGTACCGCGCGGCGGTGTAGCCGGCAGGGGCCGGGGCGCGCTCCGGCGCCACGTCGGTCGCGCGCCCCGCCGGGGACCGTCCTCCGTAGCGCCGACTAGGCGCCGGCGGCCAACGCGCTCGCGATCCCTACGACCTCGTCGACGCGCGCCAGCACGTAGTGCGGCCGGCAGCTCTCCACGTCGGCCTCGGGATGGAAGCGGCGGTGAGGCGAGGCGGACAGCGAGCGCGCGATCACGTCGTCGACGGCGCGGTGCGCCGCCCGCTCGGCCGGCGTAAGGGGCAGCAGCTCCGCGGGCAGCCGCGGGTGCAGCCACGCCGACGCCACGCCGGCGCCCCTGGCGCCGAGCACGTCGTGCACCAGGGTGTCCCCGACGAAGAGGTCCAGGTCGCCGGCCGCCTCGAAGATCCGCCGCTGCGGCTTCGCGGCGCCGGCGCGCTCCGGCGTGACGACGGCCGCGAAGTATGGCAGCAGGCCCAGCGCCGCGAGCACCGGTTCCTGGTAGGCGGCGAAGCCGTTCGTGACGACGACGAGGCGCGCGCCCTGGGTCTTCAGCCCGGCGAGGGCGGCCTCCGCACCGGGCAGCGCGGCGATGTGCCCGTCCTGGCCGCAGCACTCGACGACCCACGTCGCGACGTCGATGTCGCCGGCCAGCTCGGGGGCGCCGCCCAGCTCGCGCGCGACCTCGCGGTAGATCGCGTCCCAGTCGTAAGCCGAGACGAGGTCGCCCTCCAGCATGCGCCGCTGCCAGCCGCCCGACACGCGCCGCCTGACGGCGCGCGCGGCCTCCTCCTCGTCAAGGCCCGCGAGGCCGCGCGTGGCGGCCAGCAGCGCCGCGAGGCGCGGCACGACGCAGGTCTCGAACGGGTTGCGCATCAGCACGCCGTCGAGGTCGAAGCCGACGGCGATCCGGCGCCGCCCGACCTCGGCCGGGCGCGCCTCGGGGACGGGCACGGTCATCCCTTCAAGGCTCCCACGGTGACGCCGCGCAGGAAGTAGCGCTGGAAGGCGAAGAAGACGACGATCACGGGGATCGCGGCCATCACGGCCGCGGCCATCTGGAGCCCGAAGAACAGAGGCTCCTGCTCGCGGATCAGCACCAGGCCGACCTGGAGCGTGCGCATCTCGCTCGAGCGCGTGACGACGAGCGGCCACACGAACGAGTTCCACTGCGCGACGAACGTGATGATGCCGAGGAAGGCCAGGCCGGGGCGCACCAGCGGCAGCACGACGTCCCAGAAGATGCGCGGCTCGCTGGCGCCGTCGACGCGGGCGGCGTCGATCAGCTCGCTCGGCAGGGTCTGTATGAACTGCTTCATCAGGAAGATCGCGAAGGGCGCCGCCATCAGCGGGAGCAGCAGCCCCAGGTAGGTGTCGACGAGGCCCAGCCGCGTCACGACGAGGAACAGCGGCACCAGGATCGCCTCGAAGGGCAGCATCATCGACAGGATGAACAGCCAGAACAGCAGGCGCGAGCCGCGGAACGGCAGCTTCGCGATCGCGTAGCCGGCCATGCTCGCGGTCGCGACGATCACGGCCGTCACGCTCAGGGACTGGATCAGCGAGTTCTTGACCCAGCTCCAGAAGTTCGGCTGCCTGAGCACGGCGCGGTAGTTGTCGAGGGTCGGGTCGGAGGGGATCAGCTCGGGCGGGAACCTCACCGTCATCGCCGAGGGCGTCAGCGACGTCGCGAACATCCAGTACAGCGGCACCAGCGCCGCCAGCGACAGCGCGATCAGCACCAGCAGGATCACGACGGCGCCCAGGGGCGTGGGCTTGACCGGGTGCGACCGGTCGCGCAGGAAGGGGTCGGGGCGCGTGACCGCGGCCATCAGTACTCCACGTTCTGGCCGAGCATGCGGAACTGCACGGCGGCCAGGACCAGCGTGATGAGGAACAGGACGATCGCCTGCGCCGAGGCGTAGCCGAGGTTGAAGCGCTGGAACGCCTCTTGGTAGATGCGGAACACGACCGTCGTCGTGGCGAACTGCGGGCCGCCCTGCGTCATGACGTAGACGGCGTCGAAGACCTGGAACGTGTTGATCGTCCCGGTCACGACGAGGTAGAGGAGCGTCGGTCGGATCAGGGGCAGGATGACCTTGGCGAAGATCGTCGGCCGCTTGGCGCCGTCGATGAGGGCGACCTCGTAGAGGTCACGCGGGATGCGCGCCAGCGCCGCCGACAGCAGCACGATGCTCGAGCCGCCGCCCATCACGACCTGCATGACCATCAGGGCGGGTAGCGCGGTGGCGGTGTTTCCCAGCCACGCGACGGGCTCGACGCCGAACAGCCCCACGAAGGCGTTGAGGAGGCCGAAGGTCGGGTTGAATATCCACAGCCAGATCAGCGAGATGATGATCGAGGAGGTGACCGCCGGCAGGTAGAACGCCGACTTGAAGAACGTCTGCAGGGTGCGGTTCATGGGGTCGAGCAGGTACGCGATGAGCAGCGCCTTGCCGAGCCAGAACACGACCACGACCGCGGTGAACACGCTCGTGTTGATGAGCGCGCGGTGGAAGAGCTGGTCGCCGAGCGCGCGCTGGAAGTTGTCGAGGCCCACCCAGGTCATGCGCGTGGGCCTCACCTCCATGAAGGCCAGCGCGAAGGCGATCACGACGGGCACGAGGAAGAACGCGACGAACAGCAGCGTCTGGGGCGCGACGAAGACGGCGCCCCAGACGCCGGTCCGCCCGAGGGCGCCGGAGCCGCGCCCTCGGGGCGAGCCGTCAGCGCGACCCCGGGCGGTCGCCCGGGGTCGCGCCTCCCCGCCGGTCAGGCCGGAGGGGGTGGTGGTGGTCGACACCTAGTGCACCGACTCCGGCGTCAGTTGCCGAAGACGGCCCTGTTGGCCTCCCTCACGAAGTCGTCGAGGGCCTGCTGCGGGGTCTTGCTGCGGCTGAGGGCCGCCTCCATCGCCGCGGTGAAGTACTCCATGCCCTCGGAGATGTCGAGGTCCGAGGGGCCGAAGAACGGCACGCCGTGGTCGATCGCGGACTGGTACACCTGCACCTCGGTCTGGACGTCCTCCGTGTAGTCGGCGACGTTCACGAAGTCGAGCTCGGCGTTCGCTGAGCGGCGCGCGGTGATGTAGAGCAGGCTCTCGAGGAGCTTGATGTTCTCGGTGCTCGTGAGGAAACGCGCGAACTCCATCGCCATGTCGCGCTTGTAGTCGTCGTCCTGCTTGAAGACGAGGAAGCCGCCCGAGGTCTCGTAAGCGATGGGGCCCACCGCGGGGTCGTGCGGGAACGGCGCGATGACGACGTCGATGGCCTCCGGCATGCGGCCTTCCTTGAGGTAGCGGTCGATGCGACCGATCTCGTAGATGCCGCCGTAGCCGATCGCGGCCCGGCCGTTGTGCAGGTTCTCGATCGTGCCGTAGACGTCGAGGGCCTCGCCGCCGCGCGGGGCGTAGCCGTGCTCGTAGATGAGGTCGACGATGAACTGGAGCGCGCGCACGCCCTCCTCGGAGTTGAGGACGAACTCGGTGCCCTCGTCGTTCATCAGCTTGGCGCCGAAGCGCATCAGCCAGGAGAGCATGTTCTCGGTGTCGCGGGCGGCGAACGTGATCGCGTAGACGTCGGTCGTGCCGTCGCCGTCGCGGTCCATCGTCAGCTTCTCGGCCGCGGCGAGGAACTCGTCGATCGTCCAGGCGCGGTCGGGCAGCGCCGGGACCTCGACGCCGGCCTCCTCGAACAGGGCGGTGTTCAGGAGCAGCGTCGAGCCCATGCCGTTGTTCGAGTTGTTCCACGGCCAGATGTAGTGCTGGCCGTCGATGTTGCCCTTCGCCAGGGCGTACTCGAGGAAGTCGGCGCGGTCCTCGTCGGTGAGGTAGGCGTCGATCGGCTCGAGCAGGCCCTCACGCGCCCACTCGGGGTTCCAGTTGAGGTCCTTCACCACGTCCGGCGTCGTGCCGGAGAAGATCGCGGTCGTGATCTTCTCCCCGTAGCCGGCGTTCGGCACGAGCTCGTACCTCACCGTGACGTTGGGGTGGAGCTCCATGAAGCGCTCGCTCATGTAGCGGGCGTACTCCTCCCCCGTGGGGCTCTGGCCCTCTTCCATGTCGGGGGTCACGATGCGCCACGGGTTGATCCACCACGTGAGCTCGATCTCGGGCTGGGCGGCCGCCACCGGCATCAATGCCAGCAGGCCGACCAGCAGCTTCAGAGCGGTCCGTCGCATTGGGCACCTCCTGGGGGTGAGCGCGTTACGGGGGCGACTATACCAGTCTCGTACCAGGCGCCACACCGGCGACCTCGAGCAGCGCGGCGACAGCGCGGTCGGGGTCCATCTCGTCGGGCGGCGCCACGCACTCGAACGACCGCCCCTGCCACACCGCGACCATCGCGTCGGCCAGCGCGGCGGCGTCGCCGATGGGCACGAGCAGGCCGCTGCGGCCGTGCGCGACGAGCTCGTCGATGCTGGCGCCGTCCGACCCGATCACGGGCACGCCCAGCGACAGGCTCTCGATCACGGTGTTCGGGAGGTTGTCCATGCGCGACGGCAGGACGCTGGCCACGGCGCCGGCGACGACCCCGTACAGGACGGGCTTGTCGAGGGGGCCGAGGTACGTGACCTGGTCGACGCGCTCGCCCCAGTTCGCGCTGTAGCGCTTGAGCGCCGATTCCCTGAGGGGGCCGGCCCACACCATGCGCAGGTCCGGGGCTCGCTCCCAGGCCAGCGGCAGCGCCTCGGCGATCACGTCGCTCCCCTTGCGCCGGCCGAGCATGCCGTAGTGCACCAGGTACCGCTCGGGCAGGCCCGGCGGCGGCGCCGCGCGGGTCGAGACGTCGGTGGGCATCGGCGGCCTCACGACCTTCACGGGCAGGCCGTAGCGCTCCGAGAAGTAGCGCTGCAGGAAGGCGCTGGGCGCGTAGGTGACGTCGGCGCGGCGCTGGGCCCTGACGTCCAGGAGCTCGAGGACCCGGCTGAGGACCGTGGCGCCGCGGCTGTAGGAGGCGTCGTAGAGGAGGCGCGACGTGCTGATGCGCACCAGGTGCCGCCTGCCCTCGCGCCGCCTCACGTACAGCCCGACGACCTGCAGGTTGGCCGACTGGACGACGTCGAACGGTGCCATGGCGTGCTCGGCCTCCAGCGCCGCGGCCAGCAGCCGGGCGGTGGCCACCTGCGAGACGACGTAGCCGCCGAACGGGTCGAAGCGCCTGAGCACCCAGGTGAGCGCCCGCACCGGCAGCGCGCGGCTGCGCGGGACCCTGACGACCTTCACGGGGCCGTCCCACAGCGTGCCGGGCTCACGGCTGACGACGAAGACGGTGCAGTCGTGTCCGCGGCTGGCGAGCAGGTGAGCCATCTTGTGGACGTAGCTCGAGACGCCGCCCTCGCCCGTGAGCTCGGTCGGGTACTCGGGGGTCAGGAAGGCGAACCGCCGGGGCCGGTCCGACTGGGTGCCGGTCGCGGTGGCGGTCAAGCGGGCAGCAGGCGCTTCCGCATGCGGTAGGCGGCGCGCCCGAGGCGGTAGCGCCACGGTGGCGTGCAGCCGAGGGTGGCGTGCACCGCCGCCATCGCCTCCCGCCGGGCGGCGGGGTCGGTGAGGCGCAGCGCGCGGTGGTAGCAGTTGCGACAGAAGAACGTCCGCGCCTTTGCCTCGAAGGCGCGGTCGGGCATCGCGGCAGACGGCGACACGAGCTCGGCCATGAGCTGCACCAGGTAGGCGGCGTCCTCAGCCCAGGCCTTGACGGTGGCGGCCTTGCCCGAGCTCGCCTTGTGCTGCCTGAACGTGGCCTTGACCTCGGGCACCTCGACGGTGCCGGCGTCGGCGGCGACGCGGGCGTAGGCCGCGACGTCGTTGAAGAGCTGGCGGGGCGTGTCGAAGCCGCCCACCCGGCGCAGCGAGGCCAGGTTGAAGAGCGTGGCGCAGAAGTAGAACGAGGTGCGGTTGGCGAACCACGCCTCCAGCAGCTCGCGGACGCCCGTCCCGGGCGCCTGGTTCACGCGCTCGTAGATGAGCCTGTCGCCCTCCCCCACCACGCGGACGCCGGTGCGCACGAGCCCCGGCCGCCGGTCGCCCATCGCCGCCACGCAGGCCGCGACGAAGTCGGGGTCGACGCGGTCGTCGTCGTGGAGGAGCAGCAGGTACTCGCCGGTCGCCATCTCGACGATCGAGTTGTAGTTGCCCTGCGAGCCGAGGTTGCGCTCGTGGCGGTGGTACCTCACGCGGTCGCCGCCCAGCTCGCGCACCACGGCGGCCGTGTCGTCGTCCGAGGCGTTGTCGGCGACGAGGATCTCGAGGCGCTCGTAGGTCTGCGCCAGCGCCGACGCCAGCGCCTCGCGCAGGTAGCCGTCGGCGCGGTTGTAGGTCGGGATCCCTATCGTCACCAACGGCGGCTCGTGTCCGCTCATGTCTCCCCCTTCACTCGGCGCGCACCCAGGCGCGAGCCGCCTCGTCCCAACGCTTTATCGGCCGCGCCGGCACGCCCGCCACGACGGTGCGGGGCGGCACGTCCCGCGTGACGACGCTGTTCGCGCCCACCACGGCCAGCTCGCCTATCCGCACGCCCGGCAGCACGACCACGTTCTGGCCGAGCCATGCCCCCCGCCCGATGCGGACCGGCGCCACGGGCGCGATGCCCTGGTACTTGTACGGCTCGTCGCCGGTCGTGGTGGCGTGCGTGCCGTCGGCGACGAACACGTTCGCGGCGAACATGACGTCGTCCTCGATGACGACCTCGGAGAACGCCACGACCTGCAGCGAGGCCGTGGCGGTCACGCGGTCGCCGATGCGGATCTTCGGGTCGAAGCGCTGCTCAAGGTGCCGGCCCTCCGGGTGGCGCATCCACCCGCCCGGGTAGCTTACGTTCGCCTTGAGCTCCGAGCCGGGCCCGAGCTTCACGCCGCGGCCGACGTGGATGCGCTCGGCGCCCACGACGCTCCGGGGCGGCTGCATGACGAAGCCCTCCCCGAGGCTGGCGAAGCGCGGGAGGCTCTGGCGGTCCCACCAGCGCCGCGTTCGGCGGCCGAGGGAGGACAGACGCGAGACGATGGCCGGTCCGATGGCGCGCTGCACCCCCACATGCTAGGCCGGGGTGGGGACCTGCGTCGGCGACCGTTGTCGCTCCAGGGGTCGGCGAGGCGCCCGGCTGCCGGCGGTCCCGTCTCGCGACCGGCGGCCGGGAGTGCCGTACGACCCGGCGCGCTCGCGGCGCGGCTCCTCGCCAAACAAGAGGAGGCGCCCCGCTGGGAACGCGGAGCGCCTCGAACCACGCCTACTCGGCGTCAGCAGCGCTGCTCAGGGCAGCTCCCAGTCGAAGTAGAGGACCGGAGCCTTCTCGGGGGCGTCGTCGCGCGTGGCGATCTGGCGGAAGTTGCTGGCAGGGTCGCCCGAGTTGTTCTCGATGATGATCATCGCGTCGCCCGTCTCGGACCAGGCCGGCAGGTCGACGAGCTCCTGGAGGATCGCGGAGATGTCGGCGGTCCGCTGCGCCTCGCCGGTGACGCCGTGCCCGACCCACACCGGGATGTCCTCCCAGATCACCTGGGCCGTCGTGCGGGGACGGGAGGTGATGTTGTTGCCCGGCTCCTGCTGCGGGATCGTCGCGTGGCTGGCGGCGGCGACGCCCGTGATCTTCAGGCTGGGGTCGCCCTCGGACGGCCGGTAATCCGGATCCGTACCCCGGTCGATGGTCGTGAACTGGATGTAGGCGCGCGTGACCGTGGCGCCGGCCGGGATGCCGAGGTCGCGGAACACGAACGCGTTGGCGACCTCCGCCTGGTACCTGGGGATGTAGGCCAGTCCCGAGTACTGCAGCCCGGTGTGCGTGGCTCCCAGCACGTCGTCGGGGCCCGCACCGACGGGCGCCGTGACCCACTCGACGGCGTCACGGTTGTTGGCGTTGACGGCGACGCTGTGGGCGGGCACGCCGGGATCGTCCGGCGCGCTGAAGGTGGCGAGGACCGTGAACGGGGTCTTCGAGAGCGTCACGACGCAGGGGTTGTCCGTGCCGCAGCTCGCGGCGTCGCCGCCCCAGCCGGCGAAGACGCTGTCGCCGGTGGCCGTGGCCGTGAGGGTGACCTCGGAGCCGGTCTCCAGCTCCTCCACGGTGCAGACGTCCCCGGTGCCGTCACCGCAGTCGATGCCGATGGGGCTCGAGACCGCGCCGGTGCCGGTGCCTTCGATGACCACGTTCACGGTCACGGTCTCGGGCGGCAGGGCCACGACCTCGGTGAACTTGGCCGTGACGCTCTTGTCGGCGTCCATGGTGACGTCGCAGGTCGCGTCGGCGCCCGAGCAGGCTCCGGTCCACTCGTCGAGCTCCCAGCCCGTGGCCGGGACCGCGACCAGGGTCACCTCGGAGTCGGCGGCGTGGGAGCTCGTGCCCGCGGCGTCGTCGCCGGTGGCCGTGTCGAACCTCACCTCCCCGCTGCCTTCGATGCTCACGACGAGGTCGAACGTCTCGGCAGGTGGCGTCGGCCCCGAACAGGCCGCGATGAATACCGCAAGTGCCGTGAGGATGCCTAATGTCCGAAGTCTATGCACGTCGTCTCCTTCTGGTACTCGCACGCTTTGCGCCCCGCGCGTTCTGCGCCTGGGCCTCGACTGTCTGGCCGCGCCCATGCGCCCCTCCGCAGTGGTGGCCACAGGCGGAGTCTATGGACGCCGGGGGGACGCGGGCAGTGACGAGGGTACGCCCGCGCGCATGAGAAGCGAGGTGACGTGGTGCGGCCGGCGCCGTCACAGCCAGTCACGCGGCTCACATCTAGTGTTGGGAAGATTCTCGGCAGCACCCGACCATGGGGCGGCTGCTCGGGTTCGGCAGCCTCGCGTGCCGACCCTGGGACGGAGGGCCGGTGGGAGAGGCTTCGGCACGGCAGACGGACCGTGGGAGGACGGTCCAGCCGCAGGGCGACGGCAGGAGCATCTGGCGCGCGCTCGCCGCGGGCGCGCTGCTGCTCGCCATGGCGGCTTGCGGGACCCTGTTCCCGCCGCCCGACCTGCCTCCCGGCAAGGCCTGGTTCGACCAGCCGCTCGTCGCGTCGACGCCGGTGAGCGGCCTGACGCTGACCGTCTCGTACGACGCCCAGACCACGAAGTTCCGCGGCCTCGGCGGCGCCGGTGCCGGCGCGATCGCGGCCGCGCACGACGACGGCACCGGCACGGTCCGTGTCGTCTGGTTCGCGGGCGCACCGGCGAACGGGCAGCTGGTCAAGCTGATGTGGCAGGCGGACGAGGACGCCGAGCGGCCCAGCGCGTCCGCGGCCAGCGCCTACAAGGCCGACGGCAGCGAGGCCAACGGCGCGCTGACCCTCAGCGCCCTCGTGAAGGCCGGTCCGGGCGACCCGAAGCCGCTGCTGGACGCCCTGGGAGAGATGGGGCCGGCGGGCGCCGCCGCGGCGGCTTGCCGCGTCGCCGAGTACGGCACCGACCTGGCCGAGCGTCCCCTGGGCGACCTCGACGCCGACGGTGACGTCGACGTGCGGGACGTGGTCCTGCTCCACGCGGCCGTCGCCGCCGACGACGTCGCCGACGGCGGCGCCTACGCGCTGTTCCACGCCGACCCCACCGGCGACTGCGTCTACGACGAGGACGACGTCAGGGCGGCGTTCGTCAAGGCGGCCGTCCCCGACGCCGCCCCGGCGCTGGTGGCCAAGCCGCTGTCCCTCTCCTACGCCCAGCTCAGGGCAGGCACGCCCGTGGTCGTGGCCAACGCCGGCAACGCGCCGCTGGCAGGAGTGGCCTTCTACGGCGTGAACCTCAACGGCAGCGGCTTCGTCGGGGACTGGGACTGGATCCTCGAGGGGCAGTCGCTCGCCTGGCAGCTCACGTCGGACCCGAACGACGCGCTCGGCACCCTGCGCGTGGTCGTCGGCGGCAGCGAGGCGACGGTCGCCGTCGGCAACGTCGCCATCCTCGTGGCCGGACAGTCGAACGCTGTCGGATGGGACCCCGACGTGCCGGACGAGCTCGAGGACGGGGGCGCCTTCCCGGCCGTGCGCATGCTCGGCAACGACTACGTGTGGCGCGCGGCCACGGAGCCCCTCGACGACCCCGCCGGCCAGCTCGACCAGGTGAGCGAGGACTCGGCGCCCGGGACGTCGGCCGGCACGCAGCTCGGACGCGCCCTCCACGCCGCGACCGGGCGCGCCGCCTACCTGATCCCGGCGGGTCTGGGCGGGAGCCGCATGACGCCGCGCCCGAACACGAACGTCGGCTGGTACCTCGGCCCCACCGACCTCGGCGACACCGACAGGAGCACCCTCTTCGGGAGCGCGATGTACCGGGCGCTGGTCTCGAGCGGGGAACGCGCGAACCCCGTCCCCGGCCAGGAACCCGAGGGTGGGCCGGTGAGCGCCGTGTTCTGGTACCAGGGCGAGTCGGACAACTCCGACACGACGCTCCGGAGCGACTACTCGGCGTACACGGCCGCCGTCTTCGACGCCATGCGCGCCAAGCTCGCGAGCGCCACGGGCGCGGTCGATCCGGTGGTCATCTACGCACAGCTCGCGGCGTACGGCTGCTGCGACGGCGGCGAGAGCTCGTCGGCCGCCGCAGCCGAGAACCTCAGGTCGCACGACATCGCCGAGCGGCAGCGGCGCTTCGAGCAGGGCGCCTACCTCGGCACCCCCCACCTGCTGCCCAACTCCGGCCTCTCGAACGGCATCGCCGGGGCGCACATGGTCGTGACCCACGACCTGCCGCGGTTCGACCGCATCCACCTGAGCGCCGAGGCGCAGCTGATCCTCGCCGAGAGGGTCGCCCTCGCCTACCAGGAGCACGTGCTCGGCTGGGACGTCGACGGCACGGGTCCACGGCTCGTGTCCCTGTCGCGCTCGGGCGCGACCGTGACGCTGACGTTCGACCGCGAGGTCACGCCTCCCCACACCACCGGCCCCAACGGCTACTCCGGGTACTTCACGGCCTGGAACGGCGCCCCCAACGGCGGCCCGGAGTACAACGGCTCTTACGGCACGAACACCGTCGCGATCACGAAGGTCGAGCGGCACGCCAGCGACCACCGCAAGGTCGTGGTCACGCTGGCCTCGAACCCCGCCACCGTCTACCTCCGCTACATGCGCCCGCACGAGGCGACGTCGAGCTCCGCGTACCTCCAGGACGTGATCCGGGCCGCCGACTCCGGCCTGCCACTGCCGAGCTTCGGGCCGCTGCGCGTGCCCTGAGCCTGCCGGGCCGGACGGGGTCAGACTCCGACCGCGCGGGGCGCTAGGGCCGCGCGCGTTGGAGTACGCTCACAGCCAAGCCATGCATGACGCCGGCGCGCCGGCGCAGCGAGGGAGGCAGCCAGGATGTCGCCTACGGCCACCAGCCGCACCCACAAGCACGTCCTCACCCCGTGGAGCAAGCAGTCGGCGGTCAACACGCCCACGATCGTCCGGGGTCAGGGCTCGTACCTGTTCGACGACGAGGGCAAGCGCTACCTCGACCTCTCGGCGGGCCTGGTGGCCGTGAACCTCGGCCACGGGCACCCTGCCGTCGTCGACGCGATCAAGCGCCAGGCGGAGCGCCTCCTCTACGCCGCGCCGTCCCTGATCAACGACGTGCGGGGCGAGTTCGCGGCGCTGCTCTCCGACGTCTCGCCGTGGGACGAGGGCGCGCGCGTCTTCTTCACCACCAACGGCGGCGAGGGCAACGAGGACGCCGTCAAGATGGCGCGCATGATCACCGGCCGTCACAAGGTCATGGTCGCGTACCGCTCCTTCCACGGCTCCGCGCCGGGCGCCGGCAGCCTCACCGGCGAGGACCGCCGCTGGACGAACGAGCCCGGCATGCCGGGCGTCGTCCGCTTCTTCGCGCCATACCCCTACAACTCGCCGTTCTTCACCGACGACCCCGCCGAGGAGACGCGGCGCGCGCTGCAGCACCTCGAGGACGTGATCACGTTCGAGGGCGCCAAGAACGTCGCCGCCCTGGTGATCGAGCCCGTCGTCGGCTCGAACGGCGTGATCGTCTACCCCGAGGGCTACCTCAAGGGCCTGCGCGACATCACCGCGCGGCACGGCATCGTGCTCGTGTTCGACGAGGTCATGACGGGCTTCGGGCGCACCGGCGACACGTTCGCGGCGCAGCGCTTCGGCGTCACGCCCGACATGATCGTGTTCGCGAAGGGCGTGGCTTCTGCGTACGTGCCGCTCGGCGGCGTCCTCGTGCGCGAGTCTCTCGCGAGCCACTTCGACGACAACGTGCTCATGTGCGGCCACACCTACTCCGGCCACCCGCTGGGCATGGCCGCCGGCCTGGCGACGGTCACGGCGATGCGCCAGGAGGGGCTGTTCCAGCGCGCCCGCGAGCTCGAGCCCTGGCTGCGCGAGGGGCTCGAGGCGATCAAGGAGCGCCATCCCGTCGTCGGCGACGCCCGCGGCGTCGGCGCGTTCTTCGCGCTCGAGTTCGTCAAGGACCGCGCCACGCGCGAGCCTCTCGTGCCCTGGTACGGCGGGGACAACGCTCCCGTCGCGAAGCTCACGGCGGCGCTGCGCGAGCACGGCGTCTACGCGTTCGGGCGCTACAACGTCCTGCTGGTCACGCCGCCCCTGACGATCTCCCGCGAGGACCTCGAGTTCGGCTTCGAGGGGCTCGACAAGGCCCTGCGGGTGCTGGCCTAGCCCGTCCCGCCACCGCGACGCCCTTCGGCCGGCGCCCTCAAGGGGCGCCGGCCTCCTCGTGGGGTCCAGGCGAGCCGCGCGCGCCGCGAGCCAGTGGCGCGTGACGGCGGCGCCTGCGCTCCAGCCGGCGTGCCCTACCATCGAGCCCCGGGCCCGGGAGCGCCCGGGCCCGGGCATGGACAGCGTGCTCGCCTTCGAGAAGCCCGTGCTCGAGCTGCTGCTGCGCGGCACCCTGGCTTACCTGGCCATCGTCTTCGTGCTGCGCGTCATACCCAAGCGGCACCTCTCCAACCTGTCGCCCAACGACTTCATCGCGCTGGTGATCATCGGCGGCCTGACCACCGACGCGATCGGCGGCGGGTCGTCCTCGATGCTCGACTACCTGCTCATGGCCGTCGTCGTGATCGTGTGGAGCTACCTGATCGACCTGTTCGAGTTCAGGTTCCCCGGGTGGCGCCGCCTGACGCGGGACTCGCCGACCCTGGTCGTCCACATGGGCAAGCCCGTGCGGGCGAACATGCGCCGCGAGCGCCTGACCGCCGAGGAGCTGGCCGCCAGCCTGCGCGCGCAGGGCGTCGATGACGTCGCGACGGTGAAGCAGGCGATCCTCGAGGTCGACGGCCAGCTCAGCGTCATCCGGTTCGAGAACGGCGAGTCCCCGGAGGGTCGGCCTGGGGGCGACGCCGGAGGGTAGGCGGGCCGGACGCCCCGGGCGCCGGCTGGCAAGCGTCCCCGCCGCGTCACGTAGCGAGGGCCGGCACCCGCGGGTGCCGGCCCTCTCCGTTCCGTCTCGCGGCGAACGCCGACCTAGCGCAGCCAGCCCTCGACGACGTCGCGGTTGTCGGCGATCCAGGCGCGGGCGGCCGCGAGCGGCTCCATCCCCTCCTGCGTGATCATCAGCATCACGGCGCCCATCTGCTCGCCGGTCCACTGGAAGCTGTCGAGGAACGCGAGCACGTCCTCGGGGGCCTCGTTCTCGGCCCATGCGCGGTTCACGATCGTGTGGATCTGCTCGGCCTCGCCGAAGACGCCCTCGGGGTCCTCGAGGTACTTCAGGTCGTAGGCGGCCCACATCCAGTGGGGGCGCCAGCTCGTGACGATGATCGGCTCCTGCCGGCCGTAGGCGCGGTCGAGCGCGGCCGTCATCGCGGCGTCAGAGCCGTCGAGGAGCACGAAGTCCGACAGGCCGTAGACGTCGAGCGCCGCGTCGCTGGCGGCCATCAGGCCCGCCCCGGGGTCGATGCCGACGACCTCACCGCCGAACAGGTCGGCGTGGTCGTTGAGCTCGGCGAGGCTGTCGACCTCCACGTAGGTCGGCACGGCCCAGCCGATGTCGGCGCCCTCGAGGTTGGGCCCGAGGTCCATGAGGCTGTCCTGCGTCTGCTCCCAGTACGCGGCGTGCGTCGCAGGCAGCCAGGCGGCCACGATCGCGTCGAAATCGCCCTGGGCGAGGCCTGTCCACATCGGTCCGGCGTCGACGGACGTCAGCTCGACGTCGTAGCCGAGCTCGTCCATCAGCACGGCGGCGACGACGTGCGTGGAGGCGATCTCGGAGTCCCAGAGCACGTAGCCGAGGTCGATCGTCGTGTCCTGGGCGGCGGCGGTACCTAGCAGCACTGCCACGACCAGAGCGGTGAACCACTTACGCATGTTGAACCTCCCGATGTTTTCGGGGCTTGGATGGCGGCGGAACGACATACCGCTCCGCGAGCGTACGCACGTACGCTGACGTACAAGAGCCGATTGCGGCTGTTCCCGAACCTAACACGCTCGCCTCGGGCCTGCCAACCCTCGGTGCCACGGCAGTGTCGGGGCCGTAACGACGGGGCTAGCGATCAGGACCTGGCGTCGCGGGCGCGGCGGCGGCCCACCGAGGCGGTCACGCGGTCGAGGACGATGGCCATGATCACGACGGCCAGACCGGCCTCGAACCCCTGCCCGACGTTCAGTCGCTGGATACCCCTGAGCACCTCGGCGCCCAGGCCCCGCGCCCCGATCATGCCGGCGATCACGACCATCGAGAGGTTGAGCATTATCGACTGGTTGACGCCGGCCATGATGCTCGGCCGCGCCACGGGCATCTCGACCTTCACCAGGCGCTGCCAGCTCGTGGAGCCGAACGCGTCGGCGGCCTCGACGAGGTCGCCGGGCACCTGCCTGATCCCCAGGCTCACGAGGCGCACCAGCGGCGGGATCGCGAACACGAAGGTCGCGACGACGCCCGGCACGACCCCGATGCCGAAGAACATCACGGCAGGGATCAGGTAGACGAAGGCCGGCATCGTCTGCATGAAGTCGAGGACCGGCCTGATCACGCGCTCGACGCCGTCGCTGCGCGCGGCGAGGATCCCCAGGGGGACGCCTACCAGCACGATCAGCACCTGGGCGGCCAGCACGAGCGCGAGGGTCTGCGTGAACGGCTGCCACAGGCCGACGTTCTCGACCACGAAGAGGCCGGCCAGCGCGAAGAGCCCGACCCTCCAGCCGGCCAGCAGCGCGGCCAGAGCGGCGAAGGCCACGATGACGACGGGCACGGGCGCCCACTGCAGCGCCGTGAGAAGCCCGCCGATGAGCGCGTCGACGGCGTCGGCGAAGCCGTCGAACAGGGGGCCCAGCGCCGTCTGCAGGTAGGACACGGCGCCTGACACCCAGTCGCGGATGGGGATGCGGAAGTCAAGCACGGTGCGCCCCCAGGGCCGCGTGGCTCGCGCCCGCGTGGGACGGCGCGTCCGGCGCCCCGCCTGCCCCCTCGCCCGCGCCGTTGCGCTGCGTCCGCGCCAACGCCGCCAGGATCGCGCCCTTCACGACGACGCCGCGCAGCCGGCCGGTCGCGTCGACGACCGCGATCGGCGCCGAGCCCTCGGACGCGATCGTGATGACGTCGGCGAGCGGGGTGTCGGTCGCTACGGTCGCCGCCGGCTCCATCAGCTCGCGGTGGATGCGGTCGGGCGTGACCTCGCCCTCGCGCAAGGCCGCGACGATGCGCTCCGATGTCAGGTAGCCGAGCACGCGCCGCTCGCCGTCGACGACGAGGATGCCGGAGAGGCCGGAGCGCCGCATCCGGTTCAGCGCGGTCTGCGGCCCGTCGCGCAGGCGCGCGACCTCGCGCACCGGCTGCATGATCGCGCCGGCGGTGAGCACTCCCGAGCGATCGACGCCCTCGACGAAGGCGGCGACGTAGTCGTCGGCGGGCGCGGTGATGACCTCCTCGGGCGTGCCGACCTGGACGACGCGCGCGTCCTTCATGATCGCGATCCGGTCGCCGAGTCGCAGGGCCTCGTCGAGGTCGTGCGTGACGAACACGATCGTCTTCCGCATGCGCGCCTGCAGGTCGATCAGCTCGTCCTGCATCTCGCGCCTGATCAGCGGGTCGAGCGCGCTGAAGGCCTCGTCCATCAGGAGCACGTCGGCGTCGACGGCCAGGGCGCGCGCCAGACCGACGCGCTGCTGCATGCCGCCGGAGAGCTCGTGCGGGTAGCTCCCCTCCCAGCCGCCGAGGCCGACCAGCTCGATCGCGCGGGCGGCGCGCTCGCGGCGCCGCGCGAGCGGCACGCCCTGTACCTCGAGTCCGTAGGCGACGTTGTCGAGGACCGTGCGGTGCGGCAGGATCGCGAACTGCTGGAACACCATCCCGCTGAAGCGCTCGCGGCGGAACTGCAGCAGCTCGCGGCGGCTCAGCCGGGTGATGTCGGTGCCGTCCACGACGACGCTGCCCCGCGTGGGCTCGTGGAGGCGGTTGAGGAGCCTTAGGAGCGTGGACTTCCCGCTCCCCGAGAGGCCCATGAGCACGAACGTCTCCCCCGCCGCGATGTCGATGTCGACGTCCGCGACGCCCACGGCGTTGCCGAAGCGGGCCTGCACCTCGGCCTTCGTCGCGCCCTCCTCGAGGGCGGCGATGGCCCTTCCCGGGTCGGGGCCGAAGACCTTGTAGAGGCCGCGGACGGCGATCTTCGCGGCGGGCTCGTCCGTTCCTTCTCGTGGGCTGGGGACGTCGGGTGGGTGGCTGCTGTCCATGTCAACTCCGTAACGGTCGGTGTTAAGCGACTACGCGCGTGCGTGCCGACGTGCCGCGAACGAGCGACACACGAGGCCTGGCTTGTCCGCGGACCCGGACACCGTACTACGTGAGGGCAGGTGCGGACGTGGGTGAGAACACTGCGGGCCCGGGGGGCGTTCCCGCTGCTATTGTCTGAGGCACGTAGCTAAGGCCGAAGGGGGGTCCCGTCGGTGCCTCTCCTCGAACGCGAGGGTCTCCTCGAGGAGCTGGCCTCGCGGCTGAGGGCAGCCGCGAACGGCCGCGGCTCTCTCGTCCTGCTGGGGGCCGAGGCGGGCGCGGGCAAGACCGCGGTCGTCACGGAGTTCGCGCGCCTGCAGGACGGGCGGGCGCACGTGCTTATCGGCGGCTGCGACCCGCTGACGACGCCGCGGCCCTTGAGCCCCCTCATCGACATCGCGCTCGACCCGCGCTCGCGCCTGTCGGGCTCGTTCGCCGCCTCGGCGGCTCCCTACGAGCTGTTCACGGCGATCCAGCGGCGCATGGCCGACGCCGACTTCCCCTTGGCCCTGGTGATCGAGGACGTGCACTGGGCCGACGAGGGGACGCTCGACTTCCTGCGCTTCATCGGTCGGCGCGTAGAGTCGCTGCCGTCCCTCGTGGTGGCCACCTACCGCGACGACGAGGTCGGTCCGCAGCACCCGGCCAGGCCCGTGATCGGCGAGCTGACCGTCCAGCCGGCGGCGACGCTGCTGGCGGTGCCGCCGCTCAGCGTGGAGGCCGTCAGGGAGCTCTCGGGCGCCGACGCCGCTCGCGCCGCGCGCATCCACCGCGCCACCGACGGCAACGCCTTCTACGTCACCGAGGTCATCGCCTCGGGCGAGGAGGTGCCGAGGACCGTGAAGGAGGCGGTGCTGGCGCGAGCCGCGCGCCTCGGCGAGAGCGCCAGGCGCGTCGTCGAGGTCGTGGCCACGGCCCCCCGCTCGCTCGAGCTCACCGTCGCTCTCGAGGTCGCGGGCGCCGACCCGGGGGCCGCCGACTAGGCCGTGGAGGCGGGCGTGCTCCTGGCCGAGGGCGGCCACCTGAGGTTCCGCCACGAGCTCGCCCGCAGCGCGATCGAGGCCGTCACGCCGCTGGGGCGCCAGTTCGAGTGGCACGGCGCCATGGTCGAGATCCTGCAGCGCAGCCAGCCCGACGACCTGGCGCGGCTCGCGCACCACGCCGCCCGGGCGCACGCCTGGGACCTGTTCGTGCGCTTCGCGCCACTCGCGGCGCGCCAGGCGGCGGAGCGCGGCGCGCACCGTGAGGCGGCCCAGTTCCTCAGGCTGGCGCTCGAGCGCGCCCAGCACGTCGACCGCGCCACGGAGGCCGAGCTGTGGGCCGCGCTCGCAGAGGAGGCGAACGTGCTCGACCTCCACTCCGAGGCGCTCGCGGCGACCGAACGGGTCGTGGCGTTGCGGCGCGAGCTGGGCGACCCCGACCAGCTCGCGGTGGCCCTGGGCCTGCTCGGCTACGCGCGTTTCAGGGCAGGGCAGGACGACAAGGTCGCCGCACCCGTCGCGGAGGCGCTCGCCACGGTGGAGCACCGTCCCGACAGCCTCGCGAAGGCGCGCACCTACGTCCAGGCGGCGATGATCGGGATGTTCCAGCGCCGTTACCGGCAGGCCGTCGCGGCGTCGGAAAAGGCGCTGGAGCTGTCACGTCGCCTGGGCGACGAGCGGCTCGAGGCCAGGACGCTCGTGGCCCTCGGCGCCGCCGAGATCGTCATGGGCGACGCGCGCCGCGCCGTCGGCATCCTCCGCGAGGCGCGCGCCCTCGCCGAGCGGGTCGGCGCGGCGGACGTGGCCCGACTCGCCGTCTGGATGCTGGGGACGGGCGCCGGCGAGGCGCGGCTGTACGACGAGGCCGAGGCCGCGTTGGCCACGCTCGTGGCGGCCGCGGTGGACACCGACGACGACTCCGCCCTGGCCTACGGCGTGGCCTGGCAGGCCCGCATCGCCTTCGAGCGCGGCGACTACGACACGGCCATCGCTCTCGCCGACCGCGTGCCGCCCCGGCCCGGCCACGGGATCATCGGGCCGATCACCGCGCTGGGGGCCAAGGGGCGCGCCATGGTGCGGCGGGGCGAGGCCGGCGCGGCCGAGGCGCTGAGGCAGGCCCTGACCGTCAGCCCCAACGCCGCCATGCAGTACGTCTGGTCCCCCTGCTGCGGCCTGGCGGAGCTCGCCTGGCTCGAGGGCCGCGAGCACGAGGTCCCGGCGCTACTGGCGCCCGTGCTGCCGCTGGTCATGGCCGCGGACAGCCCCTGGGCGCGCGGCGAGGTGTCGCTGTGGTCGTGGCGAGCCGGAGCGCTGGCCGAGCCGCTGGCGGGCTCGGCCGAGCCCTTCGCCGCGCTGGTCCGCGGCGACTGGCGCCTGTCGGCCGAGCTGTGGGGCGCGATCGGCTGCCCCTACGAGCGCGCGTTCGCCCTGGCGCACGGCGACGAGGAGGCGATGCGGCTGGCCATGGCCGAGTTCAGGCGCCTCGGCGCCGCGCCCGCGGCCGCCCGCCTGGCGGCGCGCATGAGGGAGATCGGGGTCGCGCACCCGCCGCGGGGGCCGCGCCGTCGCACGCGGGGCCACCCTGCCATGCTCACGGCGCGCCAGGCCGAGGTGCTCGAGCTGATCGTCGCCGGCCTGACGAACGCCGAGATCGCCGCCCGGCTCGCGATCACCGCGAAGACCGCCGAGCACCACGTGTCGGCGGTCCTCGCCAAGCTCGGCGCGCCGAACCGGGCGCGGGCGGTCGCGACGGCGCTCGGCCTCGGACTGGTGGCGGAGGAGCACGACGGCGGGGAGGCCTCAAGCTAGGGGGTTCCCCCGATGTCCGGAGGCCCCCGGGGACCGCACCATCGGGGCGACCGGGAAGGTCGGAAGGGAGCCAGCCATGCCAACGTTCATCATCGAGAGGACGGTGCCGGGCGCGAGCCAGCTCAGCGAGGAGCAGCTCCGCGAGATCGCCCGCACCTCGAACGGCGTCGTCGAGGACCTCGGCGTGCCCTACCGCTGGCTGCACAGCTACGTGGCCGGCGACAAGATCTACTGCGTCCACGAGACGGAGAACGCCGACATCGTCCGCGAGCACGCCCGTCGCGGCGGCTTCCCCTGCGACCGGGTGACCGTGATCAGCGAGGTCATCGGGCCGCGCACCGCGGACGGCTGAACCTCGGCCCGACGAGCGCGGCGCGCCCTACGCGCGCGCTCGTCGGGAGGGGTCCTTTCGTCGCGCGAGGGCAGACCGCCGGCCGGGGCCGCGGGTCTCCCCTCGCGCGTCTACGTGTCGTTCAGCCTCTCACCGGTCCAGCCAGGTGGTCCTCAGACCGAGGTAGCTGGTGTTCGGGAAGTGCTCGAAGCCCATGACGTCTGAGCGCAGCGCCTCGAACTGCGAGGAGTGGAACAGGAAGACGTGCGGCACCAGGTCGAGGATGCGCTCCTGCGCCTGGACGTAGATCGCGCGCCGCTCCTCCTGGTCGGCGACGCGCCGACCCTGCTCGAGCAGGGCGTCGAGCTCCGGGTCGCTGAAGTTGCCGAGGTTGCCGCCGTTGTCGGTGTAGAACACGTTGAACAGGAAGTCGTCGGGGTCGCTCTGCCCGGACTCGCCGAGGATCGTGGCGGCGAAGTCGCCCTCGAGGGCCTTGGGCAGGTAGATCGTCCAGTCCTCGGCGACGATGTTCGCGATGATGCCGATCTCGGCGAGGTTCGCCTGGATCACCTCGGCCGGCGTGCGCAGGAAGTCGTAAGTGCTGGTGACGTAGAGGTCGAACGCGAAGCCGTCGGGGTAGGCCGACTCGGCCAGCGCGGCGCGGGCCGCCTCGACGTCGCGGCCGACGTAAGGGCTCGTCTCGATGCCGTAGTAGTTCGAGGCCGGGATCGTCGTGCCCGTGGCGGGCACGCCGCCGGTGCCGAACAACGCCAGGTC
>Ga0123333_10001249_pt1 | contig 26845 bp, 23 predicted proteins | sample BioC12SIPDNA_3_FD_89957 | JGI IMG/M metagenome (GOLD analysis project Ga0123333, IMG submission 89957) | Anaerobic biogas reactor microbial communites from Washington, USA - Biogas_R2_B C12 SIP DNA | ecosystem: Engineered > Bioreactor > Anaerobic > Unclassified | place: Washington, USA... | reverse complement strand
CCACGCCCTCGGCGGGGACTACCAGATCTGAGCACCGGCGCCCGGGCGCGAGCGCTGTTCCGGGCGCTCTCGCCGCGCGGGTCGAGGAGGGTTCGTCACGGATAGCGTCACGAACCCTCCTCGATACCCCTGGTCTGGACCTGTCTCAGTGGCGCGCGACCCACTCGCGGAGGACCTCGCGGACCCACGTCGCGCCCGTCTCGCCGCCGTAGTTCTCGGCGAAGCGCGGGTCCGCGACGTACATGTCGGCGAGGTTCAGCAGGTAGCCCTTGTCGACGGCCCCCGAACCGTGACCCGGGGTGCCCGGGATGCCCGAGAGCCAGTCGACGTGCCGCTGGGCCAGGGCCTGCGCCTCGTCCGAGGCCGGATCGAGGCCCGCATCTGCCCCAGCGGTCCACGCGGCCGAGAGCGCGGCGGCCTCGTCGAGGAAGCGCTCGCGGCCCTCGTCGCCGAGCGAGCGCCACCACGAGTCGCCCTTCTGGTAGGCCTCGGCGCCCCAGCGCTCGACGACCTCGTCCTTGTACTGCGTGTGGTCGAAACCGTCGAACATGTCCTTCGCCACGATCTCGTCCCCTCCTTCCAGTGCGGTGATCGTCCGGGACACGGCAGCCCGCTGCCGCTCGAGGCGCTCGCGCTCGGCGTCGATCCAGTCGAGGTGGGCGCGCAGCGCGCGGACCTCGTCCTTCTCGCGGTCGAGCACGGCCCTGATCTCCTCGAGAGCGAGCCCCAGCTCGCGCAGCAGCAGGATGCGCTGCAGGCGCACGAGGGCGTCGTCGTCGTAGAAGCGGTAGCCGTTGGCACCGGTGCGCGAGGGGGTGAGAAGCCCGACGTCGTCGTAGTGGCGCAAGGTGCGGCTCGTCACGCCGGTGACCTTGGTGACCTCATGGATCGACAGCTCCACGTCCCTCTCCCTGCCGTGCCCCGAACTTCTGACCCGAGCAACGCTAAACATTGACGTCACGTCAATGTCAATCCCTGCGTGGGGCAGCCCGCCGCGCACTGGGTACACTGGCGCGCACAGGCATCGACCCGGCCATCACCGGTGAGCCTCCGGAAGAACAGGAGACCGCAAGGCCTCCTCAGTAGAACCGGACGGGTAGGCCCGTCACAGCCCAACGAAGCGGTCGAGGCACGCGCGAGCGAGCAGCGGCAAGCGGGGTGGTACCGCGGTGTTCCCCGACGGGGCGCATCGTCCCTGCACGACGCCGCGCCACCCAGGCGCCCGCCGCAGGAGAGCACGAACCGGCCATGGCCTACCCGCTGCACCGCCGTGAGGACTCGGTCCCCGCGTCCCCCGACCTGCCCCGTCTCGAGCTCGACGTCCTGTCCTACTGGGACACCGACGGCACGTTCCAGGCCTCGATCGACCAGCGCGAGGCGGGCGAGGACGGCGCGAACGAGTTCGTCTTCTACGACGGCCCGCCCTTCGCGAACGGTCTGCCGCACTACGGCCACCTGCTCACGGGCTACGTCAAGGACGTCGTGCCGCGCTACATGACGATGCGCGGGCGCCGCGTCGAGCGCCGCTTCGGCTGGGACACCCACGGGCTGCCCGCCGAGCTCGAGGCCGAGCGCATCCTCGGCATCACGGACAAGTCCGAGATCGAGGAGATGGGCATCGCGGCGTTCAACGCCGAGTGCCGCGAGTCCGTGCTGCGGTACACGAAGGAGTGGCGCGACTACGTCACGCGCCAGGCGCGCTGGGTCGACTTCGACAACGACTACAAGACCCTCGACCTGTCCTTCATGGAGTCGGTCATCTGGGCCTTCAAGCAGCTCTACGACAAGGGCCTGGCCTACGAGGGTTACCGCGTCCTGCCCTACTGCTGGCGCGACGAGACCCCGCTGTCCAACCACGAGCTGCGCATGGACGACGACGTCTACGCCTCGCGCCAGGACCCGGCCCTCACGGTCGGGGTGCGCCTCGAGACCGGCGAGCTCGCACTCATCTGGACGACGACGCCATGGACCCTCCCCTCGAACCTCGCGATCGCGGCCGGCCCCCAGATCGAGTACGTCGTCGTCGAGCCCGCCGACGGCGCCCTCGCGGGCGAGCGCGTCCTGCTCGCCGCCTCGCGCCTTGCGGCCTACGCCCGCGAGCTCGGGGAGGAGCCCGCCGTCGTCGAGCGGCTCACGGGCGCCGAGCTCGCGGGCCGGCGCTACGCCCCGATCTTCGACTTCTTCGCCGGTCACGACGGCGCGTTCCGCGTCCTCGCGGCGGACTTCGTCTCGACCGAGGACGGCACGGGGCTCGTGCACCTGGCCCCGGCCTTCGGTGAGGACGACATGGCCGTGTGCGAGGCCGCGGGCATCACGCCCGTGGTCCCGGTCGACGACGCCGGGAAGTTCACGAGCGAGGTCCCCGCGTACGCGGGCCAGCAGGTGTTCGAGGCGAACAAGGCGATCATCGCCGACCTCAAGGCGGGCACGGGCCCGCTCGCCGCTCTCGAGGCGGCCCGGCGGCCCGTCGTCGTGCGCCACGAGACCTACGAGCACTCCTACCCGCACTGCTGGCGCTGCCGGAACCCGCTGATCTACAAGGCGGTCTCGAGCTGGTTCGTGCGCGTCACGGCCTTCAAGGACCGCATGGTCGAGCTCAACCAGGAGATCACCTGGGTGCCCGAGCACATCAAGGACGGGCAGTTCGGCAAGTGGCTCGAGAACGCCCGCGACTGGTCGATCTCGCGCAACCGCTACTGGGGCACGCCCATCCCCGTGTGGGTGAGCGACAACCCCGAGTACCCGCGCGTGGACGTCTACGGCTCGGTCGCCGAGCTCGAGCGCGACTTCGGCGTGCCCGTCACGGACCTGCACCGCCCCTTCATCGACGATCTCGTGCGCCCCAACCCGGACGACCCGAGCGGGCAGTCGATGATGCGCCGCATCCCTGACGTGCTCGACGTGTGGTTCGACTCGGGCTCGATGCCCTTCGCCCAGGTGCACTACCCCTTCGAGAACGCCGACTGGTTCTCCCGCCACTTCCCGGGCGACTTCATCGTCGAGTACATCGGCCAGACCCGCGGGTGGTTCTACACCCTGCACGTGCTCTCGACCGCTCTCTTCGACCGCCCCGCCTTCCGCACGTGCCTCTCGCACGGCATCGTGCTGGGCGACGACGGGCGCAAGGCGAGCAAGTCGCTGCGCAACTACCCCGACCCGCTCGAGATGTACGACCGGTACGGCTCGGACGCGGTGCGCTGGTCGCTCATGTCGAGCCCCGTGCTGCGCGGCGGGAACCTCGTGGTCTCCGAGGAGTCGATCCGCGACGGGGTGCGCCAGGTGATCCTCCCGCTGTGGAGCACCTACTACTTCTTCACGCTCTACGCCCAGGCCGCGGGCGATGTCGAGGCGGGCGCGGTCGCTCCCGAGCGGATCGCGGGGATGCGCCCGATGGATCGCTACGTGCTGGCCCGCACGGGTGACCTCGTCGCGCGCGTGACCGAGCACCTCGACGCGTACGAGATCGCCGCGGCGTGCGAGCTCGTGCGCGACCACATCGACGTGCTGACCAACTGGTACGTGCGCACCCAGCGCGACCGCTTCTGGTCCGAGGACGACGACGCCTTCGACACCCTGTGGACCGTGCTCGAGACGCTCACCCGCGTCATGGCCCCGCTCGCCCCGCTCGTGACCGAGGAGATCTGGCGCGGGCTCACGGGCGGCCGTTCGGTGCACCTGACCGACTGGCCGCAGGCTGCTGCCCTCGGCGGCGACGCCGACCTCGTCGCGGCGATGGAGCGCACGCGTGAGGTCGTCTCGACGGCGCTCTCGCTGCGCAAGGCCGCGGGCCTGCGGGTACGCCAGCCGCTGCTGTCCGCGACGGCCGTCGTCCCGGGTGGGCTCGACGAGCACCTCGCCGAGCTCGCGGCGCGCGAGCTCAACGTGCGCGAGGTGCGCGTGGTCGACCTCGACTCGCTCACGGAGGAGGAGGTCGCCCGCTTCGGGGTCACGACGACGCTCACGGTCAACGCCCGCGCGGCCGGCCCGCGCCTGGGCCGGACGGTCCAGCAGGTCATCCGCGCCGCGAAGGCGGGCGCGTGGTCCCAGGACGCCGAGGGCGCCGTCGTCGTGCGTACCGAGGACGGCGACGTCGCGCTCGAGGCGGGAGAGTACGAGCTTGCGACGACGGTCGACGCCGACGCCGCGGCGGAGGGCCTCACGGCGGCCGTGCTGCCGGGCGGGGGCTTCGTCCTGCTCGACGTGACCGTGACGCCCGAGCTCGAGGCGGAGGGTTACGCGCGCGACGTCGTGCGGGCCGTCCAGGACGCGCGCAAGGCCGCGGGCCTCGCGGTGGCCGACCGGATCGCCCTCGAGCTGACCGTCCCGGCCGAGCGGGTCGCTGCGGTCGAGGCGCACCGCGAGCTCATCGCGCGCGAGACGCTTGCGCTCGAGCTCACGGTCGCCGCGGGCGCAGAGCTCGGGGTCGGCGTGCGGGCCGTCGAGGCCTGAGCGTGGGGGCGGTCGCGCGGATCAGCTGATCTTCGAGCCCTTGCGGGCGAAGCTCTTTCCGAGGAAGAAGATGCTCGTCGTCCGACCGGTCCAGAAGCGTGCGCCGGTGTTCTTCGTGATGCGCGAGTCGGTGACGCGCAGCGAGCCCGTGCGGTCGTTGCTCACGTAGAAGATCCCGGGGCCGCCCTCGGGGGCCTTGTTCTTCTGGATGCGTGAGCCCTCGACCCGGACGTTCTGGCGCGTGCCGTCGAAGTAGATCGCTCCGCCGTTGCCGCCCTTGCCGCTCGAGGCGCCCTTGCCGGTCGCGCGGTTCTTGGTGAACGTCGAGTCCTTGATGCGCATCGGCGCGTGGAGCGAGGAGACTGCCCCGCCGTTCGCGCAGCGGTTGCTCGTGAACGTCGAGCGGTAGATGCGCGCGGTCTTGCGCTGCCCCGTGACGCGGATCGCGCCGCCGCCCGCGTCGGAGTGGCGCTTCATGCACCGGTTCTTGGTGAACGTCGAGTCCTTGACCGTGAGCCGCCCGCCGCGCATCGCGACCGCTCCGCCGCCGCCCCCGCCCATGACGCCCTCGTAGCCTCGGGGTCCCGTCGTCGCGTTGCCGCGCGTGAAGGTGATGTTGCGCAGCTCGACGTGCGGGGTGGTCTGCCGGTCGCAGTGCGCGTCGACGATCCCGAGCGCCGCGTCGCACGTGTTGGCGTAGAGGATGCCGCGCTTGCCCCCGCCGCTCAGCGTGACCTTGCCGCCTCCGTCGATCCGCACGCGCGTGACGACCCGTCCGCCCTGCCACGCGTTCTTGCAGCTGTGCGTGTTGCACACCACGAGGGTCTTCTTGACCTTGATCGTCACGGGGTCGGGCCCACAGTCGAAGGTGATGAGCCCGCCCGAGCGGACGGCCCTCGCGAGCCGGGCGTACGTGCACGAGCTCGCGGTGCCCGTGCCGACGACCTTCCGCTCGACCTTCTGCTTCTTCGCCGCGGCGCGCACGCCAGGCGCGTGCGGTGCCGCCGACGACGACCCGCGCGAGGCCTTCGTGGGGTCGCTCGCGTGGGCGGGGACGGTCGTGACGAGCGCGAGCGGGAGGAGCGCCGCAGCGAGCAGGAGGCGGGATCGGGTGAAAGGCATGGAACCGAAGGTAACGGACGTCTCGCCGCTCGCGCGGGGCGGACGTGCACGCTCCGGGCACCGGGGTGCGGGAGAATGCCGTCATGTCGACCGAGGACCCGCAGGCGCTCGCCGAGGCGGAGCGGATCTACCACGAGATCCTCTCGCGCACCCCCGAGCACGACTTCGACCCCACGATCGAGCGGGTGCGGCGCACGGTCGACCTGCTCGGCAACCCGCAGCACGCCTATCGCGTCGTGCACCTGACGGGCACGAACGGCAAGTCCTCGACCTCGCGCATGGTCGAGCGGTTGCTGCGCGAGCACGGTCTGCGCACGGGCCGCTTCACGAGCCCGCACCTTGCCTCGGTGCGCGAGCGCATCGCGGTCGACGGCGAGCCGCTGAGCCCCGAGGCGTTCGTCGCGGCGTGGCACGACGTCGCCCCGTACGTCGAGATGGTCGACGCACAGCTCGACGCCGAGGGGCAGAGCCGGCTGAGCTTCTTCGAGGTGCTCACCGTCATGGCGCTCGCGGCCTTCGCCGACGCCCCCGTCGACGTCGCGGTGCTCGAGGTCGGCATGGGCGGGGAGTGGGACTCGACGAACGTCGCGGACGCCGAGGTCGCGATCGTCACGCCCGTCGCGATGGACCACGAGCGCTGGCTCGGCCACGACCTGACCTCGATCGCCGAGGTCAAGGCGGGGATCGTCAAGGACGGCACGACCCTCGTGAGCGCGATCCAGGCCGAGGGTGTCGAGTCGGTGCTCATGACCGCGGCCGCGAGCCACGGCTCGCGCTACGTGCGCGAGGGTGTCGACGTCGAGGTGCTCGACCGGCGCGTCGCGGTCGGTGGGCAGCTGCTCGCGCTGCGCGGCCTCGGCGGGGTCTACACCGAGGTCTTCGTGCCGCTGCACGGGGAGCACCAGGCGCACAACGCGCTGCTCGCGCTCGTCGCGGGCGAGGTGCTCCTGCACGGGGGTGGGGCCCTCGACGCGGGGGCGGTCGAGGCCGCGTTCGCGGACGCCGACTCGCCCGGGCGGCTCGAGCTCGTACGTTCCTCGCCCGCGGTGCTCGTCGACGCCGCGCACAACCCCGCGGGCGCCGAGGCCCTCGTGGCCGCGGTCGAGGAGGCCTTCGCGTTCAAGCGCCTCGTGGGCGTCGTCGGCGTGCTCGCGGACAAGGACGCCGAGGGCATCCTCGCGGTGCTCGAGCCGCACCTCGCCGAGGTCGTCGTGACGCAGTCCGCCTCGCAGCGCGCGCTCCCGGTCGAGGACCTCGCCGAGATCGCCCAGGACGTGTTCGGCGAGGACCGCGTGCACGTCGCCGAGCGGGTCGGCGACGCGGTCGCGCTCGCGGTCGAGCTCGCGGAGCGCGACGACTCGCTCGGGGCCGGTGTCGTCGTGACCGGGTCGATCACGGTCGTCGCGGACGTGCGCGCCCTGTTCGGGCGGGACTAGCGGTTCGACCCGGGCCCCGCCCTCGGGGGATACTGGGACCCAGACCGCGGCGGGAACCGCCATCGTGTCGGCGCACCGCTGCGCGCAGCGGTCGCGACGGACGGAGTGGTGGATGACCTTGGGGGTGGCTTGGGCGCTCGACTGGATGCGCGGTGCTGCCGCGCGCGTCGAGCACCACAAGGACGAGCTCGTCGAGCTCGATCGGCAGATCGGTGACGGCGACCACGGGGCGAACCTCGCCCGGGGGCTCGCGACGGTCGTCGCGCGCCTCGAGGAGCTCAGCAGCCCGCCAGCGCTCGTCTCGGACGTCCTGCGGGTCGCGGCGACCACGGTCATGTCGACCGTGGGTGGCGCCTCGGGACCCTTGTACGGGACGGCGTTCCTGCGTGCCGCGCGCGTGACGGCCCGCCCTGAGCTCGACCCGCAAGGGCTCGTCGCGATGCTCGAGGCGTGCGTCGACGGGGCCCACCAGCGCGGCGGCGCGGTCGTGGGCGACAAGACCATGGTCGACGCGCTCGCACCGGCCGCGGAGGCCGCGGCTCGCGCTGCGGGCGAGGGCGCGGACGTCGTCGGCGTGCTGCGTGCCGCGAGCCTCGCGGCCCGTGCGGGCGCGGAGTCGACCGCAGGGCTCACGGCCGTCAAGGGGCGGGCGAGCTACCTCGGCGAGCGCAGCGTCGGGGTCGCCGACCCGGGCGCGGTCTCGAGCGCGCTCGTCGTCGAGGCCGCCTACGAGGCCGCAGCTGCGGCGATGCGCAGGGCCGCATGACGGCGCGGGTCGCGATCGTGCTGGTCGCCCACGCGAGCGCGCTCGCCCACGGGGCGCGCGAGGTCGCCGGGCAGATGGCCGCGGGCGTCGACATCGAGGCGGTCGGCGGTTTCGTCGTCGACGGCGTCGAGACGCTCGGGACCGACGTCGACGGCGTGCGCGCGGCCGTCGAGGGGCTTCTTGCTCGTGGGCGTGACGTCGTCGTCCTCGGTGACCTCGGCTCGGCCGTGATCACCGCCGAGCTCGTCGTGGACCTGCTCGAGCGGGGCGACGCGGCGCGGGTGCGCGTCGCGCACGGCCCTTTCGTCGAGGGGGCGGTCGCGGCCGGGGTCGCTGCGGCGGGGGGAGCGGGCCTCGAGGAGGTCGCCGAGGTTGTGCGGCGCGCCGCAGAGCAGTGGGACTCACCGCCCGCGGAGCAGGCCGCGCAGCCCGCAGACGGCGCGACGCGCGTGGTCCTGGGCAACACGACGGGCCTGCACGCGCGGCCCGCGGCGGTCCTCGCGACGCTCGTCGCGGGGCTCGACGCCGAGGTGCTCGTCAACGGCGCCCCCGCGGACTCGATCTTCGAGCTCATGAAGCTCGGGATCGCGGGTGGTGAGGAGATCGAGCTGCGGGTCACGGGCGAGCGCGCGGACGAGGCGAGGGCCACGGTCACGGCAGCGATCGAGAGCGGGCTCGGCGAGCGCTGACGAAGGGCCGTGACCGACCTCACGCAACCTAGGACTCCCAGAACTTTGCACGGAGTGTAAAGTTGCACGACGTGCAAGAAGTGACCGAGGTCGTGGCAGAGCCCGGGCTGCGCGAGCGCAAGAAGATGCGCCGCCGGCTCGAGCTCATCGACGCCGCGCACCGGCTCGTGGCCGATCGCGGTTACGAGCACGTCACGGTCGAGGACATCGCGGCCGCGGCGGGCGTGGCGACGCGCACGTTCTTCAACTACTTCGACGCGAAGGACGACGCGATCGTCCCCGCGGACGTCGCCTCGGCCGAGGGCCCGAGCCTCGAGTTCGCCCGGGGTGGCCCGACGGGCGAGGCCGCCGCGGACCTCGAGCTGCTCATGCGCAAGGCCCTCGAGGCCTGGCACGCGCAGTCGGACCGCATCCGCACCGCGGCCCGGCTCGCCGCGGAGCACCCGCACCTGCTCGCGCGCTGGGTCGCGAACCTCGAGCAGTACCGCATCGCCGTGACCGACCTGTTCGCCCGGCGCGCGGGGCGCACCGAGCCGAGCACGGACGACGTCGTCGACGCCCTCGCATTCGTCGCGGTGCTGCGCGGGGCGATCCAGTGCTGGGAGGCGGATCCGGACGGGCCGCCGCCCACCGCCTACCTCGACCGGGTGCGAGCCCGGCTGCACGACCTCACGGCCGAGCCCGCCCCGTAGCCCGCCGCACGCCCTCGCGTGCTCCCTGAACCACCGGTACCACCGTGCCCGTACCACCTGGAGTCCCTGTGCCCACCACCACGCCCACGATCGGGTCCGCGCCCGTCGTCCTGACCCGACGCACCGTCTGGGTCATCTTCGGCGCCCTCCTGACGTCGATGTTCATGTCCTCGCTCTACCAGTCGGTGCTCGGCACCGCGATGCCGACGATCGTCGGCGAGCTCGACGGCGTCGAGCACCAGGGCTGGGTCATGACGATCTACATCCTCGCGGTCGCGATCGTCATGCCGATCTACGGCAAGGCGGGCGACATGTGGGGACGGCGCTGGCCGTTCCTCGTCGCGATCGCGCTGTTCACGCTCGCCTCGGTCGGCGGCGCGCTCGCGACGAGCTTCCCGATGCTCGTGCTGTGGCGCGGCGTCCAGGGCCTCGGTGGCGGCGGCCTGATGATCCTGTCGCAGGCGATCATCGCCGACGTCGTCTCGGCCAAGGAGCGTGGCAAGTTCATGGGCCCGATGGGCGCCGTCTTCGGTGTCTCCTCGGTGCTCGGCCCCGTGCTCGGCGGCTGGTTCACCGAGTCGCTCTCGTGGCGCCTCGCGTTCTGGCTCGTCGTCCCGCTGGGCGTGGCGACCTTCGTGGTCGCGTGGTTCGCGCTGCGCCTGCCGAGCCATTCCTCGAACCGGCGCATGGACGTCGCGGGCACCGTGCTCATGGTCCTCGCGACGACCGGGCTCGTGCTCGCGACCTCGTGGGAGAGCTGGTCGGGCGAGCGCGGCTACGACTGGACCGACCCGCGCCTTGCTGGCCTCGTCGTGCTGACCCTCCTCGCGGCGGTCGCCTTCGTGCTCGTCGAGCGTCGGGCCCAGGAGCCGCTCCTGCCGCTGCACCTGTTCAAGAACCCGACCTTTCGCATCGCGACCGTCGTGGGCGTCGTGATCGGGGCGGGCATGTTCGCCGCGCTGTCGTTCCTGCCGACCTTCCTGCAGATGGCGACCGAGACGTCGATCACCGCCTCGGGCCTGCTCATGCTCCCGATGATGGCCGGCGTCATGCTCACCTCGATCGGCTCGGGCCTGCTGATCGCCCGCACGGGCCGCTACAAGGTCTATCCCGTGGTCGGCATGGCAGTCGTGACTCTTGGCCTCGTGGCCCTCACGCGTCTGACCGGTGACATCCCGATGCTCGTGTTCGGCGTCATGATCTTCGTCCTCGGGGCGGGCCTGGGCCTCGTGATGCAGACGGTCGTGCTCGCGGTGCAGAACGCGGTCGACCCGCACGAGATCGGCACCGCGACGAGCGCGAACAACTTCTTCCGCGAGATCGGCGCGGCGGTCGGCATCGCGCTGTTCTCGACGATCTTCACCACGCGCCTGTCCGACCGGCTCGGCGAGGTGTTCGCGGGCGCGCCCGAGGGGGCGCCGACCGGGACGAGTGGCCTGACCCCCGCGGTCGTGCACGCCCTGCCCGAGGAGGTGCGTGTGCAGGTCGTCGACGCGTTCGCGGGCTCGCTCGCCCCAGCCTTCTGGTACGTCGTCCCGGTCGTCGCGCTCGGCTTCGTGCTCACGCTCTTCCTGCGTGAGGTGCGCCTGTCGGAGACCGCGGGTCTCGTTGCGCGCGGCGAGGCCGTCGCCGCCGACGACGCCCCGAGCGGGACCCTGCCAGGCGGGGACGAGCCCGCCGACGACGTCGTCGGAGTCACCGAGGACGGCAGGTAGCCTGACGCCGTGCCGACCCCCGACCACGACGAGCTCACCGACCCGCCGCGCCGCAAGGCCCCCGCGAAGCGCCAGTTCGCCTCGACGATCCTGCTGCTCGAGGCCTTCCTCGTGCTCTTCGCGACGCTCGTGGCCTTCGGGCTGCGGGTTGCCGACCCGGCCCTCGTGTGGGCCGCGGGAGGGGTGCTCATGGTCGTGCTCGTCGTGCTCTCGCGCCTCGTCGGGCAGCCCGGGAGCTATGTCGCGGGCAGCGTCGTGCAGCTCGTCGTCCTCGCGGGGGCGCTCGTGATCCCGCAGATGATCATCCTCGGGATCGTGTTCTGCGCGATGTGGGTCGCGGCGCTGCGGCTCGGCGGGCGCATCGACCGGGAACGTGCCGCGTGGGACGCCGCGCACGGTGTGAGACCCGACCCGCGGGTCTAGCCACGGGTCCCGCGGCGCGGATGGTCCCGCGGGGCGAGTATCCTCGCTGGTCATGTCGACCGAACGCACCCTCGTCCTCGTCAAGCCCGACGGCGTCAGGCGCGGCCTGAGCGGGGAGATCCTGCGCCGCATCGAGGCGAAGGGCTACCGCCTCGTCGCGCTCGACCTGCGCACGCCGGACACCGCGCTCCTCGCGGCGCACTACGCCGAGCACGAGGGCAAGCCCTTCTTCACCCCGCTCCTGGAGTTCATGAGCTCGGGTCCCGTCCTCGCGGCGATCGTCGAGGGTGAGCGGGTGATCGAGGGCTTCAGGTCCCTCGCGGGCGCGACCGACCCGACGACGGCGGCCCCCGGCACGATCCGGGGCGACCTCGGCCGGGACTGGGGGACCGCGGTCGTGCAGAACCTCGTGCACGGCTCGGACTCCCCGGAGTCGGCGGCCCGGGAGATCGCGCTCTGGTTCCCGCACTGACCCGCGGCCTGCGCACCTGCCGTCCTGCGGCGCGCCTTGGCCCTAGGCTTCCGCTGTGCACCTGAAGACCCTGACCCTGCGCGGGTTCAAGTCGTTCGCCTCGGCGACGACCTTGCACTTCGAGCCGGGTGTCACGGCCGTCGTGGGACCCAACGGCTCGGGCAAGTCGAACGTCGTCGACGCGCTCGCGTGGGTCATGGGCGAGCAGGGCGCGAAGTCGCTGCGCGGCGGGAAGATGGAGGACGTCATCTTCGCGGGCACCGCGGGCCGCGCGCCGCTCGGGCGCGCCGAGGTGTCCCTCACGATCGACAACACCGACGGCGCCCTGCCGATCGAGTACACCGAGGTCACGATCTCGCGCACGCTGTTCCGTAGCGGCGGGAGCGAGTACGCGATCAACGGTCAGGCCTGCCGGCTCCTGGACATCCAGGACCTGCTGTCGGACTCGGGGCTCGGCCGTGAGATGCACGTCATCGTCGGCCAGGGGCAGCTCGACGCGGTGCTGCGCGCGACCCCCGAGGAGCGACGCGGCTTCATCGAGGAGGCCGCGGGCATCCTCAAGCACCGCAAGCGCAAGGAGAAGGCGCTGCGCAAGCTCGAGGCGGTGCAGACCAATCTCACCCGACTGACCGACCTCACCTCGGAGATCCGTCGCCAGCTCGGTCCGCTCGGCAAGCAGGCGGAGGTCGCTCGCAAGGCCCAGGTCGTCCAGGCCGACGCGCGCGACGCGCGGGCCCGCCTGCTCGCCGACGACCTGCACCAGCTCATGACCGCGATGGCGAAGGAGACCGCGGACGAGGCCGCGGTCGTCGCCCGCCGCGACGAGGTCCAGGCCGCTCTCGACGCCGCACGGCGCGAGCTCGGCGCGCTCGAGCAGGAGGCCGCGAAGGCCGCACCCGCGCTGACCGAGGCGAGCGAGACCTGGTACCGGCTCTCGGCCGTGCGCGAGCGGCTGCGCTCGACGCAGATCCTTGCGGACGAGCGGCGTCGGCTGCTCGGCTCGGCGCAGGTCGAGCAGGCGTCCCAGCAGGACCCCGACGATCTCGAGGCGCAGGCCGAGCGGGTGCGGGCGAGCCAGGCCGAGCTCGAGAACGAGGCCGGGCAGGCGCGCTCGGCGCTCGAGGCGGCGGTCGAGCACCGGTCGGCCGCGGAGGGCGAGGCGGCCGAGGCCGAGCGGCTGCTCGCGAACGCGCTGCGGGCCGTCGCGGACCGTCGCGAGGGACTTGCCCGGCTCGCAGGTCAGGTCGCCGCGAAGCGTTCGCGCCTCGAGGCGACCGAGGCCGAGGTGGGCAGGCTGCGAGCGACCCTCGCCGAGGCCGAGCAGCGCGGAGACCGCGCCGCGCAGGACTTCGCGGCCCTCGAGACCCAGGTCGCGGGCGTCGAGGAGGGCGAGGAGGACCTCGACAAGGCCCACGAGGAGGCGAGTGAGCGGCTCGAGACCGCACGCCAGCGCATCGCCGAGCTCGAGGGCGAGCTCCAGGCGGCCGAGCGGGACCGTGCGACCCTCGCCGCGCGGATCGAGACGCTCGAGCTGAGTCTGACCCGCAAGGACGGCGCGGGCGCGCTCCTGAGCGCGAGCGCGCAGGGGACGCTCGGCTCGCTCGCGGCCCTCCTGCACGTGGCCCCGGGCAACGAGGAGGCCCTCGCTGCGGCGCTCGGGCCCGTCGCGGACGCGGTCGCGGTCGAGTCGGTCGAGGCCGCGGTCGACGCGATCCGCACGCTGCGCGAGGACGACGCGGGCCGGGCCCACCTCGTCATGCCGACCGCGGGCCAGGCGAGCGGCCCCGTGGGCCCGCTGCCCGCGGACGCCGTCGCGGCGCTCGACCTCGTCGAGGCGCCCGAGCACCTGCGGCCCACGCTCGCGGCCCTGCTCGCCGACGTCGTCGTCGTCGACGACCTCGCGGGCGCCCAGGCCGTGCTGCGGGCCCGACCCGAGCTCGTCGTCGCGACGCGCGCGGGCGACCTGCTCGCCGCGGGGCGCGCGGCGGGCGGCTCGACGGGCGCCCCGAGCGTCCTGCACCTGCAGGCCGCGCTCGAGGAGGCGCGCTCGGCGCACGACGAGGCCGTCGCGCGCGGCGAGCGCGTGCGCTTCGCGATCGCGAGCGCCCAGGAAGAGCTCGCCGCGGCCGAGACCGAGCACCAGGACACGCTCTACCGCCTGCACCAGTCCGACGCGACGCTCGCCGCGGTCGCCGAGCAGCTCGGCCAGCTCGGCTCGGTCGTACGGGCCGCACGCGCCGAGGCCGAGCGCGCGCAGGCGAGCCTCGACGAGGCCTCGCGCACGCTCGAGCAGGACAAGGCCGAGCTCGCCGAGCTCGTCGAGCGGCTCGAGGCCGCCGAGGCGGACCCCGCCGAGTCGAGCGACGTGATCGCCGAGCGCACGCGCGAGCGCGACCGTCTCGCCGAGCTCGCCGCGGTGGCCCGCTCGAAGGAGACCGAGGCGCGCCTCGCGCTGCGCACCCTCGAGGAGCGGGTGCGGGCGCTCGCGGGCCGCGCCGAGGCGCTCGCACGCGCGGCCGCGACCGAGCGTGAGGCGCGCGAGAAGGCGGCCGAGCGCGAGCGCGTGCGGGCGCAGCAGGCCGCGGTCGCGGCGGCTGTCTCGGTCGGCGCCCGGCGCACGCTCGTGCTGATCGAGTCCTCGCTCGCGCGGGCCGGCGCCGAGCGTGAGCGCGCCGAGCACGCGCGCACCGAGCGCGAGCGTGAGCTCACCGCGGTCCGCTCGCGGGTCGACGAGCTCGCGCGCGAGCTCGCCCAGCTCACCGACGTCGCCCACCGCGACGAGGTCGCGCGCGCCCAGCAGCAGCTGCGCCTCGAGCAGCTCGAGGCGCGTGCGGTCGAGGAGCTCGGGACCGAGCCGGCCGACCTGCTCGCCGAGTACGGACCCGAGCAGCCCGTCCCCGTGACGCTCGCCCCGGGCGAGGAGCTCGACCGCGAGCGGCCCGCGAGCGTGCCCTACGTGCGCGAGGAGCAGGAGAAGCGGCTGCGCGCCGCGGAGCGGGCCCTTGCGCTGCTCGGCCGGGTCAACCCGCTCGCGCTCGAGGAGTTCGCGGCCCTCGAGGAGCGCCACCAGTTCCTCACGACCCAGCTCGCGGACCTCAAGAAGTCCCGTGCGGACCTGCTCGAGATCGTGCGCGAGATCGACGAGCGGGTCGAGCAGATCTTCGCCGACGCCTACCGCGACACCGCCGAGCAGTTCGAGAAGATCTTCCCCCGGTTGTTCCCGGGCGGGGAGGGCCGGCTCGTGCTGACCGAGCCCGACTCGTGGCTCACGACCGGGATCGACGTCGAGGCGCGCCCCGCGGGCAAGAAGGTCAAGCGGCTCTCGCTGCTGTCCGGCGGCGAGCGCTCGCTCACCGCGGTCGCGCTGCTCATCGCGATCTTCAAGGCTCGCCCGAGCCCCTTCTACGTCATGGACGAGGTCGAGGCGGCGCTCGACGACGCGAACCTCGGGCGCCTCCTGGAGATCTTCTCCGAGCTGCGCGAGGACTCCCAGCTCATCGTCGTGACGCACCAGAAGCGCACGATGGAGATCGCCGACGCGCTCTACGGCGTCACGATGCGCGGGGACGGTGTGACGACCGTCATCTCCCAGCGGATGAGCGAGGAGACGGCCTAGCGACGGCGTGAAAGTTCTGTGCGCAAGGGCCCCCTCGGGTGGCGGGCGCGCGCACGTGACTGACACTGGAACCATGCGTGTTCTTGTCCTCGCCGTTGGCATCGCCGTCCTCGTGTCCCTCCTCGTCGTCGTCCTCGCGGCGGCCGTGAGCCCCGAGAGCGTCGGCCTGCGCGACTTCTTCCGCGACCTGCGCGCCGGCCTGTCCGCGCGCTTCGGCTCGCGCCGCGCAGAACCGGTCGAGGAGGTCGAGCCGGTCGACACGAGCCTCGAGGACCTCTTCGCGACGACCGCGACCCAGGAGGACCCGTACTTCACCGCCGACGGGCTCGCCCACCGGCTCGAGAGCGTCGTCTCGCGCGCGCGCCGCTAGCCTCGCGCGCCGTACCCGCGCGGGCTGAGAGACTGGTCCCGTGATCGACCAGATTCCTGACCTCGTCCTGTTCGGCGTGCCCGCGCTCGTCGTCGTCGGCACCGTCGTGGGGCTTCTCGCCCGGCGCTCGCGCCGCGAGGGCCCGTCCGAGCCGCCCCGCGCCGACGCCGCCCCGGCCCCGAGCGAGGCGCCCGTCGCCGACGCCGCCCCGACGCCGCACCCCGCGACCGAGGCACCGGCCGCCGAGGCGCCCCCGGTCGAGGAGCGCGCTGCCGAAGAACCCCGCGCGGTCGAGCTCGAGCGGCCCGAGCCCGTCGCGGGCCGCATGCAGCGGCTGCGTGCCCGGCTCGCTCGCTCGGGGTCCCCGCTCGGTGCGCGCCTGCTCGACGTCCTTGCGCGCGACACGGTCGGCGAGGACGAGTGGGACGAGATCGAGGAGACCCTCCTGCTCGCCGACGTCGGCGCGGGGCCCACGGGTGAGCTCGTCGAGGCGCTGCGCACCGAGGTCAAGGTCACGGGCGCGCAGGACACCGCCGCGGTGCGCGAGCTGCTGCGCACGAAGCTCGTCGAGCTCGTCGACCCGAGCCTCGACCGCACGCTCGACCTCGAGGGGACCGACGGCGGCCCCGCGGTCGTGCTCGTCGTCGGCGTCAACGGCACGGGCAAGACCACGACGGTCGGCAAGCTTGCGCGCGTGCTCGTCGCGCAGGACAAGAAGGTCCTGCTCGGCGCGGCTGACACTTTCCGCGCGGCCGCGGCCGACCAGCTCGAGACCTGGGGCTCGCGCGTCGGCGTCGCGACCGTGCGCTCGGACAAGGACGGCGCCGACCCCGCCTCGGTCGCCTTCGACGCGGTGCGCCGCGGGCGCGAGGAGCACGCCGACGTCGTCCTCGTCGACACCGCAGGCCGGCTGCAGAACAAGGCGGGGCTCATGGACGAGCTCGGCAAGATCACGCGCGTCATCACGCGCGAGGCGCCCATCAGCGAGACCCTCCTCGTGCTCGACGCGACCACGGGCCAGAACGGCATGAACCAGGCGCGCGTGTTCGCCGAGGTCGCGGGGGTCACCGGGATCGTGCTGACCAAGCTCGACGGGACCGCGAAGGGCGGCATCGTCGTGGCCGTCCAGCGCGAGCTCGGCGTCCCGGTCAAGCTCGTGGGCCTCGGCGAGGGTCCTGACGACCTCGCGCCCTTCGAGCCCGAGGCCTTCGTCGAAGGTCTGCTCGGGGCCTGACGTCCCGGGCGCCGTCGTCAGCCGCAGTCCGGCAGCCACGACGTCACGCAACGTTTACGCACGGGACGTGCTTGTCACGCGCACGTAACACGGGCGCGCGGCGCGTGAAACGCCGCTCCGTGAACGTTGTCCCCGACCGGTCGCCCGACCGGTGGAGGGAGACGGATCAGGATGTTGGATACCGGAGTGACCGCGTGGATGCTGACCTCAGCATCGCTCGTGCTCCTGATGACACCGGGGCTTGCGTTCTTCTACGGCGGCATGGTGCGCGGCAAGTCCGTGCTGAACATGATGATGCTGTCGTTCGGTGCGATGGCCGTGGTCGGCGTGATCTACGTGCTGTGGGGCTGGTCGATGTCCTACGGCGAGTCGGTCGGCGGGTTCTTCGGCAACCCCTTCGACCAGTTCGGCCTGGGCGGGAGCTTTGACGAGATCGCCTACCTCGACGACGCCGAGACGGTCTTCATGCCGACGATCGTCGACGTCGGGTTCCAGGCGACCTTCGCGATCATCACGGTCGCCCTCATCTCGGGTGCGCTCGCCGAGCGCATCAAGTTCTCCGCGTGGCTCGTGTTCGCAGGCCTGTGGGTGACCTTCAGCTACTTCCCGCTCGCGCACATGGTGTGGGGCGGCGGCCTGCTGAGCGACGAGGGGCCGTTCGCCTCGATCGCGAGCCCGATCGACTTCGCGGGCGGCACGGTCGTCCACATCAACGCGGGCGTCGCCGCGCTCGTGCTCGCGCTCATCGTCGGCAAGCGCAAGGGCTTCGGCTCCGAGCCGATCCGTCCGCACAACCTCCCGTTCGTCATGCTCGGGGCGGCGCTGCTGTGGTTCGGCTGGTTCGGCTTCAACGGTGGCTCGGCCTACGGCGCGGACGGTGCCGCGGGCCTCGCCTGGGTCAACACGACCACCGCGACCGCCGCGGCGATCGGCGGCTGGCTGCTCACCGAGCGCATCCGCGACGGCAAGGCGACCTCGCTCGGCGCCGCCTCGGGCATCGTCGCGGGCCTCGTGGCCATCACGCCCGCGGCGGGTGACGTCTCGCCCGTCGGCTCGATCCTCGTCGGTGCGGTCGCCGGTGTGCTCGCCGCGCTCGCGGTCGGCCTGAAGTACAAGCTCGGCTACGACGACTCGCTCGACGTCGTGGGCGTCCACCTCGTCGCGGGCCTGTGGGGCACCCTCGCCCTCGGTCTGGTCGCGACGGACGGGCGTGGCCTGTTCGCCGGTGGCGGCTTCGACCAGCTCGCGGTCCAGGCGATCATCGCGCTCGTCGCGATCGCGATCTCCGCGGTCGTGACCCTCGTCCTGGGGCTGCTCGTCAAGGCCGTCATGGGCTGGCGGGTCTCGCAGGAGGCCGAGGAGCGCAGCATCGACCTCGCCGAGCACGGCGAGGCGGCGTACGAGACCATCGGAGCCCGGGTCCTTTCGGAGGTGAAGTGATGACGAAGCTCATCACGGCGGTGATCCAGCCGCACAAGCTCGACGACGTCAAGTCCGCGCTCGAGGCGGCCGGGGTCCGTGGCCTCACGGTCGGCGAGGTGAGCGGGTACGGCCGCCAGCGGGGACACACCGAGGTCTACCGGGGCGCGGAGTACACGGTCGACCTCGTTCCGAAGGTCCGCATCGACGTCCTCGTGGCCGACGCCGAGGCCGCCCAGATCGCCCAGGCGGTTGTCGCGGCCGCGCAGACCGGCAAGATCGGGGACGGCAAGGTGTGGGTCGTCCCGGTCGACGAGGTCACCCGCGTCCGCACGGGTGAGCGCGGCGACGAGGCGCTCTGACCGATGCTGCCGCACGGCAGCGCAGCACCGCAGGTCCCGCACCTCGTGCGGGACCTGCGGCGTGTGCGCCTCGAGATCGCGAACGGGGCGCCGCGCGCGGGCGACGACGGCGCGCCGTCGTCGGCGAGTCCTGCGGCGTCGCCCGACGCCGGCTCATGGGCCGCGCGGCGCGCCGCGGGGGTGCGGGCGGTCGACGCCGCGCTCACCGCGCTGTGGGCGGCGGCGAGCGCGGACCTCGGGCGCACGGACGGTGTCGCGCTCGGCGCGGTCGGTTCGCTCGGGCGCGGTGACCTCGGTCCCGCGAGCGACCTCGACCTGCTCCTGGTCCACGACGGGCGCACCCACCGGCCCGAGGCGATCGCCCGCCTCGCCGAACGCCTGTGGTACCCCGTGTGGGACGCGGGTCTCGACCTCGACCACGCGGTGCGCTCGCTCGCGCAGTGCCGCACGATCGCCTCGAAGGACCTGTCCGCGGCGGTCGGGCTGCTCGACGTGCGCTGCGTCGCGGGCGACGCGGGCGTGATCGTGCGGGCCCGCTCGGCGGTGCTCGCCGACTGGCGGGACTCGACCCGCAGGCGGCTGCCCGAGCTTGCCTCCGCCGCGCGCCGCCGTGCGGCACGGCACGGCGAGCTCGCCTACCTCATCGAGCCGGACCTCAAGGAGGCCCGCGGCGGGCTGCGCGACGCGACCGTGCTGTTCGCACTCGCGGCGACCTGGATCGCCGACCGTCCGCACGGCGACGTCGACGGGGCCTACGCCCAGCTGCTCGACGCGCGCGACGCGCTCCACGCGGTCACGCGGCGCCGTGCGAACCGGCTCCTGCTCGTGGACTCCGACGAGGTCGCCGCGCGCCTGGGCCTCGTGGACGCCGACGAGCTTCTCGCGCACCTCGCGCAGGCCGCGCGCACCCTCGCTCATGCGCTCGACACGACGCTGCGTCGTGCCCGCCAGGCGCTCCAGACCCCGCGCAAGCCCATGCTCGTGCGCGGTCGGCGCGGGGCGCCGCGGCTGCGCGTCGTGGCCGAGGGTCTCGTGGAGCACGACGGCGAGCTCGTCCTCGCCGCAGGAGTACGACCCGAGGGTGACCCCGTGCTCGCGCTGCGCGCCGCGGCGACCTCGGCCCGCACCGGGCTGCCCCTGTCGCCCGTGACGATCGCCTCGCTCGCGGCGTCGCCGTCCCTTCCCGAGCCGTGGCCGCCGTCGGCCCTCGCGGCGTTCCTCACGCTGCTCGGCACGGGCGAGGCCCAGGTGCCCGTGTGGGAGGCGCTCGACCTCGCAGGGCTCGTGACCCGCTGGATACCCGAGTGGGACGCGGTGCGCAACCGACCGCAGCGCGCGCCCGTGCACCGGCACACGGTCGATCGGCACCTCGTCGAGGCCGTCGCCCGCAGCGCGCAGTGGCGCCGCGAGGTCGCTCGCCCCGACGTGCTCGCGCTCGCGGCGCTGTGCCACGACATCGGCAAGCGCCCGGATGCTGAGGACCACGCGCTCGAGGGCGCGCGGCTCGTCCCGGTCATGATGCGGCGCATGGGCGTCGCCGAGGGCGATGCCCGCCTCGTCGAGCTCCTCGTGCGCGAGCACCTCACGCTCGCCCGGCTCGCGACGACGCGCGACCATGACGACCCCGCGACGGCCGCCGAGCTCGCCGCGGCCGTGGGCCACGACCTCGAGGCGCTCGAGCTGCTGCGCGCGCTGACCGCGGCAGACACGGCCGCGCTCGGGCCCACGGTGTGGACCACGTGGCGCCGCACGCTCGTCGACCAGGTCACGGCCCGCACGCGGGCGTGGCTCGTGCGTGAGCTCGGCGCGACGGGCGGGACCGCCGGGCGCACTCGGTAGGCTGGGGGACCTGACCGTCCCCGACCGACCGCGAGGTTCACCCGGTGTTCGCCACGCTCTCCGACCGGCTCACGTCGACGTTCCGGCACCTGCGCACGAAGGGCCGCCTGTCAGAGACGGACATCGATGCGACCGTCCGCGAGATCCGCCGCGCGCTGCTCGACGCAGACGTCGCGGTGCCCGTCGTGCGGGAGTTCACCTCGGCCGTGCGCGAGCGCGCGCTGTCCGAGGAGGTCTCGGCCGCGCTCAACCCCGCCCAGCAGGTCGTCAAGATCGTCAACGACGAGCTCGTCGCGATCCTCGGGGGCGAGGCGCGCCCGCTCGCGGTCGCGAAGACCCCGCCCACCGTGATCCTGCTCGCGGGCCTCCAGGGTGCGGGCAAGACGACGCTCGCGGGCAAGCTCGCGTTGCACCTCAAGGGCTTGGGCCACACGCCTGTGCTCGTCGCGGCGGACCTCCAGCGCCCGAACGCCGTCTCGCAGCTGCGCGTCGTCGGCGAGCGTGCGGGCGTGCCCGTGTTCGCCCCGCACCCGGGCATCACGCACGAGGCCGAGGCGCCGACGGGCGACCCCGTCGCGGTCGCGCGCGAGGGCGTCGCGTTCGCACGCGAGAAGCTGCACGACGTCGTGATCGTCGACACGGCGGGCCGCCTCGGCGTCGATGCCGAGCTCATGGCGCAGGCCGCGGCGATCCGCGACGCGGTCGAGCCCGACGAGACGATCTTCGTGATCGACGCGATGACCGGTCAGGACGCGGTCCACACGGCGCAGGCCTTCGCGGACGGCGTCGGCTTCACGGGCGTCGTGCTCTCGAAGCTCGACGGCGACGCACGCGGCGGCGCGGCGCTCTCGGTCGCCTCGGTCACGGGCAAGCCCATCCTGTTCGCCTCGACCGGCGAGAAGCTCACCGACTTCGAGCCCTTCCACCCCGACCGGATGGCCTCGCGCATCCTCGACATGGGTGACGTGCTCACGCTCATCGAGCAGGCCGAGAAGGCCTTCGACGCCGAGCAGACCGAGAAGCTCGCGGGCAAGCTCGCAGCCGGTGAGGACTTCACGCTCGAGGACTTCCTCGCCCAGATGCAGGGCCTGCGCAACATGGGCTCGATGAAGAAGATGCTCGGGATGCTCCCCGGCATGGGCCAGATGCGCGAGGCGATCGAGAACTTCGACGAGCGCGAGCTCGACCGCATCGAGGCGATCGTGCGCTCGATGACCCCCGCCGAGCGGGCGAACCCGAAGATCATCAACGGCTCGCGCCGCTCGCGCATCGCGAAGGGTTCGGGGACGACCTCGACCGACGTCAACCAGCTGCTCGACCGCTTCGCGCAGGCCCAGCAGATGATGCGTCAGATGGCGCGCACGGGCGGCGTGCCGGGTGGGCTCCCGGGCATGGGGGCGATGCCCGGGATGGGCAAGAAGTCGCGCGGCCGTCAGGCGCCGGCGCCCAAGAAGCGCAAGGGCAAGTCCGGCAACCCCGCGAAGCGCGCCGCGCAGGAGCGGGCCGCGCAGGAGCGGGCCGCGGGCAAGGCGGCACCGGGGAGCGCCTTCGGTCTCGGGCAGCCGCAGGAGCAGGCCGCGCCGGGCGAGGTCGACCTGAGCCAGTTCGAGAAGTTCTTGCGCTGATGGTCCTCGAGCTGCGCGGGCGGGTCCTGCTCGACGACGAGCGCGAGACCGACCGGGTGTGGGTCGTGGGCGGCCGCTTCACCCTCGACCGCCCGGCGCGCGTCGACGACGTGCTCGAGGGCTGGGTCCTGCCGGGTCTCGTCGACGTGCACTGCCACGTGGGTCTTGCCGCCGACGGGCCGGTCGACCGGGCCACCGCGCGCGCCCAGGCACTCGCGGACCGCGACTCGGGCGTGCTCCTCGTGCGTGACGCGGGCTCGCCCTCGGACACCTCGTGGGTGCACGACGACGACGAGCTCCCGCGTCTCGTGCGCTCAGGGACGCACCTCGCGCGCCCCAAGCGGTACCTGCGCCATTACGGGCGCGAGCTCGCCGACCCCGAGGACCTTGCGACCGCGATGGCTGAGGAGGCCGCGCGCGGCGATGGCTGGGTCAAGGTCGTCGCGGACTGGATCGACCGTGACCTCGGGGCCGACGGCGACCTGCGGCCGCTGTGGACCGACGCGCAGCTCGCGAAGGGTGTCGCGGCCGCGCACGAGGCGGGCGCCCGGGTCACGGCGCACGTGTTCTCGACCGAGGCCGTCCCGGGGCTCCTCGCGGCAGGGATCGACTGCATCGAGCACGGCACGGGGCTGACCCCTGAGCAGGTCGAGGAGGTCGTCGAGCGGGGGATCCCCGTGACGCCGACGCTCTTGCAGGTCGGCCAGTTCGACCAGATCGCGGCGCAGGGCGAGGCGAAGTTCCCTCGCTTCGCGGCCCGGATGCGCGCGATGCACGAGCGGCGGCGCACGCATGTGCGCGAGCTGTTCGAGGCGGGCGTGCAGCTGCTCGTGGGTACCGACGCGGGCGGCACGATCGAGCACGGGCAGATCGCCGCGGAGTGCGCCGAGATGGTCCGCGCGGGCGTGCCGGCGAGCGAGGTCGTCGCGGCCGCGAGCTGGCGCACGCGCGCGTGGCTCGGCTTCGCCTCGATCGCCGAGGGCGCCCCCGCGGACGCTGTCGTCCTCGCGGCCGACCCGCGCGCGGACATCGCCGCGCTGCGCGCGCCCGAGGCGGTCGTGCTGCGCGGCACGGTCTGGACGCCGCTCGCGCGATGAGCGGCGCGCGCCCTGGTTGGAGGGCGCCGTCGTCGTCTGGCAGAATGCTCCGCTGTACCCGGGCCCGGAGGACCCTCTAACCTCCGGTGCCTGCGTCAACCGGCCCGACCGACACCCTCTCCCCACGGGACCGTCCGGCACGGCCACCCACTCATACCCAGGAGAGACCACCACTGTGGCAACCAAGATTCGCCTGAAGCGGTTCGGCAAGATCCGCGCGCCGTTCTACCGCGTCGTCGTCGCCGACTCGCGCACCAAGCGTGACGGTCGCGTGATCGAGGAGATCGGCAAGTACCACCCGACCGAGGAGCCCTCGCTCATCGAGATCGACTCGGAGCGTGCCCAGTACTGGCTCGGGGTCGGCGCGCAGCCGACCGAGCAGGTGCTCGCGCTGCTCAAGGTCACGGGCGACTGGCAGAAGTTCAAGGGCCTGCCCGGTGCCGAGGGCACCCTGCGGACCAAGGGCGAGAAGGCCGACGCGGCCGAGGCCGTCAAGGCCGCCGCGGACGCCGCCGAGAAGGTCAAGGCGAAGGCCGCCGAGAAGAAGGCCGACGCCCCGGCCGAGGACGCCCCCGCCGACGACGCGCCGGCTGCCGAGGAGGCCACCGAGGTCACCGAGGAGACGCCCGCGCAGGACGAGCAGTCCTGATGCTCGCCGACGCGCTCGAGCACCTGGTCCGCGGCATCGTGGACCACCCCGACGACGTCCAGGTGGACTCACGTTCGCTGCGTCGCGGGGAGCTGCTCGAGGTCCGGGTGCACCCGGACGACCTCGGGAGGGTCATCGGCCGTGGCGGCCGCACGGCCCGCGCCCTGCGCACCGTGATGTCCGCGCTGTCCGCCCAGGGGTCGGTCAGGGTCGACGTGCTCGGCCTCGACGGCCGCTGAGCCACCCGCACGACTCACGAGGCCCGGTCCCTATCCTGGGACCGGGCCTCGCCCGTCCCGAGAACGGAGCTGCCGTGGAACTCGTCGTCGCCCGGATCGGCCGCGCGCACGGACTGCGTGGTGAGGTCGTGCTCGAGGTGCGCACGGACGACCCCGAGCGCCGACTCGCCCCGGGCGCCCAGCTGCGCACCGACCCGCCCGAGGCCGGCCCGCTGCGGGTCGAGTCGCTCCGCACGCACTCGGGCCAGCTGCTCGTGCGCTTCGCCGAGGCGAGCGACCGCACCGCGGCGGAGGCGCTGCGCGGGACCGAGCTGCTCGTCGACGTCGAGGCGAGCGACGAGGAGGACGCGTGGTACCCGCACGAGCTGCGGGGCCTGCGCGCCGAGCGGGCCGACGGGACCGTGCTCGGCGAGCTCGAGGGCGTCGAGCACCTTCCCGCCCAGGACGCCCTCGTGCTGCGCGAGCCCGACGGGACGCGCACGCTCGTGCCGTTCGTCGCCGCGATCGTGCCGCTCGTCGACGTCGCGGGCGGGCGCGTCGTGCTCGACCCGCCCGGGGGGTTGCTCGCCTCGGACGCCGAGCGCCTCGAGACGGACCGGGAGCCCTGACGTGCGCATCGACGTGCTCACGATCTTCCCCGACTACCTCGCGCCCCTCGACCTGTCGCTCATCGGCAAGGCACGACGCGCGGGCCTGGTCGACCTGCGCGTGCACGACCTGCGCGAGTGGACCTCCGACCGGCACCGCACGGTCGACGACACGCCCTTCGGCGGCGGCGCGGGGATGGTCATGCGCCCCGACGTGTGGGGCCTCGCGCTCGACGACACGCTCGAGGCGGGGGCGACCCTCCTCGTGCCGACCCCGGCGGGGACCCCGCTCACGCAGGACCTCGTGACCGAGCTCGCTCAGCGCGAGCACCTCGTGCTCGCGTGCGGGCGCTACGAGGGCATCGATGCGCGCGTCGTCGAGCACTTCGCGGCGCGCGAGGACGTGCGCGTCGTCGAGTTCTCGATCGGCGACTACGTGCTCAACGGGGGAGAGGTTGCCGCGCTCGCGGTGATCGAGGCGGTCGTGCGGCTCCTGCCGGGCGTCGTCGGCAACCCCGAGTCGCTTGCGGAGGAGTCGCACGGCGCGGACGGGCTTCTCGAGTACCCCGTGTTCACCAAGCCGCCGTCGTGGCGCGGGCTCGAGGTCCCCGAGGTGCTGCTCAGCGGCCACCACGCGCGCGTCGCACGGTGGCGCCGGGATGAGGCGCTGCGCCGCACGGCCGCGCGGCGCCCCGACCTGCTCGAGCGTCTCGAGCCGGCCGGGCTGGACCGCCGGGACGTCGAGGTCCTCACCGAGCTCGGCTGGCAGGTCACGCCTGGGGGAGTGTGCCGGGCACCAGGCTGAGGTGCGATTGGCTCGGGCGGGTCAGCGTGTGGCAAACTTGACCGCTGGTGCCGGGCCGGTGACGACTCTGCCTCAGGGGAGTCGACCTCGAGGCCACGGCCACCACGATCCAGACCACCAGGGCGCGCCTGCGCCGCTGATCACGTGCCTGACCTGAGGCAGCGCGGGGAAGTGACTGACATGCACACGCTCGACTCGGTCGACGCAGCGTCGCTGCGCTCCGACATCCCGGCCTTCCGCGCGGGCGACACCCTCAAGGTCAACGTCAAGGTCGTCGAGGGCCAGCGCTCTCGTATCCAGGCGTTCCAGGGCGTCGTCATCCGCCGCCAGGGTGCCGGGGTGCGCGAGACGTTCACGATCCGCAAGATCTCCTTCGGCGTCGGCGTCGAGCGGACCTTCCCCGTGCACTCCCCGACGCTCGACTCGATCGAGGTCGTCACGCGTGGCGACGTGCGTCGCGCGAAGCTGTACTACCTGCGCTCGCTGCGCGGCAAGAAGGCCAAGATCAAGGAGAAGCGCGAGACGGCTCCCGCCAACTAGGCGGTGGCCCGTCGTGGCGTCCACCTCCCGTGGTGCGAGCGTGGCACGGTGGTGACGTGACGGACGCAGCCCCCGAGGTCGAGGAGTCCTCCTCCGAGCCTCGGCGCCACGGTGCGCTCACGGCGCTCAAGGAGACGGCGATCATCGTCGTCGTCGCGCTCGCGCTGTCCTTCCTCATCAAGACGTTCCTCGTCCAACCGTTCTTCATCCCGAGCGAGTCGATGGAGGACACGCTGCTCGTGGGTGACCGCGTGCTCGTGACGAAGTTCGCGCCGGGGCCCTTCGACGTGCACCGCGGCGACGTCGTGGTGTTCAAGGACCCGGGGGGCTGGCTCGCACCGCAGCCCGACCGTTCGGGGGAGAACCCCGTGGCCGAGGTGCTGCACAACGTCGGGGTGTTCGTCGGGCTCGTGCCTGCCGACGCGGGCGAGCACCTCATCAAGCGCGTCATCGGGGTCGCGGGCGACCAGGTCGAGTGCTGCGACGACGAGGGCCGGGTCATGGTCAACGGCGTCGCGATCGACGAGCCCTACCTCGCCGACGGCGCGGACCCGAGCGAGCTCGACTTCTCGATCACCGTCCCCCCGGACAGCCTGTGGGTCATGGGCGACAACCGCCAGCAGTCCGAGGACTCGCGCTACCACCGGGGTCGCCCGGGCGGCGGGGCGATCCCCGTGTCGAGCGTCGTGGGGGTCTCGT
>Ga0123333_10001246_pt1 | contig 26860 bp, 21 predicted proteins | sample BioC12SIPDNA_3_FD_89957 | JGI IMG/M metagenome (GOLD analysis project Ga0123333, IMG submission 89957) | Anaerobic biogas reactor microbial communites from Washington, USA - Biogas_R2_B C12 SIP DNA | ecosystem: Engineered > Bioreactor > Anaerobic > Unclassified | place: Washington, USA... | reverse complement strand
TCGCTCGCCAGACCGACTGGTCTACACGATCAAGCTCAAGAAGGGCGTGCGGTACGCGCCGAACAAGTGCTTCGGCGTCGGGCCCGACGGCAGGCCTCTGACGCGCGAGGTGGTGGCCGAGGACTTCGTGCTGGCGTTCAAGCGAATCGCCGACTACCACATAACAACCCGGCTGACGCTGGCGCTCATCGAGGACAAGATCGCGGGCATACAGGAATACCGCGACAGGACGCGAGCGTACAGGCAGGGCGATTTTTCGCGATACGACGTCGTGCCGCTGGCGGGCGTCGAAGCGGTGGACAGCCACACGCTGCGGTTCACGCTGACGACGCCGTTTCCGCAATTCATCTACGTGCTTGCAATGAGCAGCTACGCGCCGATTCCGCGCGAGGTGCTGGACTACTACCTCACCTCCGAGCCCGACGGCAAGGGCGGTCGCCGAGCGGTAGATGTAAGCCAGCGGCGGGCGGTGATTTCGGCGGGCGATTTCGAGGCGGCAGTGGGAACCGGGCCATACCGCCTGAGCGAATTCGTCTCCGGCGGGAACATCGTGCTCACCCGCAACGAGGCGTACCGCGAGGAATACTACCCGTCGCCGCCGGACCTCGCCACGCTCGACGAGCGACACAGGCAGTCGGTTCAGCAGGCGATAGACGAGGGCCTCTACAACGACGCGGGCAAGCGCATTCCGTTCATCGACACGAACTACATGCAGTTCATCCAGGAAGACACCACCGCCTGGGGCCTGTTCACAGCGGGGCGGACGGATGTCAGCGGCATACCCAGCCAGATGTTCAACACCGCAGTGACGCCGACGGCGGAGATTTCAGGCGCGTTCAGGGCCAAGGGCATTCGCCTTGAAAAGTACGGCAGCCCGGCCATTTACTGGCTGGCGTTCAACGTGGATGATCCCCTGCTTTCGAACAAGTCGCTGAGGCAGGCGCTGAGCCTGAGCTTTGATGTTGATAGATACGTTGATGTCTTGTTCAACGGCAGGGGCAGGCGGGCCGTGAACATAATACCGTCGGACATGCCGGAATTCGCCGACATGCCCGTCAGCCGCTACGCCCGGTACGACCCCCAGGCGGCGATGGAAAAGATGAAGCAGGCCCGCGCCGAGCTTGAGGCAGCCGGGTTGGTCGCGCCGGGAGAGAAAATCAAGCTGACCCTCGACCTGGGCGGCAGAGAGAACATGCAGCGGCGAATGGGCGAGATGGCCAGGTACTACTTCGGCAGGCTTGGCGTTGACCTGCATGTGGAGCTTAACGACTGGCCGACGCTTCAGGAAAAGGTTCACAACAAGCGGGCGCAGATCTACTCGATGGGCTGGCACAGCGACTACCCGGACCCCGAGAACTTTCTTCAGTTGTTCTACTCGCCGAACATCATGCGAGGCACGAACAACACGAACTACTCCAACAAGCTTTTCGACCAGCTCTACGAGCAGATCGCGACGATGGACCCCGGCCCCGAGCGAACGGCGATCTACGCGCGAATGGTTGAAATGATAAACGAGGACTGCCCGCAACTGCTGCTGACCGAGCCGGTGAGCTTCGTGCTGATGCATCCGTGGGTTCGCAACTACCGCCCCCACCCCATCGGCTACGGCACGTTCAAGTACCGGCGGGTGGACCAGGAACTGCGCAAAGCGGCTGGGGGAATGTAGCATGCTTATCTACATTATCCGCAGGCTGATGTGGGCGGCGTTGACCATCTTCGGCGTGATGGTTCTGACGTTCCTTCTGTTCCGCGTAAGCGCCGGCGACATTGCCGGAGCGGTGCTTGGCGAAAAGGCCGCCGAGGCGCAGAAGGCGACGTGGCGCCACAAGTTCGGCTACGACCTGCCCTGGCTGATCAACGTTCACCGCAACCTGCTGATCATCAGCAAGGTTGGTGGCGATAAGCCGCTGTGGGCCAAGGATACCGGCTCGTCTCGCGCAAGGCAGGGCTGGAGCCTCGTGCTCGACGCGCCGCCCGGCGAGAACTACCCGCCCAACACGGTGCTGATGAGCGGCTACATCCGCGGGCTGGATGAGTCTACATCGATCCATGCCCTTGGCAGCGGCGGCCCGTCGGCGACAAATGAGGATCCGACAGGCTCGATAAGCTTCGGCCTTGGCGACGGATCGACGCTCGACGTGCCCGTCGACGGCGTCAAGACCATCGGCGACCTGATGCAGCGGATAAACGGACACGCCGCCAACAACGGCAGGCTCGAGGCCCGCATCACCAGCCTGTCGGTGGCGGGCGCGTTCAATTCGCAGTTCTTCCGACACCTGAAAACCTCGCTGCTGTTCGAGGGCGAGAGCCTCAAGCACAGCGGCCAGTCGCTCAAGTCCATCATCGCCAAGCACGGCAAGTACAGCCTTGCGGTGCAGATACCCGCGGTGGCCATACAGTGGTTCATCGGGATGATCCTCGCCCTGTTCGTGGCGTACTATCGCGGGCGCTGGCCGGACAAGATCGGCGTCTTCATGTCGGTGCTGGGCATGTGCGTGCCGTTCCTGGCGTTCATGATATATGGCCAGGCCCTGATGTTTCACCTGGGCCTGCCGCAGCACGCCGCCGGCACGATCTACCGCGGCAACCTTTACGTGCCGGTCGCAATCATGGTCATCGCCTCGCTGGGCGGGCACGTGAGGTTCTACAGGACGATCATCCTCGACGAGACCGGCAGGGATTACGTCCGCACCGCGCAGGCCAAGGGCCTGCCGCTGACGACGATCCTCTTCAAGCACGTGCTCAAGAACTGCATGCTTCCGATCCTGACAAGCCTGATACTGGCGATACCCTTCCTTATTATGGGGTCGCTGCTGGTTGAGAATTTCTTCGGCATCCCGGGCCTTGGGGACCGGATGATCACCAGCATCAACGATCGCGACGAACCGATCATGAACGGGCTGGTGTTCCTGACGGCGGTGATATACACCGCGGGCATACTGCTGACGGATCTTTGCTACGCCGTGTTCGATCCGAGGATCCGCCTGAAATGACGATGGACGCTATTCAACATCAAACCTCAGCGGGCGGGGCCGAGCCTGTTGCTCAGCGCGGCGCGAGCCTCTGGGCCGACGCCCGCCGACGGCTTGCGCGCGACCGGTGGGCGATGCTGTGCCTGGGCATCATCGCCTTCTACGTTCTGCTTGCGCTGGGCGGCGCGATGTACGAGGCGCTGGCTGCGCCGGAAGGTGGAATACCAACCTTCGAAGAGACGATCAACTTCGATCAGAGCTACCGCCCGCCGTCGCTCGATTCGCTGCGCAACCTGCTTGGAACCGACTGGGCCGGCAGAAGCGTGCTGCTGAAGACGGTGCTTGGCGCGAAGGTCTCGCTGACGGTTGGGCTGATGTCGAACCTGATAGCCGTTCCGCTTGGGCTGATGCTCGGCGCCGCGGCCGGGTACTTCGGCAGGCGCACCGACGCCGTCATCGTCTGGCTTTACTCGACCATGGCCAGCGTGCCGGGCATCGTGCTGCTGATCGCCATGAAGTACGCATTCAAGAACGTCACGTTCCTCGGGCTTAATCTCGGCGGCATTCACGGGCTCTACATCGCCCTGGGCGTCACTGCCTGGGTGGGCACGTGCCGCTATGTCCGGGCGGAGGTGATGAAGGTGCGCGAACTTGAATATGTTCTCGCCGCCCGCGCGGTCGGCAGGGGCAACGTCATGATCCTTCTGCGTCACGTGCTGCCCAACGTGCTGCACCTGGGCATCATCAGTTTTTCGCTTGGCGTGGTGGGCGCGATCACCGCCGAGGTCACGCTGAGCTACCTCGGCCTGGGCGTCGAAGTCGGCATGCCCAGTTGGGGCACGATGATCGACGGGGCGAGGATGGAGCTTCACGCCGGAAGATGGTGGGAGCTTGCCTCCGCCGTCGGCGCGATGTTCCTGCTGGTGCTGGCTCTTAACATCTTCGGCGACCGTCTGCGGGATGCGCTCGATCCGAGGCTCAAGAACGTATGATGGGTATGAACACACAGCCGGGCGATGCGCTGCTTGAGATCCGCGACCTGCGGACGCACTTTTTCACCGACGACGGCGTGGTCAAGGCCGTCGACGGCGTGAGCTTCAGCGTGCCGCGAGGAAAGACCTTCGCGCTCGTCGGCGAGAGCGGGTGCGGCAAGAGCGTCACGGCGTTTTCGATTCTTCGCCTGCTTCCCATGCCGCCGGCGAGGATAGTCTCGGGCTCGATTCACCTTGACGGGCGCGACCTGCTGGGGCTTTCGCCCGGGCAGATGAGGCAGGTCCGCGGCGGCCAGGTGGGAATGATTTTCCAGGAGCCCATGAGCAGCCTCAATCCCGTCTTCACCTGCGGCAGCCAGATAGCCGAGGCCGTGATGCTGCACGCCCGAACATCGGCCCGCGAGGCTCGGCGACGCGCCATCGATCTGCTTGCCAAGGTCGGCATACCCGAGCCGGCGCAGCGATTCGGCGAATACCCGCACCAGCTCTCGGGCGGCATGCGGCAGCGCGTGATGATTGCGATGGCCCTTTCGTGCTCGCCCCGCCTGCTGATCGCCGACGAGCCAACCACCGCGCTGGACGTCACCACGCAGGCGCAGATTCTCGACCTGCTTGGCGACCTTCAGGAGCGGGAGAACCTTGGCATTCTGCTTATCACGCACGACCTTGCGGTGGTGGCGCAGACGGCGCACGTCGTTGGTGTTATGTATGCATCCAAGATTGTGGAATTGACAAGCGCCGCCGATCTGTTCTCGCGGGCCTTGCATCCGTACACGCAGGGGATCTTCAGGTCGCTGCCCCGGCTTGGCGTGCGAGGCCGGCGGCTTGAAACGCTCGGCGGCAGCGTGCCAAACCCGCTGAACTTCCCCACCGGCTGCAAGTTCCACCCGCGATGCGCCACCGCAAGGATGGTCGCGCGGACCATGAACGAAAGCGACACCGTCGTCGTGACAACCGAAACCGGGCCTGTCCGCGTGCCCGCCCGGTGCGCCAGCCAGGAGCCGCCGCTTCGCCAGGAACAGCCCGGACACAGCGTTGCCTGCTGGCACGCTCGCGCCGCCGACCAGGCCGACGCGCCGCCGGCGGAGGAGGAACAACAATGACGCCCGGCGACGACATCCTCCTGAGCGTCCGCGGCCTGCGAACGTACTTCCCCATCCGCGGCGGCCTGCTGGGCTCGAAAAAATTCGTACGCGCCGTCGACGGAGTGGACCTCGACATCCCGCGAGGCGCAACTCTGGGGCTCGTCGGCGAGAGCGGCTCGGGCAAGACCACCGTCGGCAGATCGATACTGCGGCTCGTTCACGCCAACGCCGGCAAGGTTATCTTCGACGGCGTCGACGTGCTTTCGCTCGCGCCCGGGCGCATGCGCGACATGCGATGCCGAATGCAGATGATCTTTCAGGATCCGTTCGGCTCGCTCAACCCGCGGATGACCGTGGGCGACATCGTCGCCGAACCGCTGGCGGTTCATCGTGTGGTAAGGCGGCCCGAGCGCCGCATGCGCACGGCCCAGTTGCTTGACCGCGTCGGCCTATCACCTGCTTACATGCAACGATACCCGCATGAGTTCTCCGGCGGGCAGCGGCAGCGCATCGGCATCGCGCGGGCGCTTGCGGCCCAGCCTGCGTTCATAATCTGCGACGAGCCCGTCAGCGCCCTGGACGTGTCGATCCAGGCCCAGATTCTCAACCTGCTTAAGGACCTGCAGGACGAGCTTGGCCTGACCTACCTCTTCATCGCGCACAACCTGGCGGTGGTCGAGCACTTCTGCGACCGCATCGCCGTGATGTATCTTGGAAAGATCGTCGAAACCGCGCCCAGGGACGCGTTGTACAACAACCCTCGCCACCCGTACACGCAGGCGCTGCTTGCGGCGGCGCCATCATGCACGCCAGGCGACGGCGGCGGCAACTGCAAGCGGCTCGAGGGCGAGACGCCGTCGCCCGTGAACCCGCCGAGCGGCTGCGCCTTCCACCCGCGATGCCCGCTGACGCGCGTCGGCAACGAACTCGCGCCACTCGGCGTCGACGAGAGGTGCTCGAAGATCACGCCGCAACTGGCCGCCCTTGCCGATGATCCGCTTCATGCACATTCGTGCATTCTTAGCAGGGACTGAACCGCACGCCGCACGCTATCGCACCGCGCCCGCCGCCGCTTCGTCAAGCACTATCGTAAGCATGCCGTCGTGCGGCCCGACGCGGGACGCCGGAATCGAAGAGCGAACCTCCTCGTCTTCACTCAGAAGCCTGCTGACGGCGTCGGCCTTGTCCTGGCCCGTCACCAGCAGCAGCACGTGCTGGGCGGCGTTGATCATCGGAAACGTGAACGTGATTCGCTTTCGCCCAAGCACCGGCACGAAGTGCCCCACCACCAGCTTGCGGGGCTCGTTCAGCGCCTCGTGCGAATCGGGGAACAGGCTTGCGGTGTGGCCGTCCGCCCCCATGCCCAGCAATATCAGCGTGAACCGCGGAGCGCCGTGCTGATCCGGCGCGACGATCTGACGCACGGTCTGCTCGTATTCATGTGCGGCAAGCTCTATATCTTCGGCGTCGGCGCGCATGGGGTGAACGCGCCAGGGCTCGACGGGTATGTGATCGAGCAGGGTCTTCTGGGCCATGTAGTAGTTGCTTTCAACGTGGTCGTGCGGCACGTCTCGTTCGTCGCCGAAGAATATCTCGGTCGATTCCCACGGCACTTCGCCGACGGCGGCGCCGGCCGCCAGAATGCGGTAAAGATTGTGCGGCGTCGTGCCCCCGGCAAGCGCGAGATTGGCAGCGCCCTCCCGCTCCACGGCATCGCAGACGATTGTCTTGAACAGCGTCGCGGCGAACACCGTAGCCTGCTCGGCGCTTCGTTCGATGATGACCCTCGTGTTGGTTCGCGTGATCATGGCGTCACCTCGGCCTTGGGTTGTACCACTGCCTGTATGGATCCTCGAACAGGGCCCCCGCCTCTTGCGGACCCCATGACATCGGCGGGTATTCTATCAACGATGGCTTCCGCGAAACGTCCCACGTGCGGCGGATGCTGTCGATGAACCGCCACGATGCTTCGACCTCGTCGCCGCGGATGAACAGCGTCGCCACGCCGCGCATGGCGTCGAGCAGCAGGTGCTCGTATGCCTCCGGCCCGGCCGAGGCGAAGGCGGAATCGTAGCGATACTCCATCCGCACCGGTCGAAGCAACATCCGCTCGCCGGGGGCCTTGGCGCTCAGGATGAAGTCCGCCCCCTCGTCCGGCGCGATGCGAAGCACGAGCATGTTCGGCCCGCCCATGTCGCAGTCGCCTTCAACGAACAGGTTCAGCGGCTCACGCTTGAAGGTCACCACCACGTACGTCGCCTTGGCTGCGAGCATCTTGCCTGTGCGCAGGTAGAACGGCACGCCGCTCCATCGCCAGTTGTCGATCATCAACCGGACTGCCGCGAACGTCTCGACCGGCGAGTCCTCGGCGACCCCGTCTTCCTGGCGATAGCCCGGGTGCTTCGCGTCGGCGCGGTACTGCCCGCGAACCGTGTTCGTTTCCACCTCTTCGGGCGTCAGCGGGCGAAGCGCTCGCAAAACCTTCACCTTCTCGTCGCGTATCGACTCGGCGCTCATCGACGACGGCGCTTCCATCGCCGTCAGCGCCAGCAACTGAAGCATGTGGTTCTGCATCATGTCGCGCATGGCCCCGGCCTTTTCGTAGTAAGGCCCGCGCCGGCCTTCCATGCCGACGGTCTCGGCAGCGGTGATCTGGATGTTGTCCACGTACTGGCGGTTGAGAAGCGGTTCGAGTATCGCGTTGGCGAACCGAAGCACCAGGATGTTCTGCACCGTCTCCTTGCCAAGGTAGTGATCGATGCGGAAGATGCTCTTCTCGTCGAAGAAGTTCAGCAACCTTTCGTTGAGCCGCCGCGCAGAGGCCAGGTCGCGCCCGAACGGCTTTTCGACGACGATTCGGGCGAACGATCCGCCCTGCAAGGGGCGGGTGAGCCCCGCCCCCGCCATGTTCTCGATGGTCTCGCCCCAGGCGTCTGGCGTGATCGCCATATAGTATATGATGTTGCCGCCGGTCTGGTGCTCGGCGTTGATTCGCCCCAGCCGCTCGCCCAGCGCGGCGAAATGCGACTGCTCGTGCGCCTCCACCGTGCAGTAGCCCCAGCGTTGGGCGAATTCGTTCCACAGCGTGCGGTCGATCTGCTCTCGGGAGTGCCGGCCGACGGCTTCAAACATCTCTTGGCGGAACTGCTCGTCGCTTCGCCCGCGCCTCGCGACGCCAAGGACGTAGAAGTTCCTGCCCAGCAGCTCCTGACGGTAAAGGTTGTACAAGGCAGGGGCGATCTTCCTCGCGGCAAGATCGCCGGTTGCTCCGAAGAGCACGAAGATGCAAGGCGGCGCGACGGGGCGGTCCGCGCCGATGTTCACCTTCAGGGTTTGCGTTTCGACGGCCATTCCTCACCTTTGGCGGCCGGGGGCAAGCATCCGCCACATAATTGTACCCGCTTTGGACATTTTGGCGATGCCCCGGCGGCACTAACATTCAAATTGCATTAATCCCTTTGCCGATAGTTGTGTAAAATGCCGGCAATGAAGATACGACCCGCTAAAGTCAAGGACGCCCAGTCCATCTGCGGCTTGATCAACTACTACGCCGAACGAGGCAGGATGCTCCATCGCAGCCTCGAAAGCGTGTACGGCTCGCTGCGCAAATTCCAGGTAGCCCAGGCGGACGACGGCGCCGTTGTCGGATGCGTGGCCGTTGATATTTTCTGGGCAGACCTCGCCGAGGTCAAGTCCCTGGCGGTCGCGCCCAATCACCACGGCAAGGGCCTGGGCAAGATGCTCGTGAAGGCGGCCGTGCGCGACGCCAGACGCCTTGGCGTTCACACGCTCTTCGCCCTGACGTACGAAGAGAAGTTCTTCCTTCGCTGCGGCTTCGTCACGATAGACCGTGACCGCCTGCCCGAGAAGGTGTGGCGAGAGTGCATCAACTGTCCCAAGGCAGACGCCTGTGACGAGATCGCCATGATGATGCCCGTCAACGAGAAGGTTCTTCGCAAGAAGCCCAAGGCAGCGGGCAGGAAGAAGAAGAAGGCCTCCAAGCCCCTCAAGCGACAGCGCAAGCGGCAGCGAAAGACCGCGAAGTCCTGACGAAAGTGAACACAGATGTCGAGCGAAGAGCCCATCATCCGCCTTAGGAACGTCAGCAGATCCTTCAACGGACTGAAGGTTCTCGACGGCGTGAACCTTGACATTCCGACGGGCCTGACGACCGTGATAATCGGGCCCAGCGGCTGCGGCAAGAGCGTGCTGCTCAAGCACATGGTCTCGCTGCTCAAGCCCGACTCGGGCAGCGTGTTCTTTAAAAATCTCAACATCACCGCCATGAGTGAGAAAGAGCTTGTCGCGGTGCGGCGCAAGATCGGCTTTCTGTTTCAGGGCGCCGCCCTGTTCGATTCGATGACGGTCGAGCAGAATGTGGTGTTCCCGCTTGAGGAGCACTCTCGCCTTTCGCCGCAGGCGCGCGAGGCGCGCTCGGTGGAGCTTCTGGCGGCGGTTGGGCTTTCGGGCCTCGGGCGGCGATACCCCGAGGAGCTCTCGGGCGGGCAGCGCAAGCGTGTCGCCCTGGCTCGCGCGATAGCGCTGAGGCCGGAGGTTATACTTTACGACGAGCCGACGACCGGCCTGGACCCCGCGCGGGCGGACCTTATTAATGAGCTTATCATCCGCCTTCAGAGAACCCTGGGGGCCACGGCCGTGGTGGTGACTCACGACATGACGTCGGCCCGCAAGGTGGCCAACAGAATCGTCATGCTTCACGGCGGCGCCATCGTCGCCGACACCACGCCCGACAAGCTCGGCGAGGTGAAGCTTGACGTATTTCGCGATTTCGTGGACGCCCGGGCAAGCGCCGCCGAGCTGGCGGCGATAACCCGCGCTCATCCCGATTAAGGATGGATATATGACTGAAAACAAGCGTAATATGCTCGTCGGCGTTACCGTTCTCGCCGGCGCGGTCATGCTTGGAATAATGATCGTGCTGTTCACCATGACTCCCGGGGCCCTTCGCGGAGGCTACACCGTGAAGATCGTCTCGGACAGCTCGCATGACGTGCAGGCCGGGCACCACATCTATCTTGCCGGCATCCGCGTTGGCGTTATCACCGATATCGGTTTCACCGACGGGCGGAACCCCGCCGGCGGCGTCACCATGACGGCCCGCATCGACAAGGACATCCGCCTGCCCGCCGATTCAAAGGTGATGATCTACACCAAGGGCATAGTCGGCTCGCCATACGTCGATATCAAAAGCCCTCAGGCCAGCAACGGCGGCGCCACGAACTTCCTGCCCACCGACGGTTCGGCGCTCGTCAGGGCGGAGCACGTCGGGGCAGACTTCCTCTCGCCCGAGATGAAGTCCACGCTTGACGAAATCCGCACCAGCTTCGCACAGATCGGCCAGCTCGCCTCCAACATCAACAGCATGATCGCACCGTCGGAGCCCTCCGACGCCCAGACGCAGGGCGACGAGCAAGTGCGCCTCAACGACACCATCGTCAAGCTCAACAAGGCTCTCGACGACATCTCGTACGTCTTCGGCGATCCCCGGAACCGCGAAAACTACCGCCAGACGCTTGAGAATCTCGCCCTCGCCAGTAAGGACGCTCCACAGGCCGCCGCCGCGTTCACCGAACTGATCGTCGAGGCGCGAGCCGCCGTCGCCAGAACCGACGCCGGCATGGCCCAGATCACGCCCAAACTCATCGCCGCCGCCGAGGGTATGGCGGACCTGATGGCCCAGTTCAACCGCCTCGCCACAAGCATGAACGACGGCGAGGGCTCGATGGGGCGAATAATCAACGACCCGGCCCTCTACAACAACCTCGTCGACGCCAGCATGCAGCTCAACGACCTGCTTCGCGAGTTCCGCGTGCTCGTGGACGGCTGGCAGAGGCAGGGAATGGGCGTCAAACTCAAATAATCAGCCCTTTATATATTTCGCTATCGCCTGCCTGGCCCGCAGTTCCAGAACCGCCGGGGCCGATTCAATCGCCTGCGCCGGCGTGACGCCATCGCCCACCAGAGGCAGCACCGCCGCGAAAAGCTCGCGCGGCGCGCCAGCGCCAACCTGGCCCGGAATGCAAACCGCCGATACGCCAAGCTCGCCCGCCATGCGGGCAACGCCAACCGCCGTCTTGCCGAACGCGCTTGACGCGTCTAGCTTGCCCTCGCCGGTGATTACCAGATCGGCGCACGAGATCCGCTGCCGCAGGTTCACCGCTTCTGCTATCACGCCCAGACCCGCCGATATTTTCGCGCCGGTGAACGCGGCTATTCCGCCGCCCAGCCCCCCGGCAGCGCCGGCGCCGCTGATGGCGTTCATGTCGATTCCCAGCAGGTCCGCGACGAGCTTGCGAAAATGCTCCAGTCCGCGCTCGAGCTGTTCGACTGCCTCGGGCGTCGCCCCCTTCTGCGGGCCATAGACGCGCGCCGCCCCCTGCGGGCCCGTCAGCGGGTTGGTTACATCCGCGGCCACCGTGATCAGGCCGGGCCTGACGCGCTTGTCCATGCCCGAGACGTCGATCGAGGCGACGTCGCACAGGGCGCCGCCGCCCATGCCGCATCGGCAGGGGTTTCCCGCGCCGTCGATGAACACGACGCCCAGCGCCTGAAGGCAGCCTGCTCCGCCGTCAACCGTCGCCGAGCCGCCGACGCCAAGGATGATGCTCCGCGCTCCGGCGTCCAGGGCCGCCGTGATTAGCTGGCCCGTGCCGAATGTTGTTGTCCACAGCGGGTCGCGCATGCCCGGCGGCGTCAGTTCCAGTCCGGACGCTGCCGCCATCTCGACCACGGCGGCGCACCCGTCGCACTCGCAGGCCGAATCGCCCTGTTGCGCCAGACCGGCGGCAAGCCCCACCTCGCCGGGCAGCGCCGCAACCGGACCTTCGCCAAGCAGCCCGAACTTGGCGCGGATCTGCCTGCCCAGCGGGTCAAACACGTCGGCGGTGATGAACCTGCCCGCGGTGGCCGCCACGATTGCGGCGACCGTTCCCTCGCCTCCGTCGGCCATGGGGCAGATGTCGATCACCGCATCCGGCGCCGCCTTGACCACGCCCGATGCGATTGCCGCGGCCACCTCGCCAGCACCAAGGCATTCCTTGAAACTATCCGGCGCTATTACTACTCTCATTTACTTTCCTTCATATATGCCATGTCGGCGCTTCTCGTCGCGCCGCCCCCGCCCCCGCCTGCCCGGGCGCGAATGCTCACAAGCACGCGAATGTTCCCGCGGATCACGCCGATGCGAAGCAACGGTTCGCCCGGCACATCCTCCAGCAATTGCCCCAAAGATTCAAGCGTCGCCAGGTGAAGTTGCTCAAGCTGAGTCACGATGTCGCCCCGGCGAATGCCGATGGCGTCGGCCGGTCCGCCCGGCTCGACTTCAAGCACGACCAGCCCTTCGTCAACAGCAAGGCGCGCCTGGCGCGCCAGCTGTGGCGTGATCTCGGCAAGCTTCATTCCCAGCCGGGCCTGCGCCAGCTTCGCGCCGTCTGGCGCTGGGCGCCGAAGCAGCGTAACTGCCGCCTCGATTCGTTGCCCGTCGCGGATGACGCCCAGTATTACGGGCGCCTCCGGCGTCTTCTCCATCATCGCGCAGACCCAGTCGGGCATGCCGGCGACTGCGGCGCCGTCGACCGACACGATTCTGTCGCCCTTCCTCAGCGCTGCCGACGCCGGCGAAGACTCGCCGACGCTTTCGACGACAATCTCCGCTCCGTCGCTTCCGTGGCGGGCAGCGACCTTCGCGCCGAAGACCACGCGATTGAGCCGCTCGAAGTTCAGCAGCGACGGCAGCTCGCGGCAGAGCGTGTCGGCGGGAATGGCGAATCCTATGTTCTGCGCGTCGGCGCGAATGGCGGTGGTTATGCCGATCACCCTTGCGTTGATGTTCAGCAGCGGCCCTCCGCTGTTGCCGGGATTGATCGAGGCGTCGGTCTGGATCAATTCAGATATCTGCATCCCGTCGCCGAAGTCCAACTCCCTGCCCAACGCCGAGATGATGCCCTGCGAGACTGTGTGCGAGTAACCGAGCGGGTTGCCTACAGCGATGACGGTTTCGCCTTCCATCAGGTCGTCGCTTCGCCCAAGCGTCAGGTGCGCCAGCGGCACGGGCGAGTCTATCTTCAGCACCGCCAGGTCGTGCTGCTGGTTTGAGCTTATCACCCGCGCCGGCAGCCGCTGGTCGCCGCCGCCGGGGGTCACCTCGATCTTCCGCGCCCGCCGCACAACGTGGGCGTTCGTCACGATGTAGCCCGAGGGATGAATCACGAACCCGCTGCCGATGCTCTGCACCGGCATCCGCCGCACGAGCGGGCTCGGGAAGATGCGGTCGAACAGATCGCCCCCGCCCAGGTTCATGCCGACGTTTACGATCTGCTCGGTCGATATGTTGACCACCGCCGGCTTTGCCATGCGGTACGCCTTGACCACCGGCGTGACACGAAGGTCGTCCTCGCCTCCGGCAGCGGCCAAGGCGCCGGCAGCCGCCGCTATCGTATATAGTATGTATATGCTTCTCACTGTCGCCTTCCTGACTAATCGCCCAGCTCAAGCACCTCCAGCCGCTTGGCGATGTACGTGCTGCCGACGTTGATAGCCTCGATCGCGCCGATGCGGCGCCTGTCGGGCCAGTGCGAATGACCGCAATAAACGTGCGTCACGCTCGGGCAGGCGGCCAGCGTTCGACCTATCGCCGCCGAGCCCATGAACGCTGCCGCGAACGCAAACCGCGCGGGCCTCTGCGCCGGAACAAGCTCGCCGAACGGCAGGTGATGCACAAACGCCGCGACGCGACGCACTTTCGTCGCCGTCTGACGCAACTGAGCGCCCAGCCGCTCGCACAGCAGGCCGGTGAAGGCCTCGTCGCTCATGCCAAGGTCCACGTGAACGCCGTCCATCCATCGCGCGCCGATCGCCATCTGCTTTGCCGTCAGCGACCCCTCGTGCAGCCGCAGCATGTCCTCGTAGCCGCCCAGATACGCAGCCGCACCGGGGGCAACCTTCGCCCGATAGAAATCAAGCGGCACGCCGAGGGCTTCGTCGGCGAAGCCGTAATCGTACCACCCTATCGAACCAACAAGCCCAAGATCGCCCATCACGGCGGGCCGGCGGTCAAGCACCTCCCACCCCGCATCGGCGGCGACCTGCGGAACGAGCCGCTCGTAGCGGTCCATCGAGCTCTCGCCGTCGAACCGCCACAGGCAGTGGTTGCCCGGCACAAGGAACTTGCCGCCGGAGAATGAATCGAACAGCCCCAGGCACTCTCGCAGCAGCTTGAGGTCCGCGCCCGCACAGTCGCCCACCAGAACGATGGCGTCGCCGCCCATGGCGCACGCCTTGCCCGCCAGCTCGACCGCTGGGCCGCGAGACCGCCCGATATCGTAATGAAGATCGGCTGTGACGAGTATTCTCATGCCGCCGGCCTATCCCACCATGTCGATCATCGCCTTGACCACGCCGTCGGCGTAGCGAGACACCGTGTCGAACGCCTCCTGCGACCGATCAAACTCATATCGATGCGTCACAATGGGGTCCAGGTTCGCCCGCCCGCTCGCCGTCAGTTCCACCGCGCGGCGGGTGCAGCCGTTCTGGCGGCGCACGTTCTGCACGCGAAGCTCCTTGCGGCGAAGGTAGTTCATGTCGAAGCTGATGCGGTCGCCCTCGGGTATGCCAACCAGCACAAGCAGCCCGCCCGGAGCAAGCAGCCTGGCCGCCTGGTCAATGGCGTCGTTGTCGCCAGCGCACTCGAAAACCACGTCAAGCCCAAGCGGACACCGCGAGGCCATCGATTCCTCAACATCCTCGGCCTTGCCCGACCAGGCAGCGCCCATCTTCGCAGCCAGCGCCACGCGGTAGTCAAGCAGGTCCGTTGCGAATACCCGCCCCGCGCCGGCCAGTTTGAGCGCCTCCAGCACGCAAAGCCCCACCGGCCCGCTGCCGAGAATGCCCACGCTTTTGCCCGCAACGTCGCCGGCAAGCTTCACCGCCCACAGGGCGATGGCGAACGGCTCGGTCATCACCGCCTGGTGAAATGTCATCGAGTCTGGAATCGCCACGCAACACCGGCCGGGAAGCACGAGGTATTCCGCCATCGCACCGGGCATCTGGTCGGGAACGCCCAGGAATTTCTGGTTCCGGCAGGTGTGCTCCCTGCCGCCGGCGCACTGGTCGCATGCAAGGCACGGGGCCAGCGGATCAACTGCCACTCTGGTTCCAGCCGCCAGACCCGAGGGTGGACCTGCCTGGTCGATCACGCCGGCGCATTCGTGCCCGACGGCCCACGGAAACTTCACGATCTGCCTGCCGATCCTCCCGCTGCGAAAATAGTGCATGTCGCTGCCGCACACGCCGACACTGTGAACGCGTATGAGCACCTCGTCGTCGCGCTCTATGACCGGCGCGGGCTCGTTCCTCAGTTCAATGCTGCCGACAGCGGTAAGGTATGCTTTTTTCATTGCGGCAGTATAACATCACAGGCCCCGGCGGTTAAGCCGCGGCGCTCCTGCAAAAAAATGCCCGCCGGATGCGCTGTAAGCCGAGTTCTGTTCCGCCGCTCGCTTGGCTGCGATCGGCGGCGAAGACCATTTATCTTGACCCGCCCTTGCGGGACGGGCTCTCCGTCGGGCGAACCCGAAGGAAGCGGCCTACCCGCGACGCTGGGCCTGAACCAAGCCATCGTCGCTGCTTGACCTTGCACCCGGTGGGGCTTGCCGTGCCGTCCGCCTCACGACGAACGCGGTGCGCTCTTACCGCACCTTTTCACCCTTACCCACGCGCGTCCTTGACGGGGGCTCCGCACGCGGGCGGTCTGCTTTCTGTGGCGCTTTCCCTATCGCCGCCCTCGCGAGCGGCAACGGTGGGCGTTACCCACCACCGTGGTTCAGTGGTGCTCGGACTTTCCTCCGCCCCTTAGGGCGGCGGCCTTCCGCGCATCCGGCGATACGCATTATACGTTCGCATCCATTCTTCCGGCACGCGCAAAAACGACGTCTCAACTGCTCCACCCGCAATCCGGCGCGGGTTGTCGGAAGAACTGGAGCAGCCGCAGGACAATCTGGACAAGGTAATCGTGTTTGAATGTCTGCATCATCATCGCCGCCGTCGAATCGGGATCGTGGCGGTTTACCTTCAACACAATTTCATGGTTGGGCATCTTCTCGTTAACCACCTTGGCCTTGCATTGGGCGAACGCCAGCCCTCGCCAGGTCCAGTCGCAACGCACCACCAGGTCCACTATCGCGGCAGTGACAATCCGCCCGCCGGACTTCTTGAAAGTGGCGGCGATATTATTGACATCGTCGTCGGAATTATCGACTACGGCGTCCTGCTCCATTTGGAGTCGTTTGGAGTGGTTTGTATCTTCTTGCAGGATCTCGACTTGCAGATTTGGTGTCGTTTCGGGCTCATCCATATCCTCCATCGACATGAGGTTGGCGTATCGCGGGTCTGGTAAAATAGGGAACCCTGGTCCGCCATCTTCGGCCTTCTTGAGGGCGATTGGCGGGATCTCGGCCGGCCATGTTTCGTCATTAATCCGTTCGGCGCAGATCCTGGCGGAGCGTCGTCGTGCGCTTGCGAGTTTTGCCTTGAGCCTGTTGAGAACCAATTTGCGTTCGCGGGCGAGTTCATGCTTTCTTTTTTGTTTATACCTGCTGACGGTTCCCTTGTAGCCCGACGGCGGTTTGATGGGGATTGTCAATGCGATGTATCTGAGGCATGATAGAGCCTTTTTGGTCTCCCATGACAACCCGCGGCGATCTCCGATACGCATGTTATTACTCCCGCTTCTGAGATCTGATTTGCGGGTTGCATTATACCACGTTTATCACGACCTGTCAATATACCTAGTTTGCTCTAAATCAGCCCAGATGCTTCGCACAACACGCCATGAGCAGAACAGCGCGACGCAAGAAACCCCGCATGGAAATGCGGGGACCTGACTGTTATCGCGCAGCGAATCCTCGCCGTTGTTTGTTGTTCGAATAACACCCATGAACCACAATCAGCGCGACGCAGGAAACCCCGTATGGCCATGCGGGGCTTCCTGCGCGGCGCTGATATTGGCGCATGGGGGTGATTCGGATTTGTCGCCTGCCCTTGCCTGGAGGGATTTTTTCGATATGCTTGATTCGATGAACGACAACGAACAAACCGGGCAGGGTGAGGAAGAGGCGCCGGCCGAGATGGTGGCGCCAGAGCAAACCGACGCGCCCGCGGGCGATCAGACTGCCCAGACGGAATCATCCGCCGAGGAGAGCGAGGCTTCCCCGCAGGCGCAGGTCGATTTGCGAGACGTCGCATCGGCAGTCGAGGCAGTGTTGTTTTCGACGGATGTGGCCCTGCCCGCGTCGCGCATTGCGCAGGTGGTCGAGGCGCCGCAGCGGCTGGTCAAGCAGGCCATCGCCATGCTCAACGAGCGCTATGACGGTTGTGGAAGTGCGTTTCGAATTGAGGCTATCGCCGGCGGATACCAGATGCTCACGCTGCCGCGGCATCACGACGTGCTCGCCCGGCTCGTGCAGGCGCGAAGCGAGTCGAAACTCTCGCAGGCGGCGATGGAGACGCTGGCCATCATCGCCTACCGCCAGCCGATGCTTCGTGCCGACGTCGAGGCCATCCGCGGCGTCGCCAGCGGCGAGGTGCTCCGCGGCCTCATGGAAAAGAACCTCGTCAAGATCGTCGGACGAGCCGAGGTGCTCGGCAGGCCCATGCTTTACGGCACGACCAAACGGTTCCTGGAGGTGTTCGGACTTGCCGATCTTCAGGATCTGCCCCGCGTTGAAGAGCTCCGCGCCGGCGCCGAGAAAAAACCAGACGCCAAACCAGACGCCAAACCAGAGGCCAAACCAGAGGCCCAAGCCCCTGGGCCCGATCATGAGGATCAGTAGACGCTGATACGAGAGGGCGGAAAGCCCCGCACGGCAAATGGGGGAAAGCCAACTGTCATCGCGCGGCGAAACCACGCCGTTTTCGTTCGAATGTGATCAGCGCGTTTTCCGAATGCGGTATTTAGGCAGCAGCCACCTGTCGCTTTTCGGCGGCGGGCTTGACGGGCATTTGCAGGCTCTTGTGCGGGATGCGAAGGATGCTGTCGAGGCCGAACCGGCCCGGTTCCACGCCGAAGGCGGCGTAGTCTGTGAACCATTCGCCGTCTGCGCAGTAGCGGAATCGGAACTCCCCTGCCGGAAGGCGAAGGCGCGCGACCCAATAACCGGCGTCCAACTGGGACATCGGCAATTCGCCGTGACGCCAGTTGTTGAAGTCGCCGGCCAGATGGACCTGCCTGGCCTGTGGACGGAAGAACTTAAACTCAATCCATTCGCCTTCGATCGTTACCATGTCTGCCTCGGTGTCGGGTGTTTGACGGCCTCTGTGGCCGCTAATGGTTGTCATCGGACGGTATGGATCATGACTTGAGCAAAAGCGCTTTCCGGCCTGTCGGTTTTGACAAGGTTTCCCCTCGCGAAGGAAGTCAAGCCCCCGTCCCCATATAGCCTGATCATGTATCTGAGCGCGTTCGTTCAAAGGGTCGGCATCATTCGCAAACGCAAAGACAACCCTTGTTTGCCCGCGGCGGTATTGGTATAGTAATACTATACTAATATGGTTGGAGATGAACCGTGACACAGACACACCTTACGGCTGCGGACATGCTCGAAGCCTTGAAAATGGTGGGCAATCTGCTCGATTGGCCTCTTGAGGTGGAGATTCTGCTCATCGGCGGCGCCGCGGGCATGCTCATCGGAGTCTTGAGGCCTGACCGGACCACGGGCGATTGCGATGTGGCGGACTTCGCTCCTTCCGCCGCGGCAGCGGCGGTCGAACAGGCGGCGCAAATGGCCGCGACGAAGATGAAGCTGCCTCCGACATGGTTCAACGATCAGATTCGACAGTTAAACGTTCTTCCTGACGGCTGGCGCAGCCGCCGCCAACACATCGCCACCTATGGCAAGCTGAAGATCTACGCTGCCTGCCGGCTGGACCTCTTGGCCATGAAGGTCTTCGCCCACCGCGCCCCAGATCGCGAAGATATCGCGGAGATGCGGATCACCCCCGACGAGGTCGCATTCGTGCGAAAGTACCTGAACATGCTGAGGACACCCTGCTGCAGAGCAGATCTGGATCAGGTGGCTTCGGCTCAGGAGTATCTTCGTCTCCTTGAGGGCCAACTGCCATGAACGGCTCCAACCAGATACTCGTCAGGCGGTGGTGTCGTCTGGGCGTGCTGTTTAACGTGCCGCCGTCTCGGCAGACACCCGATTTGGAGCGTTTGCTTCTGGACACGGCCACAGCGATTCCAGGCAGTCCTCGGTTGTTCATCATGGCCGCGACTTGGCTGTCGCACTACGGGCGTCTGGTTGCCAGGCATCGCCTGAGGCGAATGGTTGGCGAGGCTGAGGACCCCGCCGCCGTAGCAGTTCTGGGCCTACTTCTTGATACCGTTGACACGATGTGCCACACCGACGTCTTTGCTGCGGCCAAGTCCGCTTGCGGCCCCGCATCAACGCAAATGCCGTTATTCACCGCCGACAGAGCCAGCAACGGGCTTGCTGAATTCGCCCGGTCGCGGGCTTCAAAGGTTTCGAAGCGGTGGAACCTGTGGACCGAAGACATCGAGTTGAAGACCGATGCCCTCCGCCCGCTCGACTGGATCATGGAGAAGAACCCGTCAATGCAGGTTCGAGCGATTTTGAGCGGCGGTTTGCGAGCGTCCATTCTGGCGTGTCTTCAATATGACGCGACATCCGGGGCTTCTGAAGCCCAGTTGGCCCGCCTGTGCGGCGCTACCCGCAAGGCCGTGCATGAGGCTGCGGATCATCTTGAGTTGTGCGGCATGATCGACCGGACAAGACCCGGTCGAGACTACAAAGTCGCCCTTAAACGCGCGCTTTGCGCAGCGCAACCTCATTCCGGTTCTCGTTCGTTGGCGTCGTGATCACGCGCAAACGAGACGAAGAGCATCTTCGTGCCGGCATTAACGGCGAGGTGTCGCTACGCGACGGGAAGCCAGGTCCCCGCATTGCCATGCGGGGCTCTCGCGTTGTGCCCATTATTACGATAGATGTAGTTTAGTAAATAGTTTTTATTAATGCCTCAACGTTTGGCGGCGGAAACGAAGGCGTCTATTTCGTCGGCGGCGCGTTTGCCTTCGGCGATTGCCTGAACAACTGTGGCGCCGCCGTTGACAACGTCGCCGGCCGCCCAGACGCCTGGGCGGGTGGTGGCGAGGGTTTTCGAATCAACCTTTATCAATCCGTCGTCGGTCAGCTCAACGCCGCCCAGCACGTTGGCAAGGATGGGATCTATGCTCTCGCCGATGGCCTCGACAACCAGGTCCACATCGAGCAGGAACTCGCTGCCGGGGATCGGCTGGGGAGCCCGCCTGCCGGTGTCGGTGGCAATGAGCCTCGTCCGCATCACCTTGAGCGACGCGACCCTGCCGCCGCTGTCGGTCTTGTATCCGGTCGGCTGGCACAACAGCATCAGGTGAACGCCGGCGTGCAGGGCCTCGTCGCGTTCCTTTGGCCAGGCGGGCATCTGTTCGTAGCTTCGCCTGTAGACGAGGTAAACGTCGGTCGCTCCATGGCGGCGGGCCATGACCGCCGAGTCCACTGCCGTGTTTCCACCGCCGATCACCGCAACGCGGGCCGGGCAGCGATGGTCGGGATTGTGGTTCATATGCCGCAGGAACGCATCGGCGTCCATCGCGCCTTCGGGCCTGCCCGCTGCCGTCAGCGAAGGTCCGTTGCCCAGCCCTATCGCCAGCACGGCGGCGTCAAAACCCTCGCTCAGCAGGTCGTCCAGCGTGAACTTCGCCCCAAGGGGCGTTTCGTATCGCCACGTCAGCCTGTGCGGCGGAAGCATTGCGAATACCGCCTCGATTTCCGCGCGGGCGTCTTCGGCTCTCAGCCGCGAGGTTGGTATCACGCTGCCGAGCTTTCCGCCGGGTGCGGCAGTCCGCTCGAAGACCGTTACCGAGTGCCCCAGCCGAAGCAGCTCGGCCGTAGCAGCCAGGCCGCCCGGGCCCGCGCCGATAACGGCGACCTTCACTCCGGTTGCCTCCAGCGGAACCTTCAGTCCCGCCCATCCTTCTGCAATTGCCTTGAGCGACAGGCGGCGCTGGATTTCAGCGATCTGCACCGGACCCTCACCCAGCAGCCGCTGCACGCACGCCGACTGGCACTGCACCTCGACGGGGCACACCGCGCCGCATATGCCCGGCAGCGCGTTGCTTTGCCGCAGGATTTCGTAAGCGCCCTTTTCGTCGCCGTCGGCGACAGCGCCCACAAAGCCGGGGATATCAACACCCGCGGGGCACGCGGTTTTGCACATGGCGTCGGCGCAGCGCCGGCAGCGCGACGCCATTTCGCGGATCACCAGGGGGTCCGATCGCCTGCCCTCGCGGAAGATCGGGCCGTAGATCTCGGAATCTCTCACGACGCAGCCGCTGCGCCCGCCGTCGCGCATTATCTGCGTGCATGAACTGCACGCGATGCACACCTTGTGAGCGTCCATGCCCTTGCCGGTGATGATGTCGCGTGCGAATTCGGGGTACGCCAGCGCCCCCCTGCCCAGGCCGACCATCGTCGTCCACCCTGCCTCGACGGCAGCGGCGGCGACAAACGGCATGTACTGCCGCAACCACGAGTATCCGCCGGCGATTACCGCCAGATCCTTGTTGGCCTGCTGAACCTGCCGGACAATGTGAACGAACCTGGCGACGCCCTTGAGCGGGTGCTCGGGCGCTTCGGGCCAGTTGGCGATCATCCAATCGGCGGGGCGATTAACGTGCGGATTGAAGTACGGGTTGGCGATGGAGACGTTCAGGCAGCGATATCCAACGCGGCGAAGCTGGGCGATCAGGGCCAACGGCTCGGCCAGGTCGGGCTTCGAAACGTCGTCTCTGCAAACGCCCCAGCCGAAGGGGTGCTCGATGGCGTCGTACACGTTAAGCCGGCTGGATACTTCCATATCCTCGCCAACAGCCTGCCTGATCTTGCCTGCCGTTTCGATCAGCATGCGGATGCGGTTCTCGAAGCTACCGCCGTACCTGCTGTTTTGCCGGGTGAACGATGCAAGCAGTTCGCTAAGCAGATAACGGTGGCAGCTCTTGATGTCCACGCCGTCAAAACCCACCTGCCTGGCCAGCAGCGCTGCCTTGACGAAGGCGAGTTGCAGTTCGTCGAGTTGCTCGTCGGTTATCAGCGGGTAATCGGGGGGCAGGTTGTGTCGCCCGTCGAGCACGCTGGAATGATGGGCGATGATAGGCGCGGGCTTTAGGCCTGGTCTGCTGTACCTGCCGCTGTGGGTGAGCTGAAGGATGCAAACCGGGGCGGGGCCGTTGGCTTCGACGGCTGCGGATCGCGACTCGTCCAGCATGCGCTTGAAGGCCGGGGCGCTGTCGTCGGTAAGGCTTATCTGGCGCGGGTTGGCCTTGCCCTCGGGGGTGACGGCGCACGCCTCCCACCAAATCAGGCCCGCGCCGCCCGCTGCGAATCGGCGGTACTTGCGGATGGTCAGGTCGCTGGGCGAGCCGTCGTCGAGCCCGTCGCAGCCTTCCATCGGGTGAACCGCCAGGCGATTGGGCGCGGTCTTTCGCCCGAACGAGACGGGCTTGGCGAGAATTGAGAAATCGCGGGAAACGGGAAGGTCCAGCCCCAGGCGTTTTACATCTTCAAGAAGCTGGTCCAGACTACGATACGAGAAGCGCCATGCTGTGTTCATTCTTCCTTCGCGCCGCGCCTCAACGGGCGGCGTGGTACCCTTGTAAGCAGGACCGGGCCGGCCGGCCTGCCGCCGCGTCGACCGGGCCAAGCCGATGCAGCGCCGCGGGAGCACATACGCCCGCGACGCACGCCATTATAAGCCACCCTGCCCCTTCACGCCATGGGGTATCTACCGCGGACGGACGTGAACCTCGCCGATCATCTCGTCTTCGTGGTAAATGCAGAAGTATCTGTAGGTTCCGGGTGCCCAGAAGCTGTACGACCAGCTTCTGCCGGGCTGGATGTCGCCCGAGTGGAACGGGTCCGCCCCCGCCGGCAGCAGGGCCACGCCCCACCGCATCGACGCGTTGGGATCGCACGTCACCGTATGGAGCGCTTCTGACGAGTTTTCCCATATCACCCGCTCGCCCTGCGTAATGGTTATGCGCTGCGGCTTGTATCGCCGCCCCTGGGTCATCTCGATTGTGTAGGGATTGTGCGTTTGCCTATCGCAGCCGAGGGCGACGATCAACAGCAGCAGCACCGCCGTTGGTTTCAACATCATGATTCCTCCGCGCAGCCTTGGCGTAATTCTATGTCGCCACGGGCACTAAATACCGTGACTACAATTTTCTGGAGGCGACTGCACATGAAGGCAGCATTCGTGACGATGTACGACATCACCAGGAGTTTCGGCGGATCGGTGAGCTACCTCGCATCGGCACTTGAGGCTCAGGGCGTGGAACTACAGCGGATCATGGCCCCGCCGGAGTTGACCGTTCGCAGAAAGGCGACAGGATGGCTGTGCAACACCCTGCTCAAACGTGAATACTCGCTGCACCGCGACTCGGCAGCCATCAGGGAGGTTTCGCGAAGGGTGGCTGCGGAACTGGATAAGGATGTCGAGGTGATAATCAGCCCGCAAAGCGTCGGCAGCCATCCGGTGACATACCTGGAAACCCGCCTGCCGATAGTGATATGGACCGATTCATGCCTCGCGCACGCCGTGCAATCCTACCCGGAGCTTCAACGCCTGTGGGGACGGTCGCTTCGTGACGGCCTCAGCAACGAACGCACGGCGCTGTCGCGATGCGACAGGCTGGTCTACACGTCGTCATGGGCGGCGAAGGCGGCGGCTGAAATCTACGGCCTGGACTCATCGGGCATCAGCGTGCTGCCCTACGGCCCCGCCATAGACACTCCTTCTCATCCCGACGCCATCGAGACCATGCTGCAACACCGCCCGAAGGACCGCTGCACGCTCATAGCCGTGGTTTCATCCTGGTGGCGAAAGGGCATGGACATCGCATGCGAGGCAGCGGATCTGCTCAATCGCCGGGGGCTGGAGACCGAGCTTGTGATTGTCGGGGCTCGTCCGCCGGCGTCAACGCCGCCCCCGCCATGTGTTCGCAGCGTCGGAAGGATCGACAAGAAGACGCCCGACGGCAGGCGAAGGCTAAGAGGGCTGCTGGCGTCGTCGCACCTGATGATTCTGCCCACACGCGTTGACTGCCTGCCCGTGGCGCTGAGCGAGGCGGGCGGCTTTGGCCTGCCCTGCGTCGTGAGCAACGTCGGCGGAATATCAACGCTCATACGCGACGGCGACAACGGCGTGCTGCTGCCGAGTCGATCCAGCGGGGGCGACTACGCCGACGCCGTAGCCGAAATCATGTCCGACCGCGGCAAGTACGAAGACCTTTGCCGGCGATCCTACCGGCGGCACCACAGCGAGTTTTCCTGGCCGGTGCTGGCGCGATCGTTCGCCGCCATCGTGCAAGAGGCGATAACCGGCGGGGCCTCGACGCGCAGGCCTATTCCACCACTTCGCCTTCAATGACATCCGCATCGCCGCTCGTCGAGGCAGCCTGGGGGCCCTGGCGGGCGACCCTGAAGACGAAGCTTCTGCCCTGCGCGTCGATCGAAACGTGATCGCCGGGACGAATTCCGCCTTCAAGAATCTGCGAGGCCAGCGGGTTTTCCAGCTTCTGCTGAATCACGCGCTTGAGCGGCCGGGCGCCGAACGTGGGGTCCCATCCAAGGTCGGCAACCAGCTCGCGGGCGGCAGGGGTTGCCTCCATCGAGATGCTCCTGTCTGCCAGCCGAGCCGCAAGATGGCGAAGCTGAATGTCCACGATTCCCGCAATATCCGCCTTCGAGAGCGTGTGAAAGACCACCGTCTCGTCGATGCGGTTGAGGAACTCGGGGCGGAAGTGCTGCCGCAGGGCGTCCCTGAGCCGGGCTTCGATCTCCCATTCCTGCGCCTGCTGCTCTGAAAGCTCCTGCACGATCTGCCCGGCGATGTTGCTGGTCATGACGATGATGGTGTTCTTGAAATCCACCGTCCTGCCCTGCCCGTCGGTAAGCCTTCCGTCGTCGAGCACCTGAAGCAGGACGTTGAAGACATCCTTGTGCGCCTTCTCGATTTCGTCGAACAGCACCACGCAGTAAGGCCGGCGGCGAACCGCCTCGGTCAGCCGGCCGCCTTCCTCGTAGCCGACGTATCCCGGAGGGGCGCCGATGAGCCTGGCCACCGAGTGCTGCTCCATGAATTCGCTCATATCAATTCGTATCATGGCGTCCTCGGTGTCGAACAGAAGCTCCGCAAGCGCCTTGCACAGCTCGGTTTTGCCCACGCCGGTGGGACCAAGAAAAATGAAACTGCCGATGGGCCTGCGCGGGTCGCCAAGACCGGCGCGATTGCGGCGAACCGCTTCGCTGACCGCTCGAAGGGCCTCATCCTGGCCGACAACACGCTGGTGAAGCTTGTCTTCCATCTTCAGAAGCTTCTCGCGCTCCGTCTCCATGAGGCGCGTCACCGGAATGTGCGTCCAGCGTGCGACAACCTCCGCTATGTGCTCGGGCGTGACCTCCTCTGAGGTCAGCCCGCCGTCCTTCTGAAGATCAGCAAGCCGCTCTTCGAGCTTCGTGGTGGCAAGCTCGATCTCGCGCAAATCGCCGTATTGAATCCTGGCCGCCTGCTCAAGATTGCCGGCCCGCTGGGCCTGCTCAAGCTCGGTGCGCTTGGCCTGCGCCTGTTCCTTGAGCGAGCGGATCTCCTTCAGCACGCCCTGCTCGTTCTTCCAGCGGGCCTGAAGCTCGTCGAATTGCGACTGGAAATCGGCAAGCTGCTTCTCGATGGCGTCGAGCCGCTCCTTGCTGGCGGCGTCCTTTTCCTTGCGAAGGGCCTCGCGCTCGATTTGCAGCTGCATGATCCGCCGCTTGAGCTCGTCCATCTCGGCCGGCATCGAGTCGTTTTCCATCCGAAGCCTGCTGGCTGCCTCGTCGACGAGGTCGATCGCCTTGTCGGGCAGGAAACGGTCGGTGATGTACCGCCTGCTGAGCGTTGCCGCCGCCACCAGCGCGGCGTCCTGTATTCGCACGCCGTGGTGTGCGTCGTACCGTGGCTTGAGTCCGCGGAGGATGGCGATGGTGTCTTCGACATCCGGCTCGGTTACAAGCACGGGCTGGAAGCGGCGTTCCAGGGCGGCATCCTTCTCTATGTGCTTACGATACTCGTCAAGCGTGGTCGCGCCGATGCATCGCAGCTCGCCGCGTGCCAGGGCGGGCTTGATGAGGTTGCCCGCCGAGATAGCGCCTTCGGCAGCCCCCGCCCCGACGACCGTGTGCAGCTCGTCGATGAACAGGATTATCCTGCCGTCGCTCTGCACGACTTCCTTGATTACCGCCTTGAGCCGGTCCTCGAACTCGCCGCGGTATTTCGCGCCGGCGAGCATCGCGCCCATGTCCAGGCCGATGACGGTCTTTCCGGCAAGGCCCGCGGGCACGTCGCCGTTGACGATTCGCTGGGCCAGGCCCTCGACGATTGCGGTTTTGCCCACGCCCGGCGAACCAATGAGAACAGGGTTGTTCTTCGTGCGTCGCGACAGAACCTGCATGCAGCGGCGGATTTCCTCGTCCCTGCCGATAACGGGATCGAGCTTTCCGCGGGCCGCCATCTCACAGAGATCCTTGCCGTAACGCTCGAGGGCCTGGTACTTGTCTTCGGGATTCTGGTCGGTCACGCGCTGCGAGCCGCGGACCTCCTTCATGGCCGAGATGATCGCTTCCCTGGTCGCCCCGAGCGTCCCCAGCGCCTCTTTTGCGGCCGAGGGTTCCTGGGCGAGCGCGAGCAGCACGTGCTCGAT
>Ga0123333_10001245_pt1 | contig 26862 bp, 23 predicted proteins | sample BioC12SIPDNA_3_FD_89957 | JGI IMG/M metagenome (GOLD analysis project Ga0123333, IMG submission 89957) | Anaerobic biogas reactor microbial communites from Washington, USA - Biogas_R2_B C12 SIP DNA | ecosystem: Engineered > Bioreactor > Anaerobic > Unclassified | place: Washington, USA... | reverse complement strand
GAGCTTGGGAACCAGGGTAAAATCCAGCGTGGAGAATCGAAGCTGATTTGTTGGCAACGGTCGGGATCGGAACGAACGCGGAACGCTCGCCCCGGCACGCTCCGCCGACGCAGAGCGTCGGGGCAGTGGGTTCCCAAGCAGAGCTTGGGAACCAGGGTAACAGTGCGAAATCCAATCCCAAATCCCTAATCCCTAATCCCTAACCCCCGATTCCCATGACCACCGACGCACAACAGATTACGGCGATCAAGAGCCAGACGTTGGCTCGTCTGGCCGAGATCACCGCGAAGCCGAAGCCGACCTACCAGATCGACGGCCAACTGGTTGCCTGGGGCGACTATCATGCCCAGCTCCAGCGGATCGTCGATTGGTGCAATGAAAAACTATACGGCGAAATGCCGCTTGAAGAGCGTTCGCAGGGGTATTCATAGGAGAGTTATCAGGTGTTAGTCCTCAGTTGTCAGTTGTCAGTTGTCAGTTCTGTAAACCGCTTGGCACTTCATAACTGACAACTGACAACTGATAACTGAAAACCACAATCTGAAAACTGAAAACTAAAAATGTCCCTCGACTTCAACCCATCCGACGATTTTATTGATTTGGCCGACGGGACGGAGCCGGTCACGTTGTTGCGGCGCGGCAGCACGCCCGGCGAGGGCGGGTCGGCAATCGCCCACGCGCTGCGCCGGGCGATCACCGCCGGGCAAGCGGCCCTGGTCAATCGCGGCGACGTGCGGAAACTGGTGGCCAGCGACGGCCGCTACGCCGCCGCCGATCTGGTCTGGCACCTGCCCGCGGCCGAACTGGCCGAAGCGCCACGGCTCGGCGACGCGATTCTCGACGGCGACGGTCGGCGTTGGACGATTCTCTCCGTGAAAAAGGCCACGCTCGGCACGCGCTGGCGCTGCGAAACCAGAGATGTCTCGGTCGCTTACGGGCTGGACGACACGATTTCGGTGTTGAAACTGGTTGGCGAGTCGCAATGGCGCACCTGGCTGACCGGGATTAGGGCGAGAATTCAGCCGATAGAAACCAAGATCGACGCCGACGCCGAATCGCCCAGCACCACCACGCGCTATCGAATATTCGTCGAGGAGGATTTAGAGTTGGATCACACCTGTACGATTCGCGGCGCGGATGGGACGATCTATTCGGTCACGGCCGCAATCGGGGCCGAGAGAATCGGCGAGTTGCAGGTGATCGAGGCGGAAGTAGTTTATTAGGTGAGAGGAGAGAGTGGAGAGAGGGGAAGGATGAAGGAAAGTAGGGGGCGTGCAACGCACCATGACGTCTTGACTTCCCCTCTCCCTTCTCCCCTATTCCCGCACAGCCACTTTTTCGTACAGCAGGCCGAGCAATCCGGCGGCGACGTCGGCCTGGCTGCTTTCCAGGAGCACGTCGAGTTTTTCGTGCAGGTCGCGTTTTTCGTTCATCATACGGACGGCGGCCAGCGCGCCCTCGGCGGTCAGTGCCCCGCCTTCGCCGACGTGGCTATGGAGTTCGTCGAAATCGGCTTCGGTCCAGTTTTGGAACAGATCGGAGTGTTCCGCGACGATTTCGTCCACCAGCGGATTGGTGCGGCGGTCGAAGCGTCGGTAGAGGAGCTTGGCGGGATCGACGAAGAACTCGTCGATGTGTACGTTTAGCCCCTTGGCGAGCCGATGGAGAGTACGGGCGTGCGGTCGGTTTGCGCCGCGGACGATTCCCCTCACGGTCCGGGCGTTCAGGCCCGTCCGCTTGACCACATCGCGGAGCGAAAGCCCCTCGACGGCCATCAGGCGGAGCAGGTTTTCCCGGGCGTGGGCGGTCATCGGCGCGGCCTCTCGACAGTGTGCTGTACTTGTGTATATCATCGCCCGACATCGCTGTCAAGCGGGGGGATTTTGGAAACTAACCATTCGAGGGCGGTTCTGAAAAGGGGGGCTGCGGCATTCAACGTGAAACATGCAGCAAAAACACGGTTCCGAACGTGGTTAACCCGGTGAATATTGTCCGAGCGGGCCGAAATGACATGGTTTCGCTTTCAGAAACGTGCCATCCCAACCAACGCACGGTATAAGCGGATCACTCGGTAAAAAAAGATTCCCCCCCCAGCCGGCAGAGAAACGGAAGCGCTCGCGCAAAAAAAACCCGCCGTCGGCCTGTCAGACATCGGCCGGCAACGGGCTTACACCGCGGGAATCTGTCTGACGCCTCGTGCGGTGTCCCTGTCAGAGCGCCGGCGACAAGGCAGTCGCACCACCACACGCCCTGACTATTAAATAATATACCGAAAAAGCTCAAAGTCAAATCGCATCCCGGCTGCCTACTGAAAATGTCGATTTTCCGTGTATTGGAGACACCCAACCGGATACTGCGCGCTCAACACCACCTGCTGGTCATTTGTTATACGTTTGTGGTATAAATTAGTTCATGCTTCCGCCCACGGATTCGGCCAATCCCCCCAGTGTTCGAGATAATCCTTATAGGCCGGCGACTCATCGGCCTTGTTTTCCAGCCATTGCTTCGTCTCGGCGATTATGCGTTGCTCGGCGTCGAGGGCGAGTTGACCGGCTATGACGCGGGTGCGGAGGAAGACGAAGTAGGTGTCCAACACGTCGCAGCGGCAGTAGTCGTTGATTTCGGCCAGTCGGCCGGCGTCGTGCATGTCTTGGACCATGTCGCCTTGGATGTCCATTTTGCCTGGTTTGCCGATCAGGTTTGCCGCCAGATTCAGCCCGCCGTTGAAGCGCGTAGCCCCGAAGTTGGTCAGCAAGTCGCACAGATCGATATGCGCGGCGCTGTTGTATCGGTAGCGGGGCTGGTCGAACGAGCGGGCGGTTTCCTGGAACCAGCCGGGCGCGGCGACGCCGAAGCGGAACGCCGCCAGTTCCAACAGCGGCAGGTCGAATCCCCGCCCGTTGAAACTGACCAGCGTCGGTCGGCGGTATTTCTCCCAGCCGCGCCAGAAATTTTCGGTAATGACGTGCGGTCGGAAGTGCGGTTCGTCGAGCACTACCACATCGTCGAGCCGGAAATCGCCCGTCACCTTGCCCACCACGACCGACACCGGAACTTGGAAGGTATAGGGAATGAAGTCGCTGTCGAATTTTGCCATCAGTTCGCCGCGGTAGCGACGGACGGCCTCGGCCGGCTCGATCGGCTCGCCCGGATAGCGGAGCTTGGCCACCAGCGGGGCGTCGGCCACGCTTTCCACGTCGAAAACGAAGTATTGGATTGGGTTGGACATAATCGAGAAGATTGAGGGAGTGTAAACGGATTTCCGTGAAATACTTCACAATAGCCGGAGGCTAACAGCCTCCGGAGTATGCGCGGAGGCAACTCATTTTCACCGGAGGCTGTTAGCCTCCGGCTATTGGGCCATAAAACACCCGATCGATATAAATGCTATTTTTTCCCACCGCCTAGCCTACCAAAACCGGACCATTTTTGGGAAGATAGGGGGCAAGTGAAATCTCGCATATCTCACAGACCTTTGATTGGAGCCGAAAAATGACCAAAGACCAAATTTTGCAGCGTTTCCTGCGATACGTCCAGATCGACACGACCGCCAATCCCGACACGGAGGATTATCCCAGTTCGCCCGGCCAATTGGAGCTTGGCAAGTTGCTGGTCGGGGAATTGCAGGCGATGGGCATTTCCGACGCCCGGCAAAACGAGCACGGCATCATCATGGCGACGATCCCCGCCACGGTCGATGGCGTGAAAGACGCCATCTGCTGGTGTTCGCATCTCGATACTTCGCCGGAGACGAGCGGCGCGAACGTGAAGCCGCAGATTATCGAGAACTATCCCGGCGGCGACATTACCCTGCCCGGCGACGCGAGCAAGGTCATCAAAACCGACGTCAACCCCGAGTTGAACGAGTTGAAGGGGCGCACGATCATCACCACCGACGGCACGACCCTGCTGGGGGCCGACGACAAGGCGGGCGTGGCCGTCATCCTCGAAGCCGCCCAGTGGCTCATGGAGCATCCCGAAATCAAGCACGGCCCTATCCGCATCTGCCTGACCTGCGACGAAGAAATCGCCCGGGGCGTCATCAAGCTTAATCTCGAAGAAATCGCCTCGACCGTCTGCTACACGCTCGACGGGCACGGCAGCAACGAGATCGACGTCGAGACCTTCTCGGCCGACCAGGCGGTGGTCACCGTCACCGGCATCAACATCCATCCGTCGATCGCCAAGGGGCGGATGACCAACGCCATCCGCGCCGCATCGGACTTCATTTCGCGCCTGCCGCGCGACCGGCAATCGCCCGAGACGACCGCGGTCCGCGAGGGCTTCCTGCATCCCTACGAGATGGAAGGCGGCGTGGGCGAGATGAAGATGAAAATCCTCCTCCGCGAATTCGACGCCTCGAAGCTCGACGCCCTGGCCGCACAGTTGCACGAATACGCCGATGCCACCGTGAAGGAGTTCCCCAACGCGAAGATCGACGTGAAGATCGAGCGGCAGTACCGCAACATGGCAGAGGGCTTGGAGAATGAGCCTCGCGCGGTCGAGTATGCCGAGGAGGCCCTGCGCCGGCTCGGCCGGACGGCAAAAAAGACGATCGTCCGCGGCGGCACCGACGGGTCGCGTCTTACCGAGATGGGCCTGCCCACCCCGAACCTCTCTTGCGGCGACCACACGCCCCACTCCGCCTTGGAGTGGGCTTGCCTGGAAGAAATGGTCGAGTCGGCCGAATGGCTGGTCGCACTGGCCGAAGTCTGGGGTGAGGCCCGATAAGCTGTTGGCCTGAAGTACTTCCCGGTTATTGCCGGGAAATACGCCATTTTGGGGCCTTGCTGAACTACTGAACTTGCATCCCGCCATCGGGCAAGATGAAAGCCGAGGGGGGATGGGCAGACTGCGCAGCTTGGAAGCTTCGGGAATCGGGATAGATACAATCGAACAGTTTTGTTAATCTTTCGGCATAATTTCCCCTGTTGGCGGCCGGAAATACAATCACGGTCTGCCCCGCCGATCATGCGATATGCCCTTTTCGCCATAAGCCTGATGTCGTTGGCGTTGCCGTCGGCCGGTTGCCGATTGCCGTGGCGCGAGGGGCCGGTGTCGCGGTCGTTGGCCGATTCCCGGCGGCTTTCGCAGCGCGGGGTGGCGGCCTTGGAGCAAGGCCGATTGGAATCGGCCGAAAACTTGTTGGCCCAAGCCGTGGCGGCATGTCCGGAAGACGCCGAGGCGCGACGACACCATGCCGAGGCCGTCTGGCGGCGGGGAGATAAGGCCGCGGCGATCGCGCACATGCAGGAGGCCGTCAAGTTGGTCGATGAAGACGCCTCGATGTGGCAACGGCTGGCCGAAATGTATCTGGCCGACGGCCGCGCCGAGCTTGCGCGCGACTGCGCCGAGAAGGCGATGGACCTCGATCCCAAGCTGCCGGGCGCTTGGGCGGCACGCGGCGGCGCGATGCTGGCGCTGGGCAATCCCCGCGACGCCTTGAACGATTATCTCCGCGCGCTCGGCCACGCGCCCGGCGACCGCGAGATTCTCCTGCAAGTCGCCGAGTTGTATCGGCAATTGGACCAGCCGCTGCGCGCCCTGCAAACCCTGCAGGGATTGGCCGACAGATATTCGCCCGGCGAGGAGCCGGCGCGGGTGCTATATCTGACGGGCTTGGCGCAACTGGCCGTCGGCCGGCATGACGACGCCGTCGAGAGCCTCACGGCCGCGGTCACGCGCGGCCAACCCACTCCGGAAATGTATTGCCGCTTGGGCGAGGCACAGTTAGCGGCCGGCCGGCAACTGGAGGCCGAGGCCGCCGTCCGGCAGTCGTTGGATTTGCAGCCCGGCTATCCGCCCGGCGTTAAATTGATGCAAAGGATCGAGGTTGCCAGAAGCGCGCCGCCGACCATGACGAGGTAGCTGTTTGGTGACACATTAGCCGTATGATGCATTCTCCGACCACTTCGCAACACCGCTTACGGCACGCCGATCCCGGAGGACCAGATGCGCGACTATCAAGCCGAGAGTCTCAGCCACGATCCGATACACGGATATATTCCGTTCACGTCGCGGGCGGGTTTGCCAGCCGGCGAGGCCGCCGAGCAAGACATCATCGACCATCCCTGGCTGCAACGGCTGCGGCAGATACATCAGTTGCAGACCGCCTGGTGGGTGTTTCCCACGGCCGAGCATACGCGATTCCAGCACGTGCTCGGGGCAATGCACCTGGCGAGCCGGGCGGCGGCCGAATTGTACGACAGCCTCCGCGCGGTTTGCCCCGACGCGCCCAGCCGGGGATACGTCGAGTCGCTCATGCGGCTGGCCGCACTGCTGCACGACGTGGGACACGGACCGTTCGGACACTTTTTCGACGAACATTTTCTGGCCGATTACGGCTTGAACCACGAGCTGCTTGGCGGCGAGATCATCCGCCGCGAGTTTGCCGACTCAATCCGCCGCGTCCGCCGCAATCCGCACTCGCGGTTGGACGACGGCGAAACGCTCGATCCCGAGCAGATCGTGTTTCTGATTACGCGGCCGCGGCAAGCGGCGGCTATTGAATGTCGCGAAAACAATGTTGGGGCGGTAAAACGCCCCGCGACTGCGGTCGCGGGGTGGGCTTCGGCGATTTCCACCCCGCCGGTCGCAGCCGGCGGGCGTTTTCCCGAAATTAACCACACGACAGACAACAAACAGCCGCCCGGCGACCCGCCGCGATGGCTGCGGTTCCTCCGCGCACTGTTCAGCGGACTATACACCGTGGACAACATGGACTTCGTGCTCCGCGACGCCTACATGTCGGGCTACAGCGCCCGGGCGTTCGATCTCGACCGGCTGCTGCATTACAGCGAGTTTTCCGAGCGCGGGTTGACGATCCACGAACGCGGACTCTCGGCGCTGGTCCGCTTCATCTCGGTCCGGGCGGAGTTGTTCCGGGCGATTTATTTTCACCGCACCGTCCGAGCGATCGACCTCGAATTGCAGGAACTCTTCCGCGAGGGCAAGCGGCGTTTCTTTCCGGGCGATCCCCGCGAGCATCTCGATTGCTATCTGCGGCTGACCGAATGGTCGCTGCTGATGGAGGTCTCGCGCTGGCCGGATAGCGACGAGCCGGAGCTGCGCGAGTTGGGCCTCCGCTGGCGGGAGTTTCTCGCCCGGCGGCTGAAGTGGAAAATGGTTTGCGAGCGGACGGTGTTTTTTTCCCCCGGCGAGTCGGAGCAAGGGAGCGTGCTGAGCAGCGTCGAGACGTTCGAGGCGGCGGTTCGCGGGCAGTTGCCGGCGGCGTTAAAGGAGTTGCCGATTCGAGTGGACACCGCCCGCCACGTCCATCGTCCCGGAGCGCATACCCCGGCGGCGGGTCAAAACTTCCTCTACGACCCGGCCACCGACGCTATCCACGACCTCGACCAGCGGATGTTGTTCCGCCGCATCGCCATCAGTTATCGCATCTGCCGTATTTACGCCCTGGACGATAAACATAATGCCTTATTGACAGCCGCGCTCGACCGGCTCACCGGCGCCGGCGGCGCGGACGACGCCACAAACATGTAAGCCTCGAAAACTTCAACGTCTACGACCTGAACACCGTCATCGGCGAATATCGTTTACTTCGACCCGGCTACCTCGACCAACCGCCGTGCTAATCCACCGATGGCGCCAACCCCGATGGAACCGACACTAAAATCCGAATTGTACGACTCACTGCTTCGGCAGTTGCAAGCCCTGCTGGAGGATGAATCCGACTTCATCGCCAACGCGGCTAACACTGCGGCGCTGGTCTACCATGCGTTGCCGGAGGTAAACTGGGTAGGTTTCTACCTGTGCCGAGGGGAACAGTTGGTTCTCGGGCCGTTTCAGGGTAAGCCCGCCTGCCGAAGAATTGAGCTTGGCAAGGGGGTATGCGGGACGGCGGCCGTTCGGAAAACCACAATCGTCGTCCCCGATGTGCGGGATTTTCCCGGTCACATCGCCTGCGATCCCGACTCGCGATCGGAAATCGTCGTTCCGCTCGTTCATCAGGGTTGTTTGCTGGGGGTGTTAGACGTCGACAGCGCCTCGCTCGCTCGTTTTGATGCAATAGACCAAAGAGGGGTGGAAGCTATCGCTGCTTGCTTCCTCGATCATCTGACGCAAAATCCGTAGGCGATGGGAACGCATTGCAAGAACGCTCTTAGGCTGTGGAAAGTAGAATGCGTGAAACGCACCACAATCGGTAGTTCATGGTGCGTTTCACGCACCCTACATATAGTGTTCGCGATTTACTTCAGATGGCTTAAATATTGTGTTTTTTTTAATGCGATTGACAAACGCCCGGTCGATGCGTTAGAGTTTCCTTATCCAGAAACACTCGGGAGCGCCCCGCGCCGAATTATTTCCCTCATCATCATTATTTATTATCATTCAAACACGGGAAGGCGACCGCGACATGCCACGGACACATCGTTCCGCTGAGCGATATACACTCACGCCCGCTACAATAAAAACCACCGACGCTTTTTCGATCGAGGCGGCATCGTTTTCGATCCGCACGCACGATTTTCCGCATTCTTTTTTCGCTCCGCTGCATTACGAGCCGGGCTACGCCTACCCGCTGATCGTGTGGCTGCACGGTTGCGGCGGCGACGAGCGGCAATTGCAGCGGATCATGCCGTCGGTGAGCATGAGGAATTACGTGGCCGTCGCGCCGCAGGGCATCCCATTGCCCGAGGCCGGACGCAACCGCCGCGAACGCTACGACTGGCTGCAAAACGAAGACCACATCCTGCACGCCGAGCAGCGCGTGTTCGAGTGCGTCGATCTGGCCGCCGGCAAGTACAATATTTCGCCGGATCGGGTATTCCTGGCCGGCTTCGACCGCGGCGGCACGATGGCGATGCGAATTGCGATGGCCCACGCGCGCCGTTTTGCGGGCGTGATCTCGCTCTGCGGGGCATTCCCCTCCGGCCCCAAACTCTTCGGCAACTTGGCCGACGCCCGCCGGTTGGGAATCCTGCTCGCCACGGGCCGCGACAGCGACCGATACCCCGCCGCCCGGGTCTGCGACGACCTGCGGTTGATCCACACCTCGGGCCTGTCCGTCACGCTGCGGCAGTATCCTTGCGGGCACGAGTTGTCGCCGCGGATGCTCGCCGACCTCGACCGCTGGATCATCGAGATGATCACCTCGTCCGGCGAATCGGCCTTTCAGTCCAACGTGGAATGGACCCGCGAGTTCGAGTAGCGTCCTGCTTGGCCTATCGGTCGTGCCACTCCCGTTGCCACAGTTCCAAGATCAGCAACGCCCAGAGCCGATAGCCGTGGTTGAAGCGGCCTTGCTGATGCTCTTCCCAGAGTTGTGCGACTGCCGCGGGGCGAAAATACTCGCGGTCGAGCGCGCGCTTGTCGAACAGTATTTCCCGCGCGAATTCGCGCAGCTCGCCGCGGAACCAATGGTCCAGCGGCACGCCGAATCCCATCTTTGGCCGGCGGCGGATCGACTCGGGCAGCAAATCCTTGAAGGTTTCGCGGAGAATCAGCTTGCCGCGGCCGCGCCGAAACTTTAACCGCCGCGGCATCCGCGCGGCCAGCTCGACCACCTGATGATCGAGAAACGGCTGGCGGCACTCCAGCCCGTGGGCCATAGACGCCATGTCGACCTTCGTCATCAGATCGCACGGCAGATACGTGACCAGGTCGGCCAGACTGAAGGCCGTCAGCCGATCGCGGCGGTCGGCGCGGGCCAATGCCGCGTCGAGAAACCCCAGCGTATCCTCGCCCGACAGTTGCGCGGCGAAGTCCGCCTCGTAGAGCGAGTCGCGCTGCGCCTGCCCGAAAATGGCGATCCACTCCAAGTAGCGCCGCGCCGGCGGCATGTCCAACATCTCGATGAACCGCTTGAACCGCCGGCGGAGCGACTTCTGCCGCGTGCCGCCGGGCAACTTTTGCCAATAACCGGCGGCTAGCATCCGCCGCAGGAGCGGCGGTGCCCCGTCGAACATGCCCGCCAGCCAGACGGCCAAATAACGCGGGTAGCCGATAAACAGCTCGTCGCCGCCGTCGCCGCTTAAGGCCACCGTGACTTGCTCCCGCGTGTGTTGCGAAACGTACCACGTCGGCACCGCCGAACTGTCGGCCATCGGCTCGTCAAAATGCCAGACCAGCCGGGGGAGCATGTCCATCGCGTCCGGCCGGACCTGAAACTCGCGGTGGATCGTGCCGAACCGCTCGGCCGCCGTTCGGGCGTAGCCGGTCTCGTCGAACTCGCCGACCGGAAAGCCGATCGAAAAGGAACGGACCGGTTCCTTCATCAGTTGCGACATCAGCCCGACGACGATCGTCGAGTCGATGCCGCCGGAGAGGAACGCCCCCAGCGGCACTTCGCTCTGCAACCGCATTTCGACGGCCGCGGTCAGAATCTCGCGCAACTGGCCGGCGTATTCGGCGGCGGTGCGGTCTTCCTCGAAGTTGAAGTCAGGTTGCCAATACGCTCGCACGTCGAGCCGGTCGTTCTCGTAGATTGCGTAGTGGCCGGGCGGGAGCTTGGCGATGCCCCGGAAAATCGTCCGCGGATGCGGTACGTATTGATAGGTCAGGTAGTCGTCGAGCGCTTGCGGATCGATTTCGCGCGGCACGCCCGGCACGGCCAGCAGGCTCTTCAACTCGCTGGCGAACAGCAGTCGGCCCGGCTCGCGGCGATAGACCAGCGGTTTTTTTCCCAGCCTATCGCGGGCCAACAGCAGCCGCCCCCGCCGCGCGTCCCAGACGGCCAGGGCGAACATGCCCCGCAGTCGCGCGAGCATCTCCGGCCCTTCGTCCTCGTAGAGATGGACCAGCACTTCCGTGTCGCTGTTCGTGCTGAAGCGATGGCCCGACTGCTCGAGCCGCCGGCGAAGCTCGCCGAAGTTGTAGATTTCGCCGTTGAAGACCGTCCAGACCGAGCCGTCTTCGTTCGCAAGCGGCTGATGGCCGCAGGCCAGGTCGATGATCGACAGCCGGCGATGGCCCAGGGCACAGCGGGCAGTGGCTAGTGGACAGTGGCTAGTAGCTAGAGGAAGAGAAGGAGGGGTGGGAACGCTCTCCTTATGTGTCAAGCATCCTTTGGACCGTTCCGGCAAATGGGGACTGTCCCCTTTTCTGTCCGGCCAGCCATCGGTCCACTGGCCACTGGCCACTGGCCACTGACCACTGACCATCCCTTCGTCGTCCGGCCCGCGATGGCGCAGCAGGTCGATCATCCGCTGGAGCGTCGCCCGCTCCACGGCCTTGCCCTCGTCGTTCCATGCCGCGCCCGCGATTCCGCACATAAAGAGGCATGATACGGCCAATCGGGCGGCGGGGGCAAGGGGGTGACGCGGTTATAATCGTCCGCTCCCGAAACAGACACTTAACTTGCGATATCCGTGGCAACTATGACAGACTCGCCCGTTGGAGCGACGGCACAGAGTGTGCAAGCGCAAATGCTCGGCTCGATAGTTTGCCCTTCGGGCTCCAAATCCGGCGTGTCAACCAACTTCAGGCTGGGTTTAGAATGCGTTGCCGTCAATAATCATGCCGTCATTGCGATTGCCCAAGCGGCGGTGAATTTCGAGGTCGATCGAATAGCTCATCATCTGTACCGAGCCGTCGCAGAAGGCCATGTGGAAGCCGTTGGCGTGTGCGCTGCCGAAGGGGCAGCCGATGAAGGGAGGGACATAACCGGGCGTGTCTTGCCTGGGCGTCGATGCCTCGGAGGCGATGCCGTTGACGCCGGTCCAGCGGTGATTGTCCGAGTCGGCGCCAGTGTATGCGCTCTGATCGTCGGCGCCGTCGATGCCCGTCAGGTAGTTATCCGGGTTAAGGTACTTTTCTCCGCAGAGGTAGGTGGTGCTTGTGCCGTCCGAGACGTCGGCCATTTTCACCTCGCTGCAAATGTACGCTATTCCGGTTTGCAGGACGGGCGGATTCGCTCCGTAGTAGCCCTGGCGATCGAAGCCAATGCCCCGATCGCCGTTGGCCAGCGACGTAGGGCCTGCATTGCCGTTGTATCCGTTGTCGCCGCTGTTGGCGGCGTAGTCGCTGCGCCCGGCGAGGCCGAATCGGTTGCTGTTGTAGGGCAGAAAGCCGTCATAATCCGTTTTGATGTATGGCAACGCCAGGCACGGCCGCCGCGAGGGGCAATAGAGCACCGCCAGCGGCGTCTCGCACATTATCTTGGCCCCTTGCTTCTGTTGGTCGGTGATGACGTCGGGCGAGCCGTCGGACGGCAGCAGGTAGAGCGCCTCCTGCTCGAGGAAGGGAAGGCAGTTGTAAATCCAACTGCCGGGCTGGCGGTGCGCTTGGCCGAGCGTCGTGCCGCGGTCCGGATCGCCGACCCACAGCGTACCCCAGCCGCCGGTGGGAAAAAAGCCGCGCTGCTGTTCGTGCGTCAGAACGGCCAGGGATATCTGCTTGAGATGGTTCTTGCATTGCACTTGCCGCGCCGCCTCGCGCGCCGCCTGCACCGCCGGCAGCAACAGTGCGATCAATATGCCGATGATCGTGATTACGACCAACAATTCCACCAAGGTGAAGGCCGACATTGGCCGGCGAGCCGTGGATTGCTTACGGAGGATCATGGTTTAACTCCTAACGTATTGTATTCCTTGCCGCCCTTCGCGGGCGAATGATTCGATCGACACACCTCGCCGAGCGCCTTGGGCAGTTGCGGAAAAGCCCTTTTCGCCAAACATAAGCCCCCGAGCCGATAAACGCACCCGCACTGAGCAACGCGCCGCACGGAGGCTCGGGAACCGCGCGCAGCGTCGCCGCGACCGGGTAATGGTCCGATGGATAGAAGCCGCCGAACGTGGTCCGCACGATCTCGGCATCGACCGCCTGGAAATCGGCGGACGAATGGAAAATGTGGTCGATGCGCTCGCCGTCCATGCCGCCGAGCCAGTCGTGGAAGGTCTTTCCCTGCGGCAGGCCGGTTTGATCGTAACTGTCGGTTAATTCGACTTCTCCTGGATCGGCATCGAGCAGCGCGAGGTATCCGGCGTCGGCGCGGGTTTCGTTCAGATCGCCCATTGCGATTGCGGGCAAGCCGCCGGAAAGCTCGTCGAGCTTTTCGCGCATCAGTTGGCCGGATTTGAGCCGGGACTCGGTATCCTGCGGCAGGTGTGCCCAATGGCTGTTCATCACGAGGTACGTGTCGCCGGTCTGTTGGTCCAGCAGTTTGAGCCACGTCACCATCCGTGGAATGTTGGAGATTGTGGAAAACGTGGTTCCCGGCGTCTGGGGCGTGTCGCTGAGCCAGAATTCGCCTTGCCCGACGGCGGTGAACCGGTCCGTGCGATAGAAGATTCCGCTCCGTTCGCCGGCGTCGAGTCCGGTCCCGCCCGTCTTTCGGCCGACGCCGTAATAACCATAGCCGGTCAATTCTTCGTTGAGATACTGTAGCTGATAATACTCCAACTCCTGAACGCCGAGTATGTCCGGGGCGAAATCCTCGACGATGGCGACCGCGCGGTCGCGGCGGTCGTTGTCGTCGTTCAAGTAGTAGTTCCAGGACTGTGCTTGGTCGGTGCCCGTCAGTTGGGTGTCGTACCTGACGTTGAACGTCATCACCTTCAGGTATTCGACCGCCGAGGCGGGAAGGCCCGCGCCGGTGAGCGCGACGAATAGCGAAAGGAGAACAGCTCTGAATACGTTGGTCGTCAATCGAGGCATGTAGTCTGCTCTGTGATGCAATAGACAAAAACGCTGCAAAAGCCCCTTCCGGCGTCGGGGCGTCGATTTCGCGGCCGCCCCGGCGCCGATATTTTATTCGTGTTGACAAACGCTGGGACGACAGCCCGATGGTCGGACTGTCGCCCCAATCCCACCATGCACCTCACTTCCGTTTTCGCCAGGCGTAGGCCAGCAGGCCGAGCAATCCGCCAGCCAGCAGAACCAGCGTGGACGGCTCGGGAATGGCATATAACGTGGCCGCGGCAAAGTATGGGTACGGTGCGGCGCCAGTGTCCACTAGCGTGATATAGGATGGCGAGGCGGCGTTTGTATCGATTTTGTAGATGCCGCTATAGCCGCTGCTGATGGGGTATTTAGTCTTAGGGGCGGCTACGTAAAGAAACCCATCGTTCTCGTTGTAGAGAATGGGTGTTGCATACATGTTTGTCGTAAAACCGAAGTTGCCGAAGTTGGCGTGGGTGTTTGTGGCAACATTCCATTTCTGGACGTATTTCGTTGAGGCGCTTGCCTCAATCGTATACAAGCTGCCGTTGTCGTCGAACGCCGGCCAGTCGGAGCGGACTCCGCTTACCACCGTAGTGGGCGAACCGCCGCCGGGCAACGGATAGCTTACGACGGGGTTCGTGGAGTTGGCTTGGGCGGCATACACCTTGCCATTGTAGACCACGGTGCCTTCGGGGTATGCGCCGGTGGATACCGGGGCACCCCAGTTCTCGTTGACTGCGCCTGCCGGCGTAATTCTCGTCACGCCATAAATACGGTTCGCCGCATAGAGGTTGCCGGTGGCCGGATCGACGGACATCCCGTTAATTGTGTTGGCCAGCCCGGTGACGAAATTCGCGTTGAGCAGCGCGCCGGTGGCGGCATTGTACGTGGAGATCGCATTGGCATCCCCGGGCTTCCTGACGTAAAGGATCGTGCCATTGGGCGAAACGGCAAGCGCGGATGTGTTATTGCCGGCAGTGTAAGTAATGGGCGCGAACCCGCTCAGCGCGCTGCCGTCCGCCGTATCGTACGCGTATACCGCCCCAGCGCCGTCGGCGTTTCTTTGAGCCACGTAAATAATATCGGCTTGCGCCACGCCGGCCAAGCCCGTCACCACCAAAACCGAAGTTAAAATCTGGCGAAACATAGTAGTTTCTCCCTTTTGTAAAAACGACCAAAAATCACTCCGCACAGCGGCCGGCGACGCGCTCGGCCGATCAGTTACGCACTGAGTAAAATTGTTGAGGCGCGCGACGTTGCGCGCCCGGAACGTTAAAAGCGTGTCTATTCGTCGTTCACCTCCTTTCTCCGTCCGCGTTCGGACGGTCCGGCTCGCCGGCCTGGAACATCTCCGCGATTTCCTCGGCCGACAGCGGGGCGGCGAAGAACGCCGCCTCGTCGATAAGGCCCCGGAACTCGCGGCTCGGTTCGAGCCGCGCGCAATTGTCGCCCAGCCAGACCGGCGAGTTGTTTTGGCGTAGAGCGACCGGTTGGGTCAACAGGTTATCGGCCTCCAAGCAGCCGTCCAAATACAGCCGGACGTGCGCGGCCTCCGCGTCCGGCTCGTAGACCGCCACGGCCAAATGCCATCGGCCATCGGCGACCGGAGTGCGGCCGGCGGTGGTCGTCGTTCGGCTGGTGGAGCCGAAGTCCAAGTCCGTGCCGAAAGAAACCGCATCGGTGTCTTCGTGTTGTTGGAGCCGCCAGGACGTGTCGCCCTTGGCTGCCAAGGCCACCCACTTCCCATCGAATCGCTCGACCTTGAACCAGACGGCGACCGAGAACGGGCCGGTGAATTGGAAGCGTTCCTGTTCGGGCAGTTCCACGCGGTTGCCGCAGTTGCGGCCGTGGAAGTAGAGGGCCTGCTTGCCGGAAAAACGGCCCTTGCACCACACGGCGCCCTTGATCCGGCCGTCGAGCGGTTGTCCGGTCGACGCCCGATTCCGCAACACGCCGGGTTCGGCCGCGTCTCTCTGGAAGTCGTAGTAGGCAACCATGTCGGCGCGTTGACGTATCTCATTGCTGAACCCCGACCAACGGCGGAATGCTTCGAGCTGCTTTTCTTTTGCGAAGGCGAGCAATTGCCCTGGCGGAACGGCAAAGGCTGTGAAGTCGGCGGGGCAAAATACAACATTCAAAACGCCTCCCTTATCTTCCTGCTGCAACCTAACCGCCTCACCCGCAACAATCCGCGTTGTTTGATTACCAACTTGGGCTTTGTCAACAATCTTCAACTCGACTGCGCCTTGAAATACGTGTGTTTTCATATCGCCGTCGTCTTCCACCTCGATCCCGAACTCCGTACCCAGGTCGGTCACAACCGCCGTGGGAGTTCGGACGGAGAAGAGGGGGGCGGGGGGGGAGGGATGGGGGGCGGGGGCGAGCGGGGATTTGGACAATAGCCGGAGGCTAACAGCCTCCGGGGTTTGTGCCACCTCGGTGTTGTTCCCGGAGGCTGTTAGCCTCCGGCTATTGTCACTCTCCACTCTCCACTCTCCACTCTCCACTTTCGCCGTGAGCTTGCCGAGGGCCAGGTATCCGCCAGCGGTGGATTCGGCCGTATAGTCGCAGGGGCCTTCGAGGATGACTTTCGCGCCGGTGTTGTAGGTGATTTCCATCAGGCCGGATTTCAGTTTGTATTGCCGACCCAAGCGAACGTTGACGCTTAGCGGCGGCAGGTAGTTCGGGTCGTCGGACCATTTCACGCTGGCGGTGCCGGTGATTTGCCCGACGAATTCTCGTGCCGGCTCTCTGGCAGGCGATTCCGATGTATGCCGGGCGACCTGTTCGGACTGATTGGACCCCGACCACGAGGCTGGTATGAACGCGGCGACCAGCAAGAACAAGCCCAGCGCGACCGCCGCCAGCAGATAAGAACGCGCCCAATCCCAGGCGATGCTGTCGGTCGCGCCGTGGAATAGCCCGCCGGGCAACGGGGCGGCCGGCTGCGGGAGCGAAATCACCGCCGGCGGCTCGGCGAAACCAAGGTCGGCCTGGCCCAAGCTGACTAGGTAGCGAATTTCGCCCGTCAATGTGAAATAGCGGAGATATTCGCGGCGGGCGTCCGCGCTCGAAGCCAAGGCGGCTTCCAGCCGATCGAACTGCTCGTCGGTCAGCGCGTCGTTGCAGGCGGCGTCGAGCAACTCGCGGAGCGATTCATGGTCGGGGTGGTTCGGCGTCATGGCAAGCCCTCCCCGTCGCGCGATCGCTCCTCGCGGGCGACGGCGCGGTCGACGCACTCGAACAACACGCGGCGAATCCGGCTCAGAGCGTCGTAGACCGATTGGGGAGAGCGCCCCAACCGCTCGGCGACCGCGCGGATGCTTTCCCGCGAGCCGTAACAAAGCTCGATCAATTGTCGATCCGCCTGGGGCAGGCGTTTCATGCAATCGACCAGGGCCTCTTGCTGCAGACCGGCTTCGCTCGGACTGATGGCAGCTTGTAGGGCGGCCAGTTCCTCTTGCACCGCGCGGCTGAAATGGCGGCGGCGCCGCCGCTCGGTTTTAAGAAAATTCGCCGCTCGGTATCGGGCGATCGCGCAGGCCCAGCCGAGGAAGTTCGTTCCAGGCTCGAAGTCCCGGAACTTGCTCCACAACACCATCGCGGTCTCTTGGTAGATGTCTTCCGCGTCGTCCAGCCGCCGCACAAGCGCATGGATATAGCCGAACAATTGACTGCGATGAAGAGTCAACATCTCGACAAAGGCGTCATGGCTGCGTGGATCGGACACGGGCACCCCCTCGAGTGACGAGGCCGGACGAACGGCCTACATGTTCTCGCTATTACTAATATGTCCAGAAGCGTCAAAACTTAGAGCAAAATCTTCAGAGATTCGGCAATATTGTTCGACGACAATTCGACTTACGACGCGGAAAAGGCTTGGGGGAAATAACGCAAGTCGCTTTTGCCAAAGCAGTTGTGTGCCAGATCGAATGTGGTCGAATCGTCAGCCGGCTTTTTTGCGCGGGATCGTTTGCTTGAAGGGGGGCATGCCCAGCTGCGGCGCGAGCGGAATGCGGCCGTAGTCTTTGGCCATTGGGCCGGCGAGTCCGTCGTAGGCGCCGTTCCAGCAGTGGGCGTCGATCTTGGCGAGGATTTGGGCGGCCACGGTCATTGCGTCGCGGCCCGCCTCGCCGTTGACCAACGGTTGCCGGCCCGCGCGAATCGAGTCGAGAAAATCGTCCTGCTCCAAAACCAGGGCGTCAACCGCGTCGAACGAACGACAATCTTGCGGCAGATGCTCGGCGGCGAAATGCTCGCGGCAATGGGCAAGCTGCTCCGGCGTCAGGCCGTTCACGTCGAAACTGCGGCGGCGGAGCGTTTCGCTGGGGCGAACGAACTTGACGTCTCGGGCGGCGAAGTCGATGTCGGCATATCCGGCCGAAGACCAGACCTGCATGCGGCGGACTTGCCCGTCGCTGACGCGCGAGGCCGAGAGGTTCGCCACGCAGCCCGACTCAAACTCAAGCCGGGCGTTGGCCACGTCCTCGTGCCCTCCGACGACCGAAAAGCCCAACGCATCGACCTTGCGCAACGGACTGCGGACCAGCGAAAGAATCAGGTCGATGTCGTGGATCATCACGTCGAGCACCACGCCGATGTCGGTCGAGCGGAAAGTGAATACGCTCGCACGGACGGCGTCGATGTATTTCGGCTCGCCGATTTCATCCGCCGTTGCTCGAAAGGCGGGATTGAACCGCTCGACGTGGCCGACCTGCAACACGGTTTTGGTGCGTCGGGCGGCGGAGACCAGTTCGTCGGCCTCGCCGCGGGTTGCGCAGAGCGGTTTTTCGACCAGCAGATGCACGCCTGCTTCGAGGAAATCGCGGGCGATTCGATAATGCAGGCAGGTGGGCGCGGCGATTACGGCGGCGTCGACGCGGTCGAGCAACCCAGTGTGGTCGGCCAGCGGTTCGGCGCGGCATTCGGCGGCGACGCGGCAGCGGTTTTCCACTGCTGGATCGACCACGGCCAGGAGTTCCACATCGTTTCGGGCGGTGAGTTTATGGGCGTGGAAGCCGCCTAATCTCCCCGCGCCGACGACTGCTAATCGGAGTTTTGACATTGAAATTGATTCCTGCGAAGCCGCAAGCGGTTGGTTGGCTGCTATTCAGAATTTGCGAAACCGCAAGCGGTACTCGTTCATCCTTCATCCTTCATCCTTCATCCTTCAGCATTCATCCTTCCCCTTCCCCCTTTCCCCTCTCCCCGCTCCAGTTCTATGCGGCTCTGCGACGTTCACGTCCGCGGCCGTGTTGGCCCTCGTGTTGCCCTTGGACGAAGGCGAGCAGATGGTTGACCTGCGGCACGAGTTGTCCGTTGGCGCGGAGGATTTCCCAGGCGTTTTCCAGGCCGACTTTCGAGCGGTACAAGAGTCGATGGGCTTCGGCGAGCGAATGGATGACTTGCGGCGAGAAGTTGTTTCGTTTCAGGCCGACGGAATTGATGCAGCGGGGCCGGGCCGGATAGCCCTCGGCGAGCATGTAGGGGGGCACGTCGTGCCGGACGGCGCTCAGGCCGGCGATGAAACTGTAGCCGCCGATCGTGGCGTAGTGATGCACGGCCACCGCGCCCGACAGCGAGGCGTAGTCGTGCACGTGGACGTGTCCGGCCAGGAGCGTGCCGTTGGCGATGACGATGTGGTCGCCGAGTTGGCAGTCGTGAGCGACGTGCGAGCAGGCCATGAGGAAGTTGTTGTTGCCAATTCGCGTGATGCCTTCTTCCTTTTCCGAGGCGCGATTGATCGTCACGCTTTCGCGGATGATGTTGCCGTCGCCGATTTCGACCCTGGTGTCGCTCCCCTGGTAGCTGACGTCTTGGGGTTCGCCGCCGATGACCGCGTAGGGGTAGATGTGGTTTTGGCGGCCGATCGAGACGTTGCCCATCAGGGTGACGTTGTTTTCCAGGCGGGTGCCGCGTCCGATCCGCACGTTTGGCCCGATCACGCAAAACGGCCCGATTTCGACGTCGTCCTCGATTTGCGCGCGGGGATCAATCGAACAATTTTCGGCGAAGTAGTTTGCCATTTCCGCGGCTCCTTCACGGTCGCACTTTCACTGCTGGGCAAGCCGGCAGTGGCGCCCTCTTTCAACAGGCTGTTAGGCACAATTTTTCAATTTTTCATTGACGCCGCCGGCGATCAGCGCCCGGACCAATTCGCCGTTCAGCCGGTGTCCGCTCCGATAGGCGATGAAGCGCCCCGCGATGTCGCAGCCGGCCAGGGCCAGATCGCCTATCATATCGACCATTTTGTGGCGCACGCACTCGTCGGGGAAACGCAACTGGTTGTCGATCAATCCTTGCGCGCCGAAGACCAGCAGGTCTTGGAAGGTGGCGCGTTTGGCCAAACCCCGGGCTTTGATGATCGCTGCCTCCGACTCGAGCAAAAACGTTCGGCTGGGCGCCAAGTTCAAATGGAAATGGCGGGGAGAAAGCGAGATTTCCAGCGATTGCCGGCCGATCGGATTGCTGCCGTAATCCAGTTCATAACGGATAATGCTTTTTCCGGATGAACACGGCCGGGCCTCGATCCAACTCTCGCGAGTGCCGAGCCGCACGACGCGATCGACCACCAGCCGCCGCCGCGGCGCGTCCTGCTCGACGATGCCGACGCTCCGCAGCGCCTCGACGAATGGCAAGGCCGAGCCGTCGCAGCCGGGCATTTCCGTCTGATCGACCCACAACTCGCAGTTGTCGACCGCCAGGCCGGCCAGCGCCGCCATGGTGTGTTCGATCATTTCGACCGAAGCGTCGCCCAACCGAAGCGTCGTCCGCCGCGGGGTTTCGACGCGATGTTCGACCAGAGCCGGAATTCTCGGGCAGCCGGGCAAATCGCGCCGCACAAAGGTCACGCCCGACCCGGCGGGCGCGGGCCGAAATTCCACGCGCACGTCGCGGTCGCTCCAATACCCCACGCCTTCCACAGCCGCGGGCGCGGCTATCGTTCGCTGATTTCTGATCGCATCCATCCGAGGCCGCCGGTCGTCCTTGACTCAAGAGTGTTTAGAAACAACGTTGTTGCATCATCCGCGCCGGCCGTCCGTGGCCGGAGGATAAATCGCTCGACGGGGCCGTTATCTCGTCGGGTTGAAGGGAACGCCCTGCCGAGGCGCCGCCGTTCCGCGCGCGTCGGCCGCCGCCGGATTGACCGCCGAGCGATTCAATTCGCCCAACACATACGGCGTGATGTCCATGCCGGGGTTGTACCACACCACCGGCCGGTTGATGCCGGTCAACACGCTTTCGGGTTGATTCGGATCGACCTGCTCGCCGCTGAACCGGAGGACCATGTCGTATCCGCGTTGACGGCAGATGTAGTTCGTCGCTTCCCAGATTTCCTGATAGACGTTGTAATAGATTCGGGCTTCGCGTTGCAGGAATTCTTCCTTCTGCCGCTTGATGTCCACGGCCATGGTGGCCTGCTGTTGAGTGATTTGTTCTTCGAGCGACTTGTAATTTGGCGTGCCCTTGTTGTATTGCTGCAAATTTTCGATCATGCGGTTGATCTCGTTGCGCTTCGCCATCACGCGCTTTTCGGCCTCTTCGACGTCTTTTTTCATGTCCGCCATCCAGCCCTTGAAGCGGACGTGCTCCTTGAAGATGGCGCTTACGTCCAACAGGGCGATGCGGGTGCTGGAGGCGGCGGGTACGGCCCCGCCCGATTGTCCTTGGGCGAATGATTCGGCGCGGAAAGCGCCCATCGAAACTAACACGGCCAGAGCGGCCAAAACCAACATTTTCTTCACGTCAGCACTCCTTGCTGTTGCGCCGGTAATAATCCCGACTGGATCCTTCCACTCGATACAGAATTAGCTCCCCGAGTGTCGCTATTTTGCCTTGGAGAAGCGTTTGGGTAAATAGCAGAATTTTCGGCCATTCGATGGCGTCTATCACCTTGCGGCGCAAAGACTTGCGCACATTGCCCTCGCTGCGGAGTTTTGCCGTCCCCAGCGGCGCGCGGAAAAATTCACCCCGCGGCCGGGCAGTTGCGGCTGCATGGACTACCTGAAATGGTACCCCAGCACGCGCCACTTATCGTCGCCATTGAGGGCCATGGTGACCACTTCGGAAACCTCCGGCTTGTTGGCGAACGACGTGGTAAACTCGATGATCACGTATTGCCCGTCGGGGCCGTTGGGGATCGAACGGGTGTATGTATTGGCGACCAACTTTCGCGATTGCACTTTTCCAAACGGTTTGCGGGTTTCGTTCAGCGTTTGGATGAACTCGCGCCGCGGCGTCGATACGCTCAATTGCTTGGCGGCGGTTTCCCAGCCGCGAGTGTACTGGTCGCTGTCGATCAGGGCCAGCCAATTTTCGGCGGCTTCGAGCGCCTTTTTCTCGGCCTCGGCGATCTTTTGATCGACCTCGGGGAGTGATTTTTGCGTCTGCGTTTCGCCGGCCGGTTTTGCCTCCGGTTTTTTATCAAGTATTGGCTTGAGCAAGATGGTCGTCGGCGTGCCGGCCGGAGGCAGATGCTCCTTGAAAGCCTCGAAAGTCCGTTCCTCGATGCCTCCAAGACTGCGGATCGGCAGATCGAGCATCGCGTTCGGCAAGCTGAGCACGCAGATCAGTTCGCCGGAGTCGGCCTGATAGTATCGTTTTCCGGTCGTTTCGTCGGTGTAGAATCCGCTGCCGGCGAAGACCCAGTTGACGTCCAAGGCTTTGCCCGTTTTGGTATTGCGAACCCAATGCTGCGCGGGGGCGGATTGGACCTTGCCTTCGGCGTCTTTCCAACGGACCTCGATGGCGATCTCCGTTCCGGTGGGCGGAGTGAACTGCTGGTCGAACCGCGCGGGATGGCCCGGCTCGGCGCCGACGGCCACCAACCCGGTATGCACGATCGAAGGCGTCGCGTTGACCGCCAGCACCGACTCGTAGGAACGGTTGGCATAGGTAGCGAAAAACTCGAGCAGATAAGCCGGCTCGCAGACCTCGCCGAGCAGGATCACCTGCCCGTTCGGCCTGTCCAACCAAACCGGCTGATCCTTCGCCAACGGGACCAATTGCTCGGGATTGTCGACCAGCGGCGGCCCGAGGTCGCGTTGTCCCCGCATTATCACGCTCGGTTCTTTTGGTTCTTTAGGCTGGCTGGTTTCCACGTCTGCCGCCGGTTCTTCAACTTCGGCGGGAGCGGGCGGCGGCGTTTTCTCGGCCGGCTCGACGGTTTCCGAAGCCGCCGGCGCGACGGGCTGCTCCGGCTGCTCCACGACCGGCTTCGAACTCTGAGGTTTCTTTTCTTCCGACGCCGGGCAGCCGCACAGAGAGACGGCAATGGCAATCGCAATGGCGCTCGCAAACAAGTGACGCACGTCGACGCTGGGCGTTATCTTCATGATTACGGCCTTTCAGATTAAGAGGAGGGACATCGGGGGATCGTCCCCCTTTTGATGTCATTCTAATCCGGCGTTGGAAAACGACAAGCCGCCCCGGTCCGGCGATGCGGATTTTTGCCGGCCGCGGACGCAATGTCCCCGCCGTTTGCCCCGCTTAACTTTTCGCGGGCGAGCGGGGAGCCGTCTGATGAAATAGCAGGCCGCAAGACCGGTTTTGCCCGTCGATTACGCGATTTTTACGCGGACGGCGGCGTCTTCGTCCGCGGCATCGCTGAGCTTGATGGTAGCGCCGGGCGGGGCGCGGCGCTCGGCGACAATGCCGCGAGCAGTGGTCGAAAGGAACTCGTAAAACAACGCCGCCGGGCCGGTGGGGTAGCGGACGCGGAGCTGTTCGAGGATATCCGCCCAGAGCAGGCCGCTGCGATAAATGATGCGGTAGGCCGACATTAGCTCGCACACGGTTTTTTGATCGTATCCGGCGCGGCGGAGGCCGATCTTGTTTAAGCCCACCACGAGGCTGCTCAAGCCGTCGAGAGTGACGAAGGGCGGCACGTCTTTGGAGAGATGTGCTTGCCCGCCGACCATGGCCAGGGTGCCGATGCGGCAGAATTGATGCACGCCCACCGCGCCGGAGACGTACGCGCGATCGTCGATGCGGACGTGCCCGGCCAGCATGGCGTTGTTGGTGACGATCACATTGTTGCCGAGTCGGCAGTCGTGTGCGACGTGCGCGCCAACCATCAGCAGGCAGCCATCGCCGATCGTGGTGCAATGTTCGGCGACTAACGCGCGGTGGACGGTCACGTTCTCGCGGATGGTGTTGCCGCGGCCGATAACGATTCCGCCCGGCTGTTCGGGAATATGTACGTGCTGGGGCATACCGCCGAGGACCGCACCCTCGAACACGTGATTATCCGCGCCCAGAACGGTATTCTCCTTGACGATCACATGGCTTTCGAGGACGCAGCCGGGTCCGATCGCGGCGCCGGATTCGATGATACAGAAGGGGCCGATGCTTACGTCCGCGCCGATTTGAGCCGTGGGACTGACAACTGCGGTCGGGTGTATGTTCACTGAACGCTCCTCGAGGGGGGAGTATGAAATTCCGAACTGCAAATCTACCGAGGATGCAGTAGGAAACGCATCCTACTTACGCCCTTGCCATACGTTGCACGGAAAGTTAAGGAAACCTTCTTGTCGCCGGGAACAGATGGTTGCACTCCTTACCGCTTACCATGCAAAATTCATCGGTTATAGCGATCTTGACTGTTAGGCCGATTTCGCGGCCTGTAACGCCTTTCCAGACTAACCCAGCTTAAACCGTACTTGGATTATGCGGATTCAAAAAGCTGCGGCAGTATACGGATTCGACCGTCGCGGGGAAATAGCGATTAGTAAAATTGCGACTGAGAGGGAATACCTTGGTTTGCCCTTTTCGTGGGGGAGATTAACCGCTCGGCGCCTCTTACGTCCCCCCCTGCAATCGGTTAAAATAAGCACTGCACTCGAAATTTCACCCCCGATCGAGGAGACGCAACAATGGCGACAGCCGTTCAACTCTATGATGAGGCCATCGCGCTTCAGCAAGCCGGCAATTTGGAAGGGGCAATCGAAAAACTGACCGGGCTGCTCGCCGATCATCCCGACTACGCCCTGGGCCACGCCGCCTTGAGCGCCTTTTACGGCAAGCTGGATCGACACGACGAGGCCGTCGAACACGCAAAAAAAGTCTGCGAAATCGAACCGCAGGATCCCTTCAGCTTCATGGCGATGAGCCTGATCTGCCAGCGCGCCGGCCGAATACCCGAGGCCGAGGAAGCACTAAAAACGGCCATGCAAAAACAATGGGCCGCACACGGCGGTTAAGAGTCCGTCCGCCTTTCAGGTCGGCATACCGTCTACATTGCCGTTAGCCTTGTCACACAAGCAGGAACCCCGCAAACGGGGCTGGCGCATATTTTGCATACTACCCATCCTGCCTTGGCGAACAAAATACTTATCAGCATAGTTAATGCAATCTGCAAATCTTGCCGATGTGATACAGGGCGTACAGTCGTTACGTTCCACAAACTCTATTGCTAGCCGACGAATTTCATAGAACTTTTGAGGGGAATCATGTCTTCTAAAAGTATGTTTATTATGTGTGCCGGCGTATTGTTCGTCGGCGTGGCGGTTCTGTGGAGCGGCAATCACGCCTGGGCCTATGATGCCCCGGCCGCGAATGGAGACCTTCAGCCGGTGCCCTCCCAATCGGTGCCGGCCGCAGAGAACAACGGCACCCCGGCGCGGCAGTTCAGCTATTTTGGTGACACGGCCAACGACGAATACGGCGAATGCGACGAATGCGAAGGGGTCGATTTCTGCGGTTTCGCCTGTTGTTGTCCGCCGGGAAAATTTTGGTTACGGGCCGACTATCTGATGTGGTGGACGAACGGGATGCGACTGCCGCCGCTGGTGACGACCAGCCCGCCGGGCACGCCACTCGAACAAGCCGGCGTTTTACCGAACGCAACGGTGCTTTTCGGCGATAGCACGGTCGGAGCGGGCGGACGCTCCGGCTATAGATTCTCCTGGGGTATGTGGCTCGATAACTGTTGCACCTGGGGCATCGAGGGCGATTACTTCGCTCTCGGCCAAGGTAGCGGCAACTACGACCAATTCTCGGCCACTACGATCCTCGCCCGGCCCCTTTACGATGTTCAAGCCATCGGGCAAGGCCGGCAGTTGGTCACCTATCCCGGCGTTGTCGAGGGTTCGATAAGGGTCAACGCCAAGGACTATTTCCAATCGACGGGCGTGGCCCTGAGCTACAACCTTTGCTGTTGCGATGATTGCTGCGACAGCGACCCCTGCGGGGATTCGTGCTTGCCGCTGATGTTTTGCTGCCGGACCGATCTGTTGATCGGCTATCGCTATTACAAGTATAACGACAGCGTGGCGATTCGCGAGAACCTCCGCGTCACCGAGGAAGGCCCGACGCAAAACTGGCTCTTTCAAGTCGACGACAACTTCCGCGCGCGGAACGACTTCCACGGCAGCGAATTCGGTCTGCGGACCAAACTCTATCGCGGTCGGTGGTCGCTGGACATTCTGACCAAAATCGCCCTGGGTAATACGCGCCAAACCGTGACCATCGACGGCCAGACGATCGTCACGCCGACGGACCAGCCCACCCAAATCCGCGACGGCGGCGTCTTCGCCGTCCGCTCGAACGAAGGCACGTATACTCGCGACTCTTTCACCATGATCCCGCAGTTGGGTATCGATCTCGGGTATCAGGTGAACCAGAACTGGCGGGCGTACATCGGCTACAACCTGCTCTATTGGGCCTGCGTGGTTCACGCCGGCGAGCAGATCGACCTGAATGTCGATCCCCGCAATATCCCCATTGCCCAAGACCCGGCGCTGCCCTTCCCCGCCTTTTCGGGAAAGACTTCCAGCTTCTGGGCGCACGGCTTGAATCTGGGCTTGGAATACCGGTTCTAGTGCTCTGTCAATCTTAAATTGACGGGTCGGGTGCCACTGCCGGCTTGTCCAGCAGTGTATCGGAGCACGCTAAAAACGGTGGTGGGACTGCGCTTCGCTTGTCCCACCCTACACTTTTGTCCCACCAAATACGGGAAATACTATGGTGGGACTGCGCTAACGCTTGTCCCACCCTACCTTTCGCAACAGATACTAATTACGCCCGTTAACGGGCGTTCCCGCCGCAGGCGGTCTTAGGCCCGGCGTTTAACGCCGGGTTCTGGGTGGTTTACGCAACATGCGCAAGTCAGGCCCATTCATGGCTTGTTGTTCTACACAAGTTGGCATTGATATTGGTGGATTGCCCCGAATAGGCGACAATCGCGGATTACAAAAACGACGTAGGGGGGCGAATCCAGGCAAAGGAGTGCCGACATGCTGG
>Ga0123333_10001244_pt1 | contig 26863 bp, 29 predicted proteins | sample BioC12SIPDNA_3_FD_89957 | JGI IMG/M metagenome (GOLD analysis project Ga0123333, IMG submission 89957) | Anaerobic biogas reactor microbial communites from Washington, USA - Biogas_R2_B C12 SIP DNA | ecosystem: Engineered > Bioreactor > Anaerobic > Unclassified | place: Washington, USA... | reverse complement strand
CCATTTGGTATAGCGCGCCATGACAGACGCATCCAGATTCACTTGGATATCGGCCGTCTGCTCGTTGGGGTTGAACATGCGCAGCTCGAGGCTGCCATCCAGCTGTTGAATGCTGGTGACCACTGCCGGCGCCGAAACGCTCAGCAGGCTGCCCGAGGGCGCCAGTTCGACGGGTGTGCGGTAGTAGCGCACGTCGCGCGTCTCGAACTGGACGACATGCAGCCCCGCCAGCAGGCGCTGGGCGCGGTCAAACAGGTCACTGCGTTCCGGAGCTCCTGTGAGCGGTACGATCAGGTAGCGGAATTTGAGCGTGTCGTTGAGCTGGCCATCAGGCTCGCCGCGGGTGAACACTGTGCGGCGCGTTCCGCGGAAGAGGGTCAGTGCGATGGGCCGATCGGGCAGGTCGCGCACGGCCGATTCAAGCAGCCCATCCGAGATCACCGCCAGGCCGCGCGTCGCGTCGTGGACTGCCGTCCACGACTGCTGGGCTTTGCCCTCGATCTCGAGTTCTTTGTAGGTGTGGTTATCAGCGCGCAGCGCAATCGGGCGCTCCACCACATCATAGGGTGTATCCGACAAATAGGTCGCGGTATCTGCACCGCTGGGGAAGAGCACACGCATGCGGTGGTCTTTGGCTACATTATCGATGCGCGTCTCGACTTCGACACAGGTCTGTTTGGGGCGTAAACTGACAAAGCTGTCGATCACGACCTCGCACATGCTTGCTGAGCGCTGCATCGAGGCAAAATCAAACTCGGAAGGCAGCTGTAAGCGCGTGCGCACACGGAAGGTTGTGAGCATGGGTCCATCGTGCACCAGGGCGATCTCGGCCTGGGCGCCGCGCGAGCTAAAGATCTGGTCGTTAACGGCTTGCCCCCAATACCAGCCATCGCCGATATCGGCGGAATCGTCAAAGGTGAGCAAGCGCTCGTAACGCTGATTGTTGCGCTTGTCGAGGATGTTGAGCGTGCCGTTGGGTTCGATCTCGACACGCACGAACTCGTTCTCCATGGCGCATTCCGAAGTGGCCAGCCCCGGCACAGCCGGATGACGCGTAAAGCGCTCGTTGTCATAGCAGGCGCGCACCGTAAGGGTGGTATAGCCCTGTGCCCCTACCGCCAATGGCAGGCTGACGCGTACATGGTTGGCAGAGTAAGCTTGCGGAAAGTGCCAAGCGGCGATGCGCTTGTGCAGCTGGCTCATGGTTTGGCCCAGACGTTGGTAGGGGATCTCGTTATCATCCGCGTCATAGATGCGAAAAGCCGGCTTGGGCTCAAAGCCAAAGAACTCGTTAAAGGTTGGCCAGGCGACGGGGATCTCTAGGTCAAGCTCGACGGTCGTATCGATGGCGCGTGCCAGAGGGTTGAACACCACGACCCTTAGCTCATCGCTGGCTGGCTCACCTGCCACATTGGCAGCGATGCTGCGGGCTGCCTCGACCGTAATACGCTCGGCGATGCCGCGCGTCTGGTGATAGCGATACTGCATGTCGCGGTGCACCGCGTCGATGCTGCAGCCGCAGATCGAATCGTGCGGGTGGTTCTGCAACAGCCACTTCCAGGCCACATCCAGGTAGCCCTGCGGATACTCGCGCCCGATCAGCAAGTTGGCGTAGGTGTTGAGCGGTTCAGCCCACGAGCACAAGGCAGCCTGGCAGGCTGCGTTCTCCTGGCGGATCCAGACGCGGCTCGAAAGCACGCCCGGGATCAGCCACTGGTTGTCGACCTGGCCGTCGCTAATGGCAGCCGGCTCGCGCAGTTCGCCAACCACCTTTTTGGTGACACGATCGCGCTGCGGCAAGGCTTCCTTCAGGTAGGTATCCAGGCTGGTGTGCACGATATCAAACAGCTCGCGGTCAGCCATACGTGCCTCGAGCACCTTGTAGGCGAAAGGATCCCACTCCTGGTGGTCGCCGCCATCAAACAGCAGGATCGGGTCGATCTCGGTGGCATCCGCCTCTTCCTGCAGGTACTCGTCGAGGTTGTGCGCCGCCAGCGCGGCATCAAAGGGGATCGAGGCATCGCGCGTCTGGCGCACTTTGGAGCAATAGCTACAGTATCCGTTATGCCCAAAGCGATAAGCCAACACCTCGCTGCCATCCGGGCTCTGCCAGATAAAATGGCGGGGGCTGGTCTGGTTGCTGCCGCGCCACACAAATGCTGCCTGTATGCCAAATCCACTCAGGATCTGCGGAAGCTGGCTGTTGTGTCCAAACAAATCGCACACAAAACCGCCCTCTGAAGGCATACCGCCATAGCTGCGCACAATCTTGCGCCCCATCCGCAGGTTGCGGATGAGCGACTCGCCCGAGACGAGGAACTCGTCCGGCAGCACATACCAGGGCCCGGCGACGATTTGTCCGCTCTGCACAGCTTGTTCGATCTCGGCGCGCTTTTCGGGGCGGATCTCCAGATAATCATCCAGAACAATCACCTGACCGTCGGTCTGTAAGGGCCCCTTCAGACGGCCGTCCTCCCAGCCCGCCAGCACGCGGTCGATCAGCTGGACCAAGCGGTAGCGAAAATCCTGAAAGGTCTGATACCATTCGCGGTCCCAGTGGGTGCTGAGGACATAGTGACAGCGTCTGGTTTGCATAATGGACTCCTCCACAGGTGCTGTGGTTAGCGTACCTGCTAGCAGAATGCCTGTCAAGTGCTTAGATGCGGCCTTGGGTGCGGTAGTAAGCCAGGCCATCCACCAGGGTGCGGATATTCTCCCAGCTGACGCCCGGAGCCACCGAGCTGGAGCAGCCCAGGAAGAGCCCGGTGCATGGGCCATACTCGACAAGCTCGCGCAGCTCACGGCGCACATCGTCGGGGCTGCCAAAGGGCAGCGTGCGCGTCACCAAGCGCCCGCGATAATGATCATGGCGCCTCCCTGTCGGTCTCGCAGGGCGCAGATGCCGGGGTAGTCCATGCCATCCTCGTACTGAAAGCCCTGAAAACCGCTCACACCCGCCTCTAGCAGCATCGGCAGCATGCCCATCAGGTTGCCGTCACAATGCCAGATCAGGCGGATGCCGGCACGGTCCAGCTCGTCGAGACTGCGCGCCAGATGCGGCAGCCAGATGCGCACCAGTTCGCTCAGGCGCGGCAACGTGCCGCGCGAATCGGCCATGTCGTGGTCGAGGCGGCAGGTTGGCTTGCCGATAGGCTGCCAGTGCGGCGCGATTGTTGAGCACTGCCAGATCGGCCTGCAACGCAAAGCAGCGTTCCATTACCTCGGGATAGAGCGCAAAAGCCGAAAAGTAGGGCACATAGCCGTAGCTGTAGTATTCCAGAGTCGGAAAGCTGATAAAGCCGTAACCGCTTTTGAGGATATCCTCACCCAGCATGGCTTGGGTAGCGTTCTCCTGATCGATAATATGGCGCACACGCGCGTCGTGATCAAAACGCTGGATTTGCGCACTGATCTCGGGCATCAGATAGCGCTCCATATGCGTCACGACCGCCTCGGGTGAGTCGATGCGTATGCCATCCACCACCACTTCAACGGCGCCGGTGGTAGCTGAGAGAGTATGCCCGATGTAACCCTGCGGGCCGATCTCGAGCGGGTTGCGCGGGATCCATTGATCCAACAGACAGGTGCTGATGGCGCGCTGCATCGTCAGGTAGGTGGCTTCCGGGTCGCGCACATAACTGCCGGGTTCGCAGCCCGCCAGGCGCTCGATGTGGCTGTGATCCATGATGTTCAGGAGCCACGAAGGAATCCCATCAGTGGGTTGCTGGTGGATGGCGGCGAGGGCCAGTGCGGCATTGGAGTGTAGTATTATTCGCTTTTGATGTGCGTAAACAGGTCGTGCTCAACTGCATCCGGCCAGCTGAGCCGGACGGCAACAGATAGCGGCCAGTTATAGCTTGAATTGTCCGACCTGCTCTGACATATCAAACCCTTCATAACGCTTACGCAGTCTACATCATCGCGCACTACGCCGACAAACGATAACGCCAGTGGCAAATTCAGCGCGGCTGCGTATACTGCCCTTATGACAGAACCTGATGTAACTCCACAGTCGAACTTGAATGATGTGCCCGAACCAGCTGCCTGGCCCGAGCGTGATGTCAGGCGCCCTGGCTGGTTTATGACGGTACTGCGCTCACCGCTCAGTGCCACCCTAGTCTTTCTCCTGCTGGTAGTAGTGGCGGCCCTGGCAGGCGCAGGCCTGCCCGAGCACGTTATCGCACCGCACACACCGCGTGATCCCGGTGTGCTAAACGTCTCGGTAGTGACAAACACCCCCAATCCGACTGCGACCATCGCCACGGCGGCATCGAGCCCCACCGCCAGCGCTACGCCAGCACCCTTACCGACGGACGACTGGCTCACAGGCAGATACCTGCCGCGCCCGGAGGGCAAGTGGATTGAGATCGATCTAACGAATCAGCGCCTGATTGCCCACGAGGACGCGAACAGCGCTTTTACCATCACGATCGCCTCGGTGATCAGCCTGCCCGAGGCTGCCGTGGGGCGCTTTCAGGTGAGTGCCAAGTATCGCCAGGACGACTTTAGCGGTCCGGGCTACCTGCTGCCCAAGGTACCGTGGGTGGTCGAGATCAGCCCCGATGTAAGTATCCTCGGGGCGTATTGGCTGGAGCACTTTGGCAAGCCGGTGCCCAACGGCTCAATTAACTTGCCGCCGGACGAGGCCGCCAGGCTGTTCGAGTGGGTCGACCCGCCTCTGCCAGAGGGCAGCGAATCGGTAGCTTCGAGCGAGGCTAATCCCGGCGGCTGGGTATTGATCCATCGCTAGGGCTATGCTATACTAGCTGCATGCCAATCAAGCATAAGCTTATGCCTCGACTTCAAGCCCCTCGGCGATCCGCCGATAAGAGGGGCTTTTTTATGCCTGCTTGCCGGTAGGTTGCGCATGAGTTCCAGCATAACACTGCCGGGGCTGATCGATTGCCACGTGCATCTGCGCGAGCCGGGTGCCGAGTATAAGGAGGGCATTCTTCGCGGCACGCAGGCGGCGCTGGCTGGCGGATTCACCACTATCCTCGAAATGCCCAATACTCGCCCTGCCTGTGATTCACCTGAAGCCCTGTACCATAAACAAAGCCTCTACGCAAGCCAGGCTTGTTGCAACTATGCGCTCTTTGTCGGCTATGATCCGGCACAGCACGAGAAACTCACGGCCATGGCGCCGCATACCGCCGGGTTAAAACTGTACCTTGACCACACTTATAACGGCCAACCGCTCTCGCCCAGCCTGCTGGATGCCATCATGGAGGCCTGGCCTGGCCCGGGACCGGTGGCGGTGCATGCAGAGAGTGAGACGATCTCGGCGGCGATCGCCGTGGCGGCGCGTCATGGTCAGCACGTGCACATCTGCCATGTGCCGCATGCCGACGACCTACTAGTGATCGACCGTGCGCGCCAGGCAGGCGCCCATGTGACCTGCGAAGTTGCACCTCACCACCTGCTGCTCGATTCCAACGATGAAGTGCACCTGGGTGCCTTTGGTCAAATGAAACCGCCGTTGGTGAGCCCCGCAGAGCGCGCCGCGTTTTGGCAGCGTATCGATCTGGTCGACCTGATCGCCTCCGATCATGCCCCCCATACACGCGCCGAAAAACTGAGTGAGACACCTCCGCCGGGCGTGCCGGGGCTCGAGACCATCCTGCCGCTCATGCTGCAGGCCGTCGACGAAGGGTTGTTAACCCTCGAACGGCTGGTCGAGCTCCTCTATCATGCGCCAGTACGGATCTATAGCCTTCCGCCGGATACCGGCAGCATTCAGGTGGCGATTGAACGTTATCAGGTTCCCGAGCAAGGGTTCATGACGCGCTGCGACTGGTCGCCCTACAGCAGACGTTGGGTAACCGGGCGTGTCTGCGAGGTTACTCTTAACCAGCAAACTATCTGGCGCGATGGCCAGCTGCTCGTGCAGCCCGGCACTGGACGCGATATCCGGCACATTACCACTTCAGAGGAGGCAACATGACACCCGATACGAACGTACGTAAGACCGTGGGCCTGGCAGCAGACCGCCAGCAAAGCTTTTATGGGCGCGATATCGTTTCGGTTCGCCAGTTCACCCGCGATGATCTCAACTATATCTTTACCGTCTCGGACGAAATGCGCAGTCTGGTGCACCGCGTGGGCGCTACGGACCTTCTGAAAGGCCACATCCTTGCTAACCTGTTTTACGAGCCCTCAACGCGTACTTTTGCCTCGTTTGCGGCAGCCATGCAGCGTCTGGGCGGCTCGACCATCCCAATCCACGGCGTGCAGTATTCCTCCGTCAGCAAGGGTGAGTCGCTGCCCGATACCGTCCGTTCGCTGGCGTGCTATGCCGATGTCATCGTGCTGCGTCACCCCGAGGTGGGGGCATCCGAAGTCGCAGCGCGCTACAGCAGCAAGCCGGTCATCAGCGCCGGCGACGGTGTTGGCGAGCATCCCACCCAAGGCTTGCTCGATCTCTACACCATCTATGCCGAGTTGGGCACCGTCGATGAGCTGAACGTGACGATGGTAGGCGATCTGCGCAACGGCCGCACGGTGCACTCGCTGGCCAGGTTACTGAGCATGTATCGTGTCAACCTTACGCTGGTATCGCCCGCTATCCTGCGTCTGCCTGCGCAGCTAAAACAGGAACTGGTGGATGCCGGCCTGAGTGTGCGCGAGACGGACCGCGTCGAGAATGTGATCAGTGAATCCGACGTGGTGTATGTTACGCGCGTGCAGCGCGAGCGCTTTGAAGATATGCACGAATACGAGGCTGTGCGCGACAGCTATGAGATTACCCCCGAGTTGATGGCCAATGCCAAAGAAAAGATGGCCCTCATGCATCCTCTGCCGCGTGTGAATGAGATTCATTACGATGTCGACGATGATCCGCGCGCTGCCTATTTCCGTCAGATGGAAAACGGCATGTACATCCGCATGGCGCTGCTGGCTGCCGTGCTGGGAAAGGCTTAAGCGATGGGCTTTTGGGAGAAACTGCGCGCCAGTATCGCAAAACGCAACAGCCTGTTGTGTGTGGGGCTGGATCCGGTGCCCGAGAAGATCCCCAGCCGTTATGGCAGCGTTGCCGAATTCGGGCACGCCATCATCGCGGCAACGGCTGAGGTTGCCTGCTGCTATAAACCCAACCTGGCCTTTTACGAGGCGCTCGGCACGGATGGCATGGCGATCCTGGCGGATACGCTGCAGGCCGTGCCGTCCGATATCCCTGTAATTCTTGATGGTAAACGCAACGACATCGCCAACACGGCGGATGCCTATGCGCGCTCAGCCTACGACGTGCTGGGTGGCGATGCCCTGACGGTCAACCCCTACCTGGGGGCAGATGGCGTGCGCCCCTTTATGCAGCGTGCCGGCAAGGGGGTCTTTATCCTATGCAAGACCTCGAACCCCTCCGCGGGCGAGCTGCAGGATTGGTCCTCGCAGGGAGTGCCTCTGTACGCGCATGTGGCTGAACTGGCTAACCAGTGGGCAGGCGACGGTGAGGTTGGCCTGGTCATAGGGGCTACCTACCCCGAGGCGATCGCTGAAATTCGTGCCCAGTACCCCAATAGCTGGTTCCTGATCCCAGGGGTGGGAACCCAGGGCGGCGAGGTAGCGCCTGTGCTGCGCGCCGGCTTGCGCGACGATGGCTTTGGCGTGCTGATCAACGCCTCGCGCGCGGTATTGTATGCTGATGATCCAGCCCGTGCAGCGCGTGAGCTGCGCGATACCATTAACCGTGAGAGTGTATCGTCGGTTGAACAATCGTCCGTTGACGATCAGCGCGTGCGCATCGCTCAGCAGAGCATTGATCGCCTGGCACGCGGCTTGTTCGAAAGCCACTGTGTTCAGTTTGGTGATTTTATGCTGCACTCGGGCGCACATTCGCCCATCTATATCGACCTGCGGTTGCTGGTATCGACACCGGCGCTCCTGCAGGAGGCCGCCGGCCACTATGCCCGCCTGCTCAAGGGGCTGCACTATGACCGCCTTGCGGCGATTCCCTACGCCGCACTCCCGATCGGCACCGCTGTGGCACTCCAAACCGGCGATCCGCTGATCTATCCGAGGCGCGATGCCAAGGGATATGGCACGCAGCGCCAGATCGAGGGCACATTCAAAGCCGGCGAGCGCGTGGTGTTGCTCGATGACCTGATCTCGAGCGGCGAGAGCAAGATCGAGGCCATTCAGCCGCTGGTAGCTGCCGGTTTAGTGGTGGAGGATATCGTAGTGCTGATTGACCGCCAGCAAGGCGGAGCCGAAGAGTTGGCCCAGAAAGGCCTGCGCCTGCACACCGCTGTCACCCTCAGCGAGCTACTCGCGTCGCTTGAACGCCAGCAACTGGTCAGTGGAGAGGAGGTTGCCCGCGTGCATCAATTCCTGGCCAGCTACCGCCGCGCGGGCGCCCCGCAATGAGCCCTTCGCTGGCAGTTGATCTGGCCGGCTTGCGGTTGGCTAACCCACTGGTGCTCGCCTCTGGCATCTGGGGCTGTGCAGCTGAGACGCTCGTGCGCGCCGCGCGAGCGGGCGCCGGAGCTGTAACCAGCAAGTCCTGCAGTGTGGCGCCGCGCACAGGTCATCCCAACCCGACGGTGCTGCCCTGGGCGGGCGGATTGATCAACGCCGTCGGACTGGCCAATCCCGGGGCAGCCGAGGAGCGCCTGATCCTGCAGGAAGCGCACAAGAGCCTGATACCACTCGGTGTATCGCTGATCGCCAGTATTTTCGGCTCGACGCCTGATGATTATGCAGAGGCGGCCGAGTTGGTGGCTGGCGCACAGCCCGAGATCCTGGAGGTCAACATTTCGTGCCCCAACGTGGCCAGCGAATTTGGCCTGCCCTTTGCCCTTGAGCCTGATGCTGCTGCCGCTGTTACCCGCGCTGTACGCGCTGCCTATGCCGGGCGTGTCTTTATCAAGCTCTCGCCTAACGCGGTCAACATCGTCGAGGTGGCGGCAGCCGCAGCAGAAGCTGGCGCAGATGGCTTTACCGCCGTCAACACCCTCGGACCGGGCATGCTGATCGATATTACAGCGCGCCGGCCGATCCTTTCCAACCGCGTGGGCGGTGTATCGGGTGCGGCATTACGGCCCATCGCGCTGCGTTGTATCCATGATGTGACGCGCGCCATCGGCCTGCCGGTGATCGGCACAGGCGGGGTGGATAGCGGTGAGGCTGCCATACAGATGATTATGGCGGGTGCCAGTGCGGTGGGGGTTGGCTCTGCCCTGTTGGGTGAAGGCGACGCCGTGTTTAGCCGCCTGCAGCGCGAGATGCTCACCATCATGCAGCACGAGGGGATTGCCAGCCTTGAAGAAATCCGGGGGTGCGCACATGCTGGATAACATCTACCAGGTGATGCGCGTCACCGAGCGCATACCGGAGGGAAAGTGCGGTGCCACCCTGGTTCTGGACGGTGAGTTGCCGTGCCAGGCCGGACAATTCGTGATGGTATGGCTGCCGGGCGTCGAGGAACGTCCCTTTACGTTGGTCAACGACACACCGGTCACCCTGACCGTCGCGGCAATCGGGCCCCTGACGCGCGCACTGGCTGGGCTCGAGGTGGGCGCGCGGGTGTGGCTGCGCGGTCCTTACGGCCACGGGTTTCCTCCTCCCGGCCGACGGCTGCTGGTGCTGGGGGGCGGCAGCGGAATCGCCTCGTTGGCGCTGCTGGCACGCCGTGCGCTGGCTGAGGGCGCCGAGGTGCGCACCTATATCGGGGCGCGCACGACCGATCTGTTGATGCTGCCTTGGTATCCGCATTGGAGCACACTGACTCTGACGACCGACGACGGCAGCCAAGGGATTCACGGCAATGTGCTGCAGGCTGCTGCGGAGCAGTTCGCGTGGGCGGATGGCATCTACGCCTGCGGCCCCGAGCCGATGCTGGCAGCCCTGGCGCGCAGTCGCCGATCAGATTGGCCTCCATGCTGGATCAACCTCGAGCGCGTGATGCGTTGCGGCATCGGTGTGTGTGGCAGCTGCCACTGCGGTAGCCACCTGGTATGTGCCGATGGGCCCGTCTTTAACCTCGAACAGGTGACTGCGGAGCTACTCGCGCCACCACATTGAGCGCTTTTGGCAGTCTTTGGGTAGTTTTTGATAGCTGCCACCAGCCACAATAAGGGCATCATATGAGGGGAGATGCATTATGACACTACGCTCTGAACTATCTGAGATAGCCAACGATGCCCCGGCCCTGGAACAGGCCTATCGGCATGCCCTGGAGGCCGACCAGGAAGGTGCCTTTATCGCCGAGATCATCGCTCTGGCAAATGAACACCCAGATAACATATTGCTGGCAACCTGGATGGCGCGCCTTGAGCCTGCCAAGGCTGCGTCTCGAGCAGCACGACCGCGCATTCTCTGGCCAGTACTCGTGATTGTAGGCCTGGTCATGTCGGTACTCTTTTACTTTGGTCTGGATGACGCCGTGCTCGAGCTGCCATCAGCCCAGTTCTGGCTGCCGTTGGCCTTTGTCGCGGTGGTTGCTGCGGGGGTCTCCGTTTACCTTGTAGCAGCACGGCGACGGCTATGGGGCTGGACGGCGCTCGTGTTGGGGGTGCTGGTGGTGTTGGGCGCCTATGCTGTGCTTTTTATGATGCGCATCGAGCAGGGTAACCAGGATTCGCTCCTTCCGCTGCAATACCAGGATCTGGCGCCGGTCCATTTTGCCGGACTGGCCTTTTTAGCCGTCCTGTGGGCAGTTGGCGGACATCATACTGCGCCTGGCGGCCGGCATGCGATTATCATCAAGGTCTTTGAGACGGCTATCACCATCGGGTTGTTGCAGGCTGTCCTGACGGCCGCGGTCCTGCTCTGGGGCACATTGTTTACCATACAGGGCCTGCCTTTCCTTTTCTTTGATGCGGATACTCCGCTTTGGATAAAGCTCCGCCGTTTTGCAGCCGTGACAGGCGTTACATTCGTTGTATTGCTCTCGACGGCGTTCAGCTACAACGCGCACACCGCGCCCGAGGAGCAGGATTTCAGCAGCGGGATTTCGATAGTGGTGAGCTTTATGCTGCGCATCCTGCTGCTTGTGAGTGTGGTGGGGCTGGCTGCGGTTGCGGTGGTAATCCCCTTTACCTTTATGGAACCCTTTAATTCGCGCGATGTGCTCATCGCTTATAACATGCTGCAGTTTGCCGTGGTAGCCGTAGTGGTGGGCATTGTCCCGCCGTTGCAGGCCCAGGATTCCCTGCGCACCAACAAGACGGTGCGCGCAGGGGTACTGATCCTGATCATCCTCACCGTGCTGGTGAGTTTGTACGCGCTGGCAGCGGTGGTCTACCGCACCGCACTGACGGGTCTGACCCCCAACCGTATCACGGTTATTACCTGGAATGCCGTGAACATTGCCCTGCTGGCGTTAGCCGGTTGGCGCATCTTGCGCACCGGGAAGAACGGATGGGTGGCCGCCATCTCGCGCACTATCCACGTGGGTCTGCTGGTATACACTATCAGTGCCACGATGCTGCTGGTGGTGCTACCGCTCGTATTTCATTAAGGGCTATGTCAGGCATCCATACCCTGCTGATTGACGCAGACGATACCCTCTGGGAGAACAACATCTACTATGAACGCTGCTCTCAGGCACTGGTCGAGCAGCTCGCGCCTCTGGGGATCGCTGCCGACGATGTGATGCGCGCCATCCGCCGCCACAAGCTCGAAGTGATTCCCGATTATGGATACGGCCCGCGCGGATACATTGAGGCGCTCGGGCGCAGCGCCTTGCAGTTGGCGCAGGAAAAGGGCCTGGCGATCGGGCCTGACTTTCTTGAGCGCTCACGCAGCTGCGGTGCCATGATGCTGCACCCGCCGCTGGAACTGCTGCCAGGCGTAAGAGAGAGCCTGCGAACGCTGGCAGCTAGTTACAGGCTGGTGTTGGTGACCAAGGGCGACAACGAACTGCAGCGGCGCAAACTGGAACGTTCCGGGTTGGCAGAGCATTTTGAGGGCGTGTATGTGCTCGAGGAAAAGGACCTTGCCGCATACCAGCGTGTTGCAGCCGACTTGGGTACTGATCCGGGTTCGATCTGCATGGTGGGCAACAGCCCCAAATCGGATATCAACCCTGCCATTGAGGCCGGTATGTGGGCGGTGCTGATCGAGCACCCCCATACCTGGGAGGCTGAGCAGGAGGCCGTGGTCATCTCGCCCCGCATGTTCCGCTGCAACAGCTTTGGCGAGCTGCCGGATTGTCTGCGCAGCATGGCACAGTTTAGCACCTGAAAGGAGACACAATGGAGCCCCCGCTCGATCTGACAGGCAAAATCAGTGATGTGGCGGCTCTCGAGGCACTCTATCAGCAGGCTCAGGATGAGAGCCAATTATCTACATCCTGCGAGCGCTCTAGACTCCTTTCATCCTGTTAGCTGGCGTCTATCATACACGCCACGCTAACAGACAGCTGGAGGCTGCCCGTGACTGGAAGCAAAGTGAATTGGGTGCGCATCGCGCCCATGTTCACCGAGTTGTTGCGCGAAACCTGCGCCCTGTGGGAGCCAGGCTGGGTCTCGTATAACTGGCGCGCCTACAGCTGTGACCACAGCCTGCGGGTGAGGAACCTGGCGGTGCATCTGGCACGTGAGACAGGCGCGGACGTGGCTGTGTGCGATTGTGCCGGGCTGCTGCACGACCTGACCAAACTCTACGACGGCGATTACCTCACCGACGCACAGGGCAAGCGCCTCACGAACGCGAACGGTTTTTGGATCAGCGCCACCCGTTCGCCGCTCGCACAAAACCGTGTGACCAAACGCTATGACGAGATGCAGCTGGCTGGCCAAGTGCATAGCCGCTCGGGTGCTGTGCTGGCACGCAGCCTGCTCGACGAAGCCGGTTGCGCGGCTGCTTTCAGCGAGCGCGTGGCGGAAGCGATCGCACAGCACCTCGGTCCCTCCGTTGATGCCTCAATCGAGGCGTTCTGCCTCTACGATGCCGACCTGATCGACGCCAACATCGGCCTGCCGGCCTTTATACGCTTCCTGTACATCAATCAGCACTTTTATGATATGCGCCGTGCCGACGAGTCGGAGCCCACGCTTGACCAATTACTCGAGCGAGAACCGGGTGTCTTTTTACGTTCCTTTCTGGGTGAAGCGACGCCGCGCTGGATGGCCGGCAAACGCAGCGATTTTATCCCGCAGCTGCGTACTGCTGCAGCCCGCGATCTGGCTACACATAGGCAGACGCGCCTGGAAGAGATCGTGACAGCGATGCAGTCCGAGACGCTCTCTGCGCCCGGTTTCGCCGCCAATGGCGGCAGCGGTTTGCTTCTGCGGCTACTGGCGTATGGCGGAGAACCCGAGATCAATCGCGAACTCGAGGAGCTGGAAGGCGCGCTGGCACAGGGCAACTGGCGAGCAAGTGCCCGCGACCTGGTACAGTATGCCAACCGGGAGGTGCTGGGAGTTTTCTAGAGCCCCAGCACGCGGCTGATGTTGCCGCCGCATACCAGCGCCTTTTCGCTCGGCGATAAATCTTGGTACACCACCTGACGGATGCCCCACTCATAGCGCAGTGGGGTAAAGGGGCTATCAGAGCCAAAGCAGACCCGGTCGGCACCCAGCTGGCGTAGCGCCTGCAGCACCTTGCGATAGTCAGCCTCGGAATCGATCAGATACCAGTTGGGGTACCGCTCAGCCAGTTCGATGACGGTATCGTACAGCCCGGGCATGCCCGCTCCGCCCATATGCACCAGCAGGATCTTTAACTCGGGGAACAGGTCCGAGATGCGTGCGACGCGCAGGGGATGGGTACGCTCATAGTCGTTGGCGCCGCAGTGCAGTGCGAGCACCAGCCCGGCTGAGGCGATCCGTTCGATTAACGGCATGGCCAACTGCGGGTCATCGATGGCGTACTGGTCGCGCGCGCCATTGAGCTTGACGCCGCGCACCCCATATTCGGCAATGCAGCGCTCCAGCTCGGATTTGGCCGCCGACAGCCCCAAGCGGGGGTTGATGCCGCCAAAGGGAATAATACGGCTGGGGTAGCTCTGCGAGCCGCGGTAGATGGCGCGGTTATCGGCTGCCACCTCGCGCGTATAGGTCAGCATCGGCCAGCACACTGCCTGGTCGATACCGGCGCCATCCATGCGCTTTAGCAGCTCGTCAACCCCAATCTCAAAGCCGACCGGCGCGGCAGAGATGTGGCAATCAGCATCAACGATCATGCGATAACTCCTTACAACATCACATCGTCAGCCACCAGTTGGCGGCGCAGCGCATCGATATCCATGTCACTTGGGAGCACGCCGGCGCGGCAGGCCATCGCGGCGGCTACTCCAGCGGCTTGACCCGTTACCATGGCCGGCGGAATCAAGCGGATTGCCTGTTGGCCATAGTCATCTGCCCAGATGCAGCGCCCGGCTACCAGCAGGCCTGGTGTGGTCTCGGGCACCAGGCAGCCATAGGCCACGCGGTAGACGCCATCCGGGCAGTTGCTGTTTCCGGCCTGGCCGATAGTATCGGCAGGATGAGCACCAGCGCGCATCTCGGCCTTGTTCAGTTGGGCTCGGCCTCGGATGCGGCGGCTATCACGCACGCCCAGCTGCGAGGCGAATTGCAGTAACATGGCATCTTCAAAGCCTGGGATATGGCGCTTGTGAAATTCGAGCGAATCCCACAGCTGCCGGCGCAAGGTCACCTCCGCATAGGTGAGGTGTTCCCTATCGAGAGCGTTCAGGCTGCCGCGAAAGTATTCGACTGCGTTGCCCGGCTCACGCGCCGCAGCCGGAGTGGCTTCTTCAGGATGGCGCTGGGTCAACCCCAGGATGTTGATCCAGTACACCCCTGCGCCGCTGTGCGGTGTAAGCCCCGGCCAAAAGGCATACCCTCCCTGTTCCTGCAGCTGACGATGCAGTTCCTGCAGGGCTTCGGGCTGCTCACGACGGAAGCGATCATATGTGACGCGGTCAATTCCGCCGACTTTGAGGTTCAGGCCGATCGCCTGGGTATGCAGCTCATAGGCGGCACCTGCCAGAGCGGCCAGGTCGCCATCGCCCGTAGCATCGATGCACACTTTGGCATACCAGGCCTCGCGTCCTTGCTTGCTTTCGGTGATCACCCCGCGAACAGCACAGTTTTCCATAATAGCGCGCACTGCCCAGCTATGCAGGCGCAGTGACACGCCTGCCTGCAGGCACATGTCATCGGCCACTACCTTGAGCACTTCGGAATCGGCGTGAATTGCCAGGGGATGTTCCTCGGCCAAGCCGCCCAGCGCACGGCAGCGCTCTAGGGCTTCCCAAGGCAAGCCGCCGATGGCGCGTTGACCGCTACGCTTGGCCAGAGAATCCATGTACAATACCAGTCCTCCAGTCGCAAGGCCGCCCAAGCATCCATAACGTTCGATAAGAGTCACCTGTGCGCCGTTGCGCGCCGCAGCCACCGCGGCGATGAATCCGGCTGGACCGCCGCCGATTACCAGCACATCGCATTCGCCGGATATCGGCAGATCCTGAGCGCTCTCATGATAGGTTGCTTGCATCGCTTTCACCTCAGCATTATTATAGCCCTTCATGGTGGTGCGGCAAGCAAAATGCTGCCTTGAGGAGGGTATCGCATGTCGGTTAAACCCCTGCGCCGTTTGCTGCCCTGGGCTCTGATACTCCTGATCGCCGCGCTGAGCTACTGGCGCGCTCCTAACCTGTTCCACGACCCGCGAATCTGGGCAGAAGAGGGTGCTGTCTACCTGAGCACCGCCTACTATTCGGGCTTTTGGCGGGCATTGGTTGTACCGCATCAGGGATACTATGCCCTGGTGCCCAATGTGGCTACCCTCCTGGCGCTGGGAGCCGGCATCCCGCGCGCGGCAATGATCACGACCTTGGTGGCCTTTATTGTGCAGCTGCTGCCAATCGCGCTAATCGCTTTCAGCCGTTCACAGTGGTGGCAGCGCCCTGCCGTGCGCCTCATAGGCGTGCTGATCGTGCTGTTGGCAGCCTCGAGCGGCGAGGTCTGGCTGAACACGATCAATTCGCAGTTCTACCTGGCGGTGGCAACCTTTTTGATCCTGGCGGAAGATGGCGTCGATGAAACGCCCGTGCGCAGCCTCATTTATGCCGCTATCCTGCTAATGGCTGGGTTAACGGCCTGGTATCCTGTTTTATGCTGCCGGCTTTTATCTGGAAGGCCGCGCAGCTGCGCACTCGCGGTACCTGGTGGCAGGCAGCCGCCCTGGGACTGGCCACATTGTTGCAGGGCCTGGTTTACCTGCTGGCGAGCAATTCCGAATTGACCCTCAGCGCGCGCCTAGGCCAGCTCGATCTCACCACGGTGATCGCGGTGCTGCTCAACCGCACCGTGGTGGCAACGATCGCTGGGCAAAGTGCTGCCAGAGTGACCGGCGAGTGGCTGGCAACGGCCTACGCAAAAGGCGCGCGCGTTTTGCCCATCCTGATGATCCTTGCCTTGGTCATTCATATGACCATATTAGTGATCGCGGCATCGGGAGATCGCCGGCGCCTGATACCGCTGATCGGTGCATATCTGGTGGTCGCCATTTTGTCGATCTTGAGTGCCTGGGTCGGGCCAGACCAGCACAAGATCGTGCTGGTGCCTCCGGGTGCCGCAATTCGTTACTTTTACGCCCCCTCTGCCGATGCTGCTGCTGATCCTGCTGTTTGGAACGCTGACGAGCGGCGCTGACCGCCGGCAGTGCCTGTTGGATACACTCCTGATAATTGGGCTGGTTACTGGTGCGCTGCACTTTGGGCCGGATATGCGTGATTTTAACCAGCCTAGCTGGCCCAGTTATCGTCGCCAGGTAGAGCGCTGGCAGCTCAACCCTCAGCAAGAGATCATGTTGTGGCCTGCACTATGGAAAATGACTCTCAAACCTCAGCTATAATAGTTATGTAAAGACTTTACGCCCTGTGAATTGCATTCTGTGCGCGAACGGGGTATTCTGGGTATATCATGTTCGCGGAGTGAGCTATGTTGCTCTTGGCCGATGTCGGTGGCACCAAGACGGCCCTGGCGGTAGTTGATCCGGCGCGTGACCTGCACCGGCATCTCACCGAGCTGCAGGTGCAATCTGCCGATTTCGGCAGCTTTAACGATATGCTCGAGTTCGTGCTCGCTAAAGTCAGCTACCCCATTGAATACCTAGCCATGGGGGTGCCGGGGCCGGTGGCCGACGAGCGTGTGGTTGGCACCAACTTGCCATGGGAAGTCGACAGCCGAAAAGTTCGCGCACGCTTTGGATTCAAGGGTGTCACCCTGCTCAACGACCTGGAGGCTATCTCGAGCGCTATCCCGCTCCTGACCGAGCATGATGTCATTGCGCTCAACGACGTGCCCCCCAAAGCAGGCGGCTCAATCGCCGTGGTAGCGCCAGGCACTGGCTTGGGCGAAGGTTACCTCACCTGGGATGGCAAGCGTTACCGAGCACATCCTTCAGAGGGCGGGCATGCCAATTTCGGGCCGGATTCGCACCTGCAGTACGAGCTCGCCAACTGGCTATGGGCCAGATATGGGCATGTCTCTAATGAGCGCGTCTGTTCGGGGCGCGGGATGCCTAACCTGTACCAGTTCCTGAAGGAAGAAAAACAGATGCCTGAGCCTGCCTGGCTCAGCCAGGCGCTGCTGGGTGTGGATGACCCGACGCCCATCATCGTGCAGGAAGCCATGCGGCCTGAGGGCGCCGATCCGTTATGCCGCGCTACTCTTGAGCTCTTTGTCGAGATCCTCGGCGCCGAAGCCGGCGACTTGGCACTCTCACTGCTGGCGACGGGCGGGGTTTATCTGGCGGGTGGTATCCCACCGCGCATTGTGAGCGAGCTGCAGCGCGGCGGCTTTATGCAGGCGTTCCGCGCCAAAGGGCGCGTGCAGTATGTAATGGAAGATATCCCCGTTTATGTGGTGCTGGATCCGCGCATCGCCCTGCTGGGTGTGGCGAGCCGCGCCCTAGAGACGATGACGATGGATGACCAATAATTCACCATGGAGGTTCAAGAATGACGCGTCTACATGATCTGTATGCCCAGGGGCAGTCGGTGTGGATCGACTATATCCGCCGCTCGTTCCTGCGCGATGGCGGCCTGCAGGATTGGCTCGATAAGGGCGCCCGCGGGGTCACCAGCAACCCGACCATCTTTAACAAGGCCATCACTGGCAGTGATGACTATGACGACGAGCTGAGCCGCGTGGCCGATTCGTCGATGACCACTGAAGAGATTTACCGACTGTTGGCCTTGCAGGATATCGCCGAGGCGGCCGACATTGAGCGCAGCCTTTGGGAATCGAGCTGCGCCGGCGACGGTTTTGTCAGCATCGAGGTCAGCCCGCTGCTGGCGCATGACACCCCCGGCACCATCGCCGAGGCGCGCGGCATTGTCGCCGAGCTGCAACGCCCCAACGTGATGATCAAGGTGCCCGCTACGCCGGCAGGCATCCCCGCCATCGAGCAGCTTATCGCGAATGGCACTAACGTCAACGTGACGCTCATTTTTAGCCGTGAGGCTTATGCGGCCGCCGCCGAGGCCTATATCCGCGGCCTGGAGCAGCGCCTCGCGCGCAACCAGGATATCAGCAAGGTGGCCTCTGTGGCGAGTGTGTTCGTCTCGCGTCTGGATACCCTGGCAGACAGCTTATTGCCCGGCCTGGGAGCCCCGGAGCTGTGCGGCAAGCTGGCGCTCGCCAATGCCAAGCTGACCTATGCCGACTTTGAAATCATCTTTTCCGGGGAGCGCTGGCAGCGCTTGGTAGATGCCGGCGCGCGCGTACAGCGCCCGTTGTGGGCCTCCACTGGCACCAAGAACCCGGATTACCGCGATACGCTCTATGTTGACGAGCTGGTTGGCCCGCATACCGTCAACACCATCCCGCCCGCCACCCTCGACGCCGTCTTTGACCACGGCTCGACCGAGCGCACCATCGAGAAAGGCCTCGACGAGGCGCGCAGTGATATGGATAAACTCGCCAGCCTTGGAGTTTCGCTGGACGATTGGACCGACCGCCTGCTGACGGAAGGGGTTGCATCCTTCAGCGACGCCTATAATGCCCTAATTAACGGCATTGCGCTCAAGCGCAACCAACTGCGCAACTGAACATGATATGCAGTTAGATGGTCGAACCGCCCTCGTTACCGGGGGCTGTGTTCGCGTAGGACGTGCCATTGCTGTCGCTCTGGCGAGCAAGGGCGCTCGGGTCGCGCTGCATTACTTTAGCTCGGCCGATGCAGCGCATGCCGTGGCCGACGAGATCCGCGCGCTGGGCAGCAGCTGCGTGCTGGTACAGGCTGATCTGGCCAGGCCGGAGGCACCAGCGCGGCTGGTGCGCACCTCCGTCGAGGCATTGGACGGGCTGGATATCCTCATCAACAACGCGGCCATTTTCCCGGAAGGTGGCTGGCAGGATACCACGCTGCAGGTTTGGGATGAGGTGTTTGCCATCAACCTGCGCGCGCCCTTTTTCCTGGCACAGGCCTTTGGATTGAGCCTGACTGGTGATGCGCGCGGACACATCATCAACGTGGCCGACTGGCGCGCTCTGCGCCCGGGTGTCGGCCATACCGCCTATACGCTCGCCAAAGCCGGCCTGGTGGCGATGACCTATAGCCTGGCACAGAGCATGGCGCCGGCGGTGCAGGTCAACGCGGTGGCGCCCGGCGCAGTGCTGCCGCCTCCTGGCGGCGACCAGAGTTACCTTGACAAGCTGGCCGCCCAGGTTCCGCTTAAGCGCTACGGTAGTCCGCTGGATGTGGCGCAGGCAGTCGTGTATCTGCTCGAATCTGACTTTGTGACCGGTGAAGTGCTGCACATCACCGGCGGGCAGCAGCTGTAGGCCTATCGCGATGAACCATCTGCTCATCAAAGACCTGCTGGAGCACACCATCATCGGCATCATACAGGAGAGTTATGTCACCCCTGAACGTTGACCCATCCGGATTTGATGTCTTTCGTACCGAGTTGGATGATGATCCACAGGCGAGCTCGGGCGACATCGCCCGTGCGGTGCGTACCATCCTCGAAACCATTGGCGAGGACGTCTACCGTCCTGGCCTGCAGCGCACGCCTGAGCGCGTGGCGCGCATGTACGAAGAGCTTACCGCCGGCTACCATGTCGACCCGGTGAAGCTGGTGAATGATGCCATCTTTGACGTGCACTATGACCAGATGGTGGTGGTGCGCGATATCGACTTTCACAGCCTGTGCGAACATCACATGCTGCCCTTTGTCGGACGGGCACACGTCGGCTACCTGCCGCGCGGCAAGGTGATCGGCCTGAGCAAGATTCCGCGCATTGTCGAGATGTTCGCACGCCGCCTGCAGCTGCAGGAGCGTATGACCCAGCAGATCGCCGAGTTTCTCGAACAGACCCTCAACCCTTACGGCGTGGCGGTGGTGGTCGAAGGCTCGCATATGTGCAACGGCATGCGCGGCGTCAAAAAACCCAACGCGCGCATGGTCACCAGCGCCATGCTGGGTGCCTTTCGCAAGGATCAGTCCACGCGCGCCGAGTTCCTGCAGTTCATCGGACGCGAAACAACCTGATCGGCGCAAAAAGAAGAGGGCTGCCGACTGGCAGCCCTCTATGTTGTAGTAATCAGCGATTAAACCGCTACTTTACAGCCCGTTTCTACTGAACGGTAGGCTCCCGCCAGGATGCGCACTTCGTTAATCGCCAACTGCTGCGGCACCACCAGCTCTTCTTCGCCCAGGATGGCGCGAACAAAGTTGCCGGGCACGCGCTCAACATGGTCTCGCGAAGGATCGACGCGATAGATGCGCTGTTCGCGATCCGATTCGTTACGTATCGTGATCTTGTTTTGAGTGTCTTCAACGAAAATGTAACCGTGTTCGCCCTGGATGAGCATCTGATGCATACCGCAGCGTGCCGGAGTGTTGCCGTTGGCCGACATGGTCCCTAACAGACCGTTCTCAAAGCGGATCGACACCGCGTCCACAACATCGACGGCCACATCCTGCTTATCCATAAAGGCAAACACTTCAAGGGGCTGAGATTCTGTCAGCCAGAGCATCGAGCCCACCACGTGTGATGCCTGGGCGTGCGCTTCGCCGCCGCCAGATACTTCTGGGTCGGCATAAGAACTCGCGCTGGGCAGCGGAAAGCCTTCTTTGGTTTCGCCAAACATGCCCTTGAGGTCTGAGCGAAACAGGTCGATCACGCGCTGCGAAAAGTGGGCTTGCACCAGAAACAGCTTGCCAAGCTCCTCGCGGATTAACTGGCGTGCACGCGTCATAGCTGGAAGGAAAATGAGCGGGTGGCAAACGGTGATGAACTTGCCGCGCGCTTGGGCCAGCTCACCCAACTCGATTGCCTGCTCGGCGTGCAGCATAAAGGGCTTTTCGACGAGCACGTTCAGGTCATGCTCGAGGGCATATTTCGCCTGTGAATAGTGCATGTTGGGCGTCGAGGACACCACGACGCCATCCAGCTCGGTGCTGTCGATCATCTCTTCGTAGTTGGTGAATGCGCGCTTTACGCCGTATTTTTCGGCGCGCTGTTTGACCTTGGCCTCAGTGCGCGACCAGATCGCCGCGACCTCGGCTTTCTCATCCTTCAGCAGGGGCTCCAAATGTCCTACAGTGCCCCACCATCCAACGCCTGAAACTGCAATACGTGCCTTCTTCATCTTCTCTCCGAGCCACTCTGATATTGGGATGCAATCCCTCAAACTCGCGCTCTAGTGTAGTCTAGTCAATCGCCACGTAAACTCAAGCGCGATCCAGCAGCTTGCGATAGTGTGCAACAAGCAGATCCATGCGCGCGTTGCCCTCGGGGTTAACCTGACGACGCCTCGCATCTGCGTCGTACCAGGCAAGCGATCTGCGCATCCCCTCGGCAAAGCTGACGCGAGGTGCAAACTCGGGCACAGCCGCCTTGATCTTGTCATTGATATAGACACAGCTGTACATTTTATCGCCCAGCAAAGTAGGCCCCCAGGCTGGCACCAGTGTCGCGATCACCTCGGACGGCAGGTGCACGATCTGAGCTTGTACACCCGCCGCCGTGGCGATGGTGTGATAGATCGTATCCCAGTTGAGCACCTCGTCGGAGGTGATGTGGTAAGCCTGACCAAGTACTTGAGGGTTCCCGATCAATCCGCACAACCCTACGGCAAAGTCGCTGGCGTGTGTCATGGTCCATAACGACTGTCCGTCGCCATGCACTACCACTGGCACACCGCGCCGCATGCGCTCGACGACCAAATATCCGTGTCCGCCTACGCTGACTGGGATCCAGGTCTGGTCGTAGGTATACGATGGCCGCACAATGGTATAGGGTATGCCAGTCGCGGAAGCACTGTTCTGCAGCAGGGCTTCGCAGGCGATTTTATCGAGCGCATATTGCCAAAAGGGGTTACCATGCGGTGTATCTTCGGTAATGCGGTAGCATGTTGGCGGCTTCTGGTATACGACGGCTGAGCTGATAAACAGATACTGCCCGGTCTTGCCTCTAAAGGCCGTCAAAGCCAGCTCCAGTTGGTCAGCGGTATAGCCGATAAAGTCGACCACCGCGTCCGGCCGTAATTCGGCCGCGCGCTCGAGGTCGGCGAGCTGGTAGCGATCGCCGCGCAGGTAGTTTACGCCGGGACGCGTCTGCGCTTCAGTGCGCCCGCGCGTCATGATCGTGACCTGTTGGCCCAGTGCCAGTGAGCGTGCGACGCAGGCGTTGCTGATGTTGCCAGTACCGCCCAAATATAGGATATGCATCATTACCTCCCTGGTAGAGTGTCCCCATTATAGCCGGTTTGCCTAAATGCTGGCTAAAGAGTAAAACAGCATCAACCCGAGCCGCACATATCGAGGTGAACCATGAAACTGACTGTTGACCAGGATAAAATCGTTGCGTTTTTGGTGGATCTGCTCAACACACCCAGCCCAACCGGCTATCACGAAGAAGCCTGCCAGTGTGTGATCCGCACCATTGAGGCTCTGGCGATCCCTGATCTCGTCATCGAGCGTAACCGTAAGGGGTCTGTGTTGATCACCCTGCCCGGCGCCGCCGACGATCAGCCGCGTGCCACATCGGCGCATATTGATACACTAGGCGCCATGGTACGGCAGGTCAAATCCAACGGACGGCTTTTGCTGGTCCAGCTGGGCGGCTATGCTTGGAATGCGGTCGAGGGTGAGAATGTGACGGTGCACACGCGCCTCAGCGGCCGGCGCTTTCGCGGTACGATCCAGACCATCACGCCCAGCGTCCACACCTCGCGCGACGCGCGCGAGGGCAAGCGCGATGATGAGCGCATGGAGGTACGCTTGGACGTGCGCAGCAGCTCCAAGGAGGAGACCGTCGCGCTGGGCATCGGTGTGGGCGATTTCGTGTATTTTGATCCGCGCGTTGAGGTAACGGATACAAGTTATGTAAAATCACGCCATCTGGACAATAAGGCCGGTGTGGCGGTGCTCTATGGCGCCCTGGAAGCGCTGGCTGCCAGCTCACAACGCCCAGCCCAGCGAACCACTCTGATGATCGGCGGCTATGAGGAAACCGGCCACGGTGCGGCGACGGGCATCCCGGCGGATGTAGCCGACTATGTGGTACTCGACATGGCTGCCAGTACCACCGGCGAGTTTCAAAACTCGGATGAATACTCGGTGGGTATTTGCGCAAAGGATGCCACCGGTCCCTACGACTTGTCGCTGACCAATCATCTGGCCGAGCTGTGCAGTGCCCACCAGATTGCCTACAACTTTGATACCTATCCCAACTATGGCTCGGATGGCTCAGCCTTTTTACGCGCCGGCGGGGATGTGCGCGTGGGGCTGATCGGCCCGGGCATCGACGCCAGCCATGCCTATGAGCGTACCCACATCGATAGCTTGGTGGCGACCACCCGTCTGTTGCTGGCCTGGCTGCTCACCCCGTAACGACCGGCAGCAGCTCGACAAGGCGCTCGGACAAGCCGCTGTAGCGCTCCTGTACGTGCGCGTTGCGTACGGCGATCGCCAGTGCCTTGCGCGAGCCTACCAGGATGCACAGCTTGCGCGCGCGCGTGATGGCGGTATAAAGCAGTTTACGCTGCAGCATGATATAGTGGCTGGTCAGGAGCGGTACGATCACTACCGGGAACTCTGAGCCCTGTGATTTGTGGATACTGATGGCATAGGCCAGCGTCAGGGCATCGGCCTCTGACCACTCGTAACTGACCATGCGGTCGTCATAGAGCACGGTGAGGGTCTGTTCCTCGCGGTCGATGCGAGCCAGGCGCCCGATATCGCCGTTATAAACCTCTTTCTGATAATCGTTGCGCAGTTGCATCATGCGGTCGCTGATGCGCCAGGTGCGGCCCTCCAGGGTTACTTCTGGCAAGCGCCGATTGTTGGGGTTGAGGGCTTGCTGCAGACCATCGTTAAGGGCTGTCACACCGGCTGGCCCGCGGTGCATGGGCGAAAGCACCTGAATGGCTTCGGGCGGATAACCAAAGGTATTGGGTACGCGCCTTGAGGCGATGTCGACGATCAGTTCGGCGGCGGATGCGGGCTCATCGCGCCCGAAAAAGTAGAGGTCTCCGGTGCCCTGCTCCCAGGTTGGAACCTCGCCGCGGTTGATGCTATGCGCTGCCTGGATGATCTGGCTGCCCTGTGCCTGGCGATAGATCTGCATCAGCCGCGTAACGGCAACCCGCTTGGAGGCGATCAAATCGCGCAGGATGTCGCCGATATTGACGGAAGGCAGCTGGTCGACATCCCCCACCAGCAGCAGGTGTGTGCCGGGCTTGAGCGCCGTCAGCAGGGCATGAAAGAGCGCCAGGTCGAGCATCGAAGCCTCGTCGACTACCACCAGTTGGGCATTGAGTGGTACGCTGGCATTCACCGTGAACCCTTCGTTGGGGCTGTACCCCAACAGGCGATGCAAGGTTTTGGCATTCTGCCCGGTGGCCTCGGCCAGGCGTTTGGCGGCCCGTCCTGTGGGCGCCGCCAAAGAACAGGTAATGCCGTTCGCTGCTGCCTGAGCGACCAGAGCATTCAGGGTGGTGGTCTTGCCCGTGCCGGGCCCGCCCGTCAGCACGGTGATAGGCTGCTGCCAGACCATGGCGATGGCAGCGCGCTGCTCAGGCGAAAGCTCGCTATCTGGTACGGAGTTCAAGCGCAGCTGGCGCAGGTCGTTAAACCTCGACGAGGCGCCCTGCAGCGCGGCAATACGCGCGGCGGTGTCGCGCTCTATCTGGTAGAACATGTTCAGGTAGATCGCATCGGCGCCTACGGGCAGGATACCGGCTTGACGCACCAGGTCGCGCCCGGCGACCAGTGCCGCCAACGGCTCCGCGAGGGAGTCGGGTGGCACATCCAGCCACTCAGCAGCACGCTCTATCAGTACGTCTTCTGGCAGCAGCGTGTGGCCCTCTTCGGCGGCCTGCTGCAGGGCATACCAGATGCCGGCTTTTAGGCGTTGGGGCGAATCCGCCGGCAGACCCAGCGCGCGTGCGATGCGGTCGGCCGTCTTGAATCCGACGCCCCACACATCGCGGATCAGTTGGTAGGGGTTTTCGCGCACGCGCGCCAGTGTTTCGGCGCCATATGTGCGGTAGATGCGCAGCCCCAGGCGGGCACCCAGGTCGTAGCGCTGCAGAAACACAAGCGCTTCGCTGGCGGCACGGTGTTCTCGCCAGCCTGCCAGCAGGCGCTCGATGCGGCTAGCCGGCAAACGCGGCACCTCGGCGAGTCGTTCGGGATGGTGTTCGATCACGTCGAGGGTTTGGGCGCCAAAGGCAGCCACCAGCTTGCGCGCTGTGGCGGGACCGATTCCCTTGATCAACCCCGAGCCGATAAAGCGTTCGATACCCAGCGGTTCGTCGGGCAAAAGGCGTGCGGCTTCATGGGCCTTGAACTGCTGTCCAAAACGGGGATGCCTGACCCAGCTGCCATGCAGACGCAGGCGCTCGCCGGCGCTCACCTCTGGGAGGTTGCCAATCACTGTGATGGGCGCACTGTCGCCATCTTGCACGACACGCAACACACTATAGCCGCTTTCGGCGGCATAATAAGTCACCCGTTCGATGGTGCCGATGATTTCAGTGGGGGTTGGTTCACTCATGGCACCGTGCATCTCCGCAGCAACCAGCCCTGAAGGCTACAGATGAACCATGCTACCCAGACAGGCTGTGACGGGTGTCGCAGCCTGTCTGGTAGCGTGGTTCTAGTACGTTATCACGCGCGGCAGCGTCTTGGCCTGCTCAACCCAGGAGGTGACCATCGCGAGGGTCGGCATCTTGCGCACCAGCTTTTTGGCTGCATTGACGGCGGTCATCTTTTCCAGCAGGTTTGCCGGCACGCGCTGGGCAAGCTCAACTACGGTGTCCACACCGGCCTCTTCGAGTAAATCCGAATACTCCTCTCCCACACCCTTGATACGCCACAGATCCACGTGGTTGGTCCATTCCAGGATCAGTTTGGCGCTGATGCCGGTCTTGTCGGCGAGCTGTTTACGGCCATTGGCCGTGGCACCCGCCTGCAGGAGCGCATCGGTGGTATAGATACCAGCCTCCTGCAACTTGGCCGCATACTTTGGCCCAATTCCTTCAACATCGATCACTTTTGCCATTGCAATCCTCCTTTGGAGCACTTTAGCCATCTCTGGCTGGCTGACGACATATTAATATGCTAATGATCTGAAACGGGCTTGTCAACCGCTTTTGCATGGGCTAGACTCTGCGCAACAACACAGAGAGGAGACCCAATGGAACCGATCAAGCTCAAACACGTGGAGGAATGCGGGCAGGCCAGTGCAGCCGGAGTCAAAGCCTTTGTCGATGCGCGTTACGGCATTACCGCGCACTGGGGGCTCTACTCGCTAAATGGCCGCGGGGAGTGGGTGTACTTTGTTGGACGCACCCCCTAGGAAAAGTAACGCGGGCGCGTGGCGGAGTTCAACCCCAGGCGTGTCTGCGCCGAAGAGTGGGCGGACCTGAGGCTGGAGTCGAGCGCCAAGTTCTT
>Ga0123333_10001240_pt1 | contig 26871 bp, 23 predicted proteins | sample BioC12SIPDNA_3_FD_89957 | JGI IMG/M metagenome (GOLD analysis project Ga0123333, IMG submission 89957) | Anaerobic biogas reactor microbial communites from Washington, USA - Biogas_R2_B C12 SIP DNA | ecosystem: Engineered > Bioreactor > Anaerobic > Unclassified | place: Washington, USA... | reverse complement strand
GCCTTGGGGCCGAGCCCGAGCTGGAGGCCGCCGGAGCCACTCCGGACGACACCGCCCCGACCGCGTGGACCATCGCCGGAGGTGACCCCGGGGACCTCCGGGCGGTGCGCCAGGGTCGCGCCGCCGTGCAGGACGCCGGCTCGCAGTTGCTGGCCCTCGCGATGGCTGCCGCCGACGTCGCCACCACCGCCGACGTCGCCACCACCGCCGACGCCGACACCACGACGGCCATCGCCGCCGACGTCACCACCGACCTCTCCACCGAGGCCACCGCCACCAGCACTGGTCCGGAGGAGTGGCTGGACCTGTGCGCGGGGCCGGGCGGCAAGGCGGGTCTGCTGGCCGCGCTGGCGGTGGGGCAGGGGGCCCGGCTGCGGGCCAACGAGGTGCAGCCGCACCGCGCGGACCTGGTGCGCAACACCCTGGCCGCGGTCCGGCACGCCCACCCGGACCTGGTGGAGGTCACCGTCGAGGACGGCCGTGAGGTCGGTGAGACCGACCCCGGGCGCTACGACCGGGTGCTGGTCGACGCACCGTGCACCGGCCTCGGCGCGCTGCGGCGACGGCCCGAGGCGCGCTGGCGGCGCAGCCCCAAGGACCTGGCGGAGCTGGGACCGCTCCAGCGCGACCTGCTCGCCGCCGCGATCCTGGCGACCCGGCCCGGGGGAGTGGTGCTCTACTCCACCTGCTCGCCCCACCTGGCCGAGACCGAGTTCGTGGTGGCCGACGTGCTGAAGGCCTTCCCCGGGGTGGCCGCCGAGGACGTGCGGCCACTGCTCCGGGACCGCGCCGGGGAGCAACTCCCCGACACCGGTCCCGGGCCGTGGGCCCAGCTGTGGCCCCACGTGCACGGCACGGACGGGATGTTCGTCGCCCTGCTCCGCGTCGGCTGACCGCCGCCGTGCGGGGCGGTCCCGCCGGGCGCCTGCGCCGGGCGCCGGTAGGCTGCCGGTGTGCTTCAGATCAGTCCCAGCATCCTGTCCGCCGACTTCGCCAACCTCGAGTCCGAGCTCAGCCGGATCTCCGGGGCCGACTGGGCCCACGTCGACGTCATGGACGGGCATTTCGTGCCCAACCTCACCATCGGCCTGCCGGTCGTGGAGGCGCTCCAGAAGGTCAGCCCGATCCCGCTGGACTGCCACCTGATGATCGAGGACCCCGACCGCTGGGCACCGCAGTATGCCGAGGCCGGGGGTTCGTCCGTGACGTTCCACATCGAGGCTGCCGGCGACCCGGTGGCCACGGCCCGCGCGATCCGCGCGGCCGGTGCCCGGGCCGCCTTCGCGATCAAGCCCGGCACGCCCTTCGCCCCCTACGCCGATCTGGTGCGCGAGGTGGACATGGTGCTGGTGATGACCGTCGAGCCGGGGTTCGGGGGCCAGTCGTTCATGGCCGACCAGATGCCCAAGGTGACCCAGGTCCGCGAGGCGGTGCGCCAGCTCGGGACCGAGGTATGGATCCAGGTCGACGGCGGGGTGTCGGAGAGCACGATCGGCCAGTGCGTCGAGGCGGGGGCCGACGTCTTCGTCGCCGGGTCCGCGGTCTTCGGGGCAGAAGACGCCGGACAGCAGGTGGCCACCCTGCGCGAGCTGGCCGCGCAGCACGCCCACCCAAGAATCTAGGGATGTCGTTCACCCGCGACAGCTTTTGGTAGGGGTTCGGTTCACCATCCACCACCCGCCGAGGTGAGGGCGTCGTCCTCGATCCCGGTGCGGGTATGCGATAATCGGCGGCGTACAACGTGCTCCGGGGTCGGTGTAATTCCGAACCGGCGGTGATAGTCCGCGACCCGGCCGCAGCCAGCGGCCGGTTGACCTGGTGAAATTCCGGGACCGACGGTGAAAGTCCGGATGGGAGGCAGCACGCGCGTCGCCGCGGCGACGGACCGCACCGGGTCAGGTGCCGGCAACGGCACACCGGTCGGGCCCCGTCCGACGGCGCGTACCGCTTCACGCAAACCCCCGGCGCCCACACCGTTCGTGGCCCGGGGTTTTCTCGTCCCGGCCACATGATCCGCAAAGGATGCACGTCGTGGACGTCTGGAACGACCTTTTCACCGCCGAGCTCCAGCTCGGCGCTCACACGATCCTCTGGCGAGAAGTCGTCGGCAACCTGTTCGGCATCGCCTCGGCGATCCTCGGGATGCGCCGGCTCGTCTGGGCCTGGCCCATCGGGATCATCGGCAACGTCTTCCTCTTCACCGTGTTCATGGGGGTCTGGTTCGCCACGCCCCAGGAGCACAGCCTGTTCGGGCAGGCCGCCCGCCAGGTGTTCTTCATCATCACCAGCGTCTACGGCTGGTGGGCCTGGAACCAGTCCCGCCGGACCCGTGGCAAGGGCGAGCCGGCGATCACTCCCCGGTGGGCCACGGCCCGGGAGCGGATGGCCTACCTGCTCGTCGCCGCCGGACTGGTCGCCCTCTGCCAGTGGGTCTTCCAGCAGGTGGGGGTCGGCTGGCCGGCTCCCGGCTGGTACTACTGGACGGACGCCTGGATCTTCGTCGGCTCGATCCTGGCGACCTACGCCATGGCCCGCGGCTGGGTCGACTTCTGGCTGGTCTGGATCGCGGTCGACCTGGTCGGGGTGCCGCTGCTCTGGCACTCCGGCTACTACCCCTCCGCCATCATGTATGCCGCGTACGGCGCCTTCGTCATGTGGGGCTTCTTCGTCTGGAAGCGGGCCGCCCGGGAGGAGCGGGAGGAGCCGGTGCCGGTGCCGGTCGACTCGGCCGTGGGCTGAGCCGTCGCTGGTGGCGGGCGGCTGCCCGCGTCCAGCGGTGGCCCCGGCGCGGCCCACCCGGTCAGCCGGTGACCTAGGCTGACCGGGTGGCCACCACCGATCCGTATGCCGTTTTCCGGCCCCGTCGAGGGGTGCTGGTCGCGCGCCTGTCCGCCATCGCCGTCGTGGTGGCGATCGGGGCGACGGCAATCCTGCAGCCGGGCGGCTGGCCGGTGGTCGACCGGGTCCTGGTCTGGTTGCTCGCGCTGCTGCTCGGCGCGGGGCTGTGGCGCTTCGGCATGGTCCGCGCGGTGCCGGACCGGACCGGTCTGCGCGTGGTCAACCTGGTCCACAGCCAGGAGCTGGAGTGGGCCCAGGTGGTGCGGGTGTCCTTCGGCGGTGGCTCGCCGTGGGTGGTGCTGGAGCTCTCCGACACCGAGGAGCTGGCGGTGATGGGGATCCAGCGTGCCGACGGCGCCTTCGGACGGGCGGAGGCGGCCCGCCTGGCCGCCCTCGTGGAACACCACAGCCGCTGACGGGGTTGTCCCGGGCGACGAGGAAATCCGGTTGGGAACTGCCAACCACTCGTGCGAAGATAGAGGGCGCGCCGCGGCACGGGAGCAGCCGGCGCGATCCCCGCTTGCCTGAAGGAGCCCTGTGACGTGACCGCTGCCACGAGACCGGTCGGACGCCCCGCACCCACGCCCGCCATCCTGCGCCAGGGACTGCGCGTCATCTGGACCGGCATCCGGCAGCAGCGCGGGATCTTCGCGATCGCGGTCGTGGGCTCCGTGCTGTGGGCTGCCGCCACGGTCGGGACGGCGTGGGCCATCGGCTACGTCACCGAGCACGAGGTCACCCCCGCCGTCGAGGCGGGCGAGTTCACCGCCGGAGGCCTGTGGACCATCTTCCTGGTGCTCTTCGCGGTGCTGGTGGTCAACATGACCGGAGTGGTCCTGCGTCGGGTCGCCGCCTCCATCGCCGGCTTCAACCTGCAGGCGAGCTACCGGCAGCGGGTGACCCGGCAGTACCTCCGCCTCCCGCTGAGCTGGCACCACGCCCACCCCTCCGGGCAGCTGCTGTCGAACGCGCACGCCGACATCGAGGCGGCCTGGCAGGTCTTCAACCCCCTGCCGATGGCGATCGGTGTCCTGGTCATGCTGGTGATCGCCGGCGGGCAGATGATCGCCGTCGATCCCTTCCTGGCCCTGATCGGGTTCCTGGTCTTCCCGGGACTGTTCGCCGCCAACCTGGTCTTCCAGCGCTTCATGGCTCCCCGGATCACCGCGGCGCAGCAGCTGCGGGCCGAGGTCGCCGAGGTGGCCCACGAGTCGTTCGAGGCGGGCATGCTCGTCAAGGCCATGGGCCGGGAGCAGGAGGAGACCGAGCGCTTCGGCAAGGTCACCAACGACCTGCGGGACTCCCTCATCGACGTGGGACGCACCCGCGGCGTCTTCGAGCCGGTGATCGAGGCCATCCCGGTCCTGGGCACGCTGGCGGTGCTCGCGGTCGGCACGGCCCGGGTGTCCTCCGGGGACCTGACCGCGGCCGACGTGGTCGAGGTGGCCTACCTCTTCTCGATCCTCGCCTTCCCGGTGCGTGCGCTCGGCTGGGTGCTGGCCGAGATCCCGCGCTCGGTGATCGGCTTCCGCCGGGTCGACTCGGTGCTGCAGGCCACCGGTTCCATGCAGTATGGCGAAGGTCGGCTCCCGCGCACCGGCCCGGCACGGTCGCTGAGCCGGCAGGTCTCCTACGCCTATGCCGACCCGGGGGAGCGCGCCGTGCTGGGCGCGGACCAGCCCGAGGCGGCGGTGGAGGCGACCGGGCCGCAGCGCGCGACGGCGATCCGCAATGTCACCCTCGACGTGCCCGCCGGGACCACGACCGCCTTGGTCGGGCCGACCGGGTCCGGCAAGTCCACGCTGACCAACCTGGTGCTGCGTCTGGTCGACCCGGACTCCGGCTCCGTCTCCCTGGACGGCATCGACCTCCGCTCGGTCCGCAAGGGCGAGGTGCCCGCGGTCGGCACCCTCGTGGCCCAGCAGACTTTTATGTTCGACGACGCGGTCCGGGACAACGTGACCCTCGGCGCCGACCTGCCCGACGCGTCGGTCTGGGACGCCCTGCGCACCGCGCGCGCCGACGGCTTCGTCAGCGCCATGCCGGGCGCCCTGGACGCGGTCATCGGCGAGCGCGGCGGCAACCTCTCCGGAGGCCAGCGCCAGCGCATCGCCCTGGCCCGGGCCATCGTCCGCAAGCCCCGCCTGCTGGTCCTCGACGACGCCACCAGCGCCGTCGACCCCGCGATCGAGCAGGACATCCTCGGTGGCCTGCGGGAGAGCAGTGACGGCATGACCGTCCTGGTCGTCGCCTACCGGATGGCCACGATCCAGCTGGCCGACCACATCGTCTACCTCGAGCAGGGCCAGGTCGTCGACCAGGGCAGCCACGACGAGCTGCTGGGCCGCTGCCAGGGCTACGGGGACCTGGTCAACGCCTATGCGCGCGAGGCGGCCGAGCGCGCCGCCGTCGCCGCCGACGAGGAGCCGACCCGATGAGCACCGCCACCCGCACCACAGCCCCCGACGACGAGCGCGGCGCCGCCAGCAGCGAGATCGGCGGCAGCCACGACCTGAGCACGTGGGAGACGCTCAAGCGCGGTTTCGCGCTGTCCCCGGAGCTGCTCAAGGGCCTGTGGGTCACGGTCCTGCTGGCGCTGTTCGCCACGATCGGCAAGGTGCTGATCCCGTTCGTCGTGCAGCAGGCCACCGACCACGGGATCCTGGCCGAGGGCGGACCGGACGTCGGCTTCGTGGTGACGGCCGTCCTCATCGCGGGCGGGGCCATCATCTTCACCAGCATCGCCCAGTATGCCGTGAACATCCGGCTGTTCCGGGCCGCGGAGTCCGGCCTGGCCACGCTGCGTCTCAAGGCCTTCCGGCACATCCACGACCTGTCGGTCCTCACCCAGAGCACGGAGCGCCGCGGGGCGCTCGTCGCGCGCGTCACCAACGACGTGGACACGATCTCGATGTTCGTCCAGTTCGGCGGCATCATGCTGCTCGTCTCGACCGCACAGGTCCTGGTCGCCACGATCCTGATGGCCGTCTACAGCCCGATCCTCGCCGGCGTGGTCTACCTCTGCGTCATTCCCCTCGTGGTCCTCATCACCAAGTTCCAGCCGATGCTGGCCCGTGCCTACGGCGCGGTGCGGGTCCGGGTCGGGGACCTGCTCGGGGCCGTGTCCGAGTCCATCGTCGGGGCCGTCACCATCCGGGCCTACGGTGTCGAGGACCGCACCCAGGGACGCATCGACGCGGCGATCGAGAACCACCGGGTGGCCGCCATCCGCGCCCAGATCCGCTCGGTCATGGCCTTCGTGTCCGGTCAGGCCTTCGGCGGCATCACCACCGCGATCGTCCTGGTCGTCGGCACGGTCCTGGCCACCGACGGACGGATGTCCCTCGGGCAGCTCCTGGCCTTCCTGTTCCTGGTCAACCTGTTCACCCAGCCCGTCCAGCAGGCCACGGAGATCTTCAACGAGCTGCAGAACGCCGTCGCGGGGTGGCGCCGGGTGATCGGCGTCATCGACACCCCCGCCGACGTGTCTGACCCGGGCGAGGGCGGTCTGCGGCTGCCCCGCGGTCCGATCACCGTGGACTTCGAGGGCGTCTCCTTCGCCTACCCCGGCGGCGACCGGGTGCTGCAGGACGTCGACCTGACCTTCGACCCCCAGTCGCGGATCGCGATCGTCGGGGAGACCGGGTCCGGCAAGACCACGCTCGCCAAGCTGCTGACCCGCCTGATGGACCCCAGCGAGGGCCGAGTCCTCATCGACGGCGTGGACCTGCGCGACGTCGCCTTCGACTCGCTGCGCCGGCGGATCATCATGGTGCCGCAGGAAGGCTTCCTGTTCGACCAGTCCCTCCTGGAGAACATCCGGTTCGGGCGCCCGGACGCCGCCGACGAGGACATCGAGCTGGCGATGACCGAGCTGGGGCTGGACGCGTGGCTCGCGACCCTGCCGCTGGGGCTGGCCACGCAGGTGGGCCAGCGCGGCGAGTCGCTCTCGGCCGGCGAGCGGCAGCTCGTCGCGATCGCGCGGGCCTACCTGGCCGACCCGGACCTGCTGGTGCTCGACGAGGCCACCAGCGCCGTCGACCCCGCCACCGAGGTCCGCATCCAGCGTGCCCTCGAGGGGCTGACGCGGGGACGCACGTCCGTGGCCATCGCCCACCGGCTCTCCACCGCGGAGGCGGCGGACGTCGTGGTCGTGGTCGACAAGGGCCGCATCGTCGAGGTGGGGCACCACGCCGAGCTCGTCGGGGCCGGCGGCGTCTACACCCGCATGCACGCCTCCTGGGCCGCCCAGCAGCGATAGTTTGACCGCATGAGGTGTTGGTGGCTGTGAGGCGTTGGTCGGTGTGAGGCGATGGTGGCTGTGGGTCGCGCTCGGCGCGGCGCTCCTGCTCGTCAGCTCCGGGCAGACCTGGGTCACCGGGACCGCTGTCGACAGCGTGCTGGGCGGCACCCGCATCGAGGTGACCGGGACGCAGGCCGGCGCCACCCTGCTCGCCGGTGCCCTGCTCGCCGGGGCGGCGCTGCTGGCCGGGCTGGTGGGCAGCCGACCGGTCCGGCTGGCCTCGGCCGTGTGCCTGGCCGCCGCGGCAGCGCTGGCGGGACTGCCCGCCATACGGTCCCTGTCCGCGCCGCAGGACGCCGTCGCCCAGGTGGCGGCCGACCTGCCCGGCATCATCACGACCGCGATCCGGATCGAGGACGCGGCGGTGACGGCCTGGCCGTGGGTGGCCCTGGCCGGGGCGGCGGCGGTCCTCGCCGGGGCGGTGCTGTGCCTGGTCAGCTGGCTGCGCGGGGGCTCGGAGGAGTCCGCCGACGGCTCGGGACGTCGCAGCGCATCGCGACCGGCCGAGCGCCGGTCCGACCCGTGGGAGGACCTTTCGCGTGGCCATGACCCGACGGTCGAGGACTAACTGGCACAATGGCGGCGAGCCCTTCAGCCCTGACACAGGAGTGAGCATGAACGAACCCGGACACGGTCACAGCGTCGCGGCGTGGACCGGCACCCTGCTGCTGCTGCTCTCCAGCGTCCTGCTCGCCGTCGGCATCTTCTTCGGGTGGGACTGGGCGACCTGGAGCGGCGTGGCCGTCGCGATCGTCGGGATCGGCGCCTGGTGGGGGCTGAACGCCGCGGGCTACGACGAGGCCCACTGGCACGAGCGCTGACCGCGGCCCCGCCGACCCGCCCTGACCGGGCACGATGGGTGATCAACCCCACCCTGCCCCGGCGGCTGGGCGGCCCCTTCCCCGGGCTAGTCTGGAGCGGTGTCAACCGTCCTCGACCAGATCATCAGCGGGGTCCGTGAGGACCTGGCCGCACGGCGCGCCGCGCTGCCGCAGGAGCGGCTCACCGACCTGGCGGCGGCCGCACCCGAGCCGCTCGACGCTCTCGCCCGGCTCAGCGCTCCCGGAGGGGTCCACCTGATCGCGGAGGTCAAGCGGGCCAGCCCCTCCAAGGGTGCCCTGGCCGACATCCCCGACCCGGCGTCCCTGGCCCGGCAGTATGCCGAGGGCGGGGCGAGCGCGATCAGCGTCCTGACCGAGGAGCGCCGGTTCGGCGGCAGCCTGGCCGACCTCGACGCGGTCCGCGCCGCGGTGGAGGTGCCGGTGCTGCGCAAGGACTTCATCGTCGACCCCTACCAGGTGTGGGAGGCCCGGGCGCACGGCGCCGACCTGGTGCTGCTCATGGCCTCGGCCCTCGACCAGGGGGAGCTGACCGACCTGCTCGGGCTGGTCCGGGAGCTCGGCATGCATGCGCTGCTCGAGGCGCACGACGAGGACGAGCTGGCCCGGTGCGTCGAGGCCGGTGGAGCGATCATCGGCGTCAACGCCCGCAACCTGAAGACCCTCGAGGTCGACCCCCGCACCGTCACCCGGCTGCTGCCGCACGTGCCGGCCGACGTCGTCGGCGTCGCCGAGTCCGGCGTGAGCGGTCCGGCCAGCGTGCGCGAGTACGTGGGGGCCGGAGCCCGGGCGGTGCTGGTCGGGGAGGCCCTGGTGACCGGCGCCGACCCACGTGCGGCGGTGCGGGAACTCCTGGCCGCCGGTGGACGTCGAGTGGACGTGGAGGAGAGCGCATGACCGAACGGCTCGGACGCTTCGGCGACTTCGGCGGCAGGTTCGTCCCCGAGGCCCTGATCGCGGCACTGGAGGAGCTGGACGAGGCCCGCACCCAGGCGATGGCCGACCCCGCCTTCACCGAGGAGCTGGCCCGGCTGCACCGGGACTACACCGGGCGGCCGACCCCGCTGACCGAGGTGCCGCGGTTCGCCGAGCACGCCGGGGGTGCCCGGGTCTTCCTGAAGCGGGAGGACCTCACCCACACCGGGTCGCACAAGATCAACAACGTGCTGGGCCAGGCACTGCTGACCGTGCGCATGGGCAAGCGGCGCGTCATCGCCGAGACCGGGGCGGGGCAGCACGGCGTCGCCACCGCGACCGCGGCCGCGCTCATGGGGCTGGACTGCACCGTCTACATGGGGGAGAAGGACACCCGCCGGCAGGCGCTCAACGTCGCCCGGATGCGCCTCCTCGGGGCCGAGGTGATCCCGGTGTCCCACGGCAGCGCCACCCTCAAGGACGCGATCAACGAGGCATTGCGCGACTGGGTCACCAACGTCGAGGACACCCACTACCTGCTGGGCACCGTCACCGGGCCGCACCCGTTCCCGACGATGGTGCGCGACTTCCACCGGGTCATCGGTGACGAGGCGCACGACCAGCTGCGGGCGGTCACCGGCGGTCTACCCGACGTGGTGTGCGCCTGTGTCGGTGGAGGGTCCAACGCGATGGGCATCTTCCACCGGTTCCGCGACGAGCCGTCGGTGCGCCTGGTCGGCTTCGAGGCCGGCGGCGAGGGCGTGCAGACCGGGCGGCACTCGGCGCGGTTCAGCACCGGTGAGCCCGGGGTCCTGCACGGCGCCGCCACCTACGTGCTGCAGGACGAGGACGGCCAGACCCTGGACTCCCACTCGGTGTCCGCCGGGCTCGACTACCCCTCCGTCGGGCCCGAGCACGCCTACCTGCGCGACACCGGGCGGGCGGAGTACCAACCGGTCAACGACGACGAGGCCATGGAGGCCTTCGCCCTGCTGTGCCGCACCGAGGGCATCCTGCCCGCCCTGGAGTCCGCGCACGCCCTGGCAGGGGCGCTGCGCGTGGGCCGGGAGTCCGCGCCCGGCACCGTCATCCTGGTGAACCTCTCGGGCCGGGGCGACAAGGACGTGGAGACAGCCGCGCAGTGGTTCGGCCTCACCGGGGACGACACGACGGCCGCAGGTGACGGTGAGCTGGGCACGAGACCGCCCGAGCACGCGCCCGACCACCCCCACGCACCGGCAGAGGGGATCGAGGCATGAACGCCCTGGACACCGTCTTCACGACCTGCCGCGAGGAGGGACGCGCGGCGCTGATGGCCTACCTGCCGGCCGGGTTCCCCGACAACCAGGCCTCCCGTGAGGCGATGGTCGCCGTCGCGGAAACCGGCGCCGACATCATCGAGGTGGGGGTGCCCTACACCGACCCGCTGATGGACGGCCCGGTCATCCAGGACGCGGCCGACCGTGCCCTGGCTGCCGGGTTCCGGGTGCGCGACCTGCTGGGCAACGTGGAGGCGGTCGCGGCCGCGGGGGCGGTGCCGGTCGTCATGAGCTACTGGAACCCGATCCTGCGCTACGGCCCCGACGCCTTCGCCCGCGACCTTGCCGCGGCCGGCGGCGCCGGGATGGTCACGCCGGACCTGATCCCCGACGAGGCCGGCCAGTGGCGGGCCGCGGCCGAGAGCCACGGACTCGCCCCGATCTTCCTGGTCGCCCCGAGCTCGACCGACGCGCGGCTGGCGATGACGACCGCGGCCTGCCGAGGCTTCGTCTACGTCGCCTCGACGATGGGCGTCACCGGGACCCGCACCAGCGTGGGTGCCGGGGCGCGCCAGCTGGTCGAGCGGACCCGGTCGGTCACCGACCTGCCGCTCTGCGTCGGACTGGGCGTCTCGACGGGCGCCCAGGCGGCCGAGGTGGCCTCCTTCGCCGACGGGGTGATCGTCGGCTCCGCGCTGGTCCGGGCGCTGGGGGACGGTCTCGACGCGGGAGCCGGCCTCGGGCCGCTGCGCGAGCTGACCGCCGAGCTCGCCGAGGGAGTCCGACGATCGTGAGCCGGCAGCGATGAACAGGACGCGGCTGGCCGACCTCGTCGGCCTGGTCTGCCGCCTGGCCCTCGGCGGGGTGCTCCTGGCGGCGGGACTGCTCAAGGTCGGTGACCCCGTCGGATCCATCCAGTCCGTGGTGGCCTACCGGCTCTTCGACTACCAGATCGCCGAGATGATCGGCCTGATGCTGCCCGTCGTCGAGATCGCCGTCGGACTGCTCCTGGTCCTCGGACTGTTCACCCGGTGGACCGCGCTCATCGGCGCGGTCCTGATGCTGGCCTTCATCGCCGGGATCGCCTCTGCCTGGGCCCGCGGCCTGGCCATCGACTGCGGGTGCTTCGGCACCGGCGGCCCGGTCGACCCCGACGACACGGCGTACCTGTCGGAGATCCTGCGCGATGCCGCGCTCTTCGCGGCGGGCGCCTGGCTCGTGGTCCGCCCCCGGTCCTTCGCCGCCCTGGACTCCCTGGTGTTCCGCCGCCCCGGCGCGGTCCCGGCGGACCCGGCCTCACGGCATACCTCCACCCCCGCCTCGAAAGGTGCCTCCTGATGCCCCGTCCCCCTGCGCATGTGCCGCCGCCCCCCAAGAGCGGGCCGTCGCCGGCCCTCATCGGGGCCGTGGTGGCGGTCGCCGTGGTCATCGTCGCCGTCATCGTCTACGTGGCCATGCGCCCGGACCCGGTCGACACCGGTGACGCGTCCTCACCCACCGGCGGGGCCAGCAGCCCCAGCGCGCTGCCCAACGCGGGCGGCATCCGGGTCGGTGACGCCCCCGACGACGCGCCCGACGTCCACCTGTTCGTCGATTTCCAGTGCCCCTGGTGCGGGCTGCTCGAGGAGGTCTCGGGACCCGCGATCACCGAGGCCGCGCTGGACGGGGACATCCGTCTGACCTACACGCTGATGTCCTTCCTCGACGGCAACCTGGGCAACGACTCCTCGCTGCGGGCCGCCAACGCCGCCCTGTGCGCGGACGACCAGGGGGCCTTCGTGGACTACCACGCGGCCGTGTTCGCCGGACAGCCCGCGCAGGAGGGCACCGGCTGGACCGACGACCAGCTCATCGGCTTCGCCGAGGCGTCCGGGGTGTCGGACATCGACGCGTTCACCGGCTGCCTGGAGGACGGCACGCACAACGACTACGTCAAGGACATGCAGACGCGCTCCAACCAGGAGGGTGTCTCCGGCAGCCCGCGCGTCTTCATCGACGGGACCGAGCTCGGCAACGAGCAGATGAACACGCTGATGCGCGACCCGAACTCCTTCCCCGCGATCCTCGAGGCCGCCACCCAGGGGTGAGCGGGCAGGGCCCACCAGGCCCTATGACGACGCGAGCGACCGGTGCGCCCCGGACCACACGTCATACCCCTAGGCTGGTGACCATGCGCCGAGCCAAGATCGTCTGCACCCTGGGACCTGCGACCGAGAACTACGAGGAGATCCTGGCCCTCGTGGAGGCCGGGATGGACGTGGCCCGGATGAACATGTCCCACGGCACCCACGAGGACCACGACCGCCGCTACCACCTGATCCGGCAGGCGGGTGACGAGTCGGAGCGCGCGGTGGCGGTCCTGGCCGACCTGCAGGGCCCGAAGATCCGCACCGGGACCTTTGCGGCCGGGGCCATCGAGCTGGCGCCGGGGGACACCTTCACGATCACGGTGCGGGACGTGCCCGGGGACAAGGACGTGGTGGGGACCACCTACGACGGCCTGGCCGGCGACGTGAAGGTGGGCGATGACCTGCTCATCGACGACGGCAAGGTCCAGCTCAAGGTCACCGAGGTCACCGAGACCGACGTGGTGACCACCGTGGTGATCGGTGGCGCCGTGTCCGACCACAAGGGCATCAACCTGCCCGGCACCGCCGTCTCGGTCCCGGCGATGAGCGAGAAGGACGAGGAGGACCTGCGCTGGGCCCTGCGCACCCGTGTCGACATCATCGCGCTGTCCTTCGTGCGCAGCGGCAAGGACGTCGAGGACGTCCACCGGATCATGGAGGAGGAGGGGGTCCGGCTGCCGGTGATCGCCAAGATCGAGAAACCGCAGGCCGTGGAGAACCTCGACGACATCATCGCCGCCTTCGACGGCATCATGGTCGCCCGCGGCGACCTGGGGGTCGAGCTGCCCCTGGAGGACGTCCCCCTGGTGCAGAAGCGGGCCATCGAGATCGCACGCCGCAACGCCAAACCGGTCATCGTCGCGACCCAGGTGCTGGAGTCGATGATCAGCAACCCGCGGCCCACCCGCGCCGAGGCCAGTGACTGCGCCAATGCCGTGCTCGACGGTGCGGACGCGATCATGCTCTCCGGGGAGACCAGCGTCGGTGAGTGGCCGATCAAGGCGGTCGAGACGATGGCGACGATCATCGAGAGCACCGAGGAGCACGCGCTGGAGCGGATCGTCCCCCTGGGCACCCAGCCGCACACCACCGGAGGTGCGGTCACCAAGGCCGCGGCGGACATCGCGGAGCAGCTGGACTGTTCCTACATGGTCACCTTCACCCAGACCGGCGACTCGGCCCGCCGCATGGCGCGGCTGCGCCGGCACACCCCGATGCTGGCCTTCACCCCGGAGCCGGCCACCCGCTCCCAGCTCGCGATGACGTGGGGCGTGGAGACCTTCCTCAGTGCCTATGTCGAGCACACCGACGAGATGGTGATGCAGGTCGACGAGATCCTCATCCAGCAGCGGCGCTGTGCCGAGGGTGACCTCGTGGTCATCGTGGCGGGCTCCCCGCCCGGCACCCCCGGCTCGACCAACGCCCTGCGGCTGCATCGCGTGGGTGACGCGGTCTACGGCCGGGCACCCGCCTACCGCAAGCTGCTCGACGAGGGCTGGGGCCGCTGACGGGCCGTCGCGGTCCTGGCCGAGGCGTGCCGTTCGTCCCGCGGACGGCCGGTATGCTGTCCCGGTCCGCCCGCCGGGGTGGTGGAATGGCAGACACGGAGCACTCAAAATGCTCTGCTCGAAAGGGCGTGCGGGTTCGAGTCCCGCTCCCGGCACCAGGCTCCGGCGCGTGCCGGGCCGCGACACGTTAGTCTGCTCTCGTGACCACGCCAGACCGACCCGTGCCGCGTCCCCCGAAGTCGGAACCCCCTGCCGAGGACGCCAGTTCCGCCGACGCGGTTGAGTCCGAGCCGACCGAATCCGCCGCGGTGCGCATCCTCGTGGCCGAGGACGAGGCGCTGATCCGTCTCGACCTGGCCGAGATGCTCGGGGAGGCCGGTTACGACGTGGTCGGGCAGGCGGCCAACGGGGACCAGGCGATCGAGCTGGCCCGCGAGCTGACGCCCGACCTGGTGATCATGGACGTGAAGATGCCGGGCATGGACGGCATCAGCGCGGCCGAGGTGCTGGGCAAGGAGGGGATCGCCCCCGTCGTCATGCTGACCGCGTTCAGCGACCGGGCCCTGGTCGAGCGGGCCCGTGACGCGGGAGTCATGGCGTATGTCGTCAAGCCGTTCACCGCCAACGACGTGCTGCCGGCCATCGACATCGCCCGGTCCCGCTGGCAGGAGCGGCAGGCGCTGGAGTCCGAGGTCGCCGATCTGGCCGAGCGCTTCGAGACGCGCAAGCGGCTGGACCGCGCCAAGGGTCTGCTCCAGCAGCAGCTCAAGCTGACCGAGGCCGAGTCCTTCCGCTGGATCCAGAAGGCCGCCATGGACCGGCGGCTGTCGATGCGCGAGGTCGCCGACGCGGTCATCTCCGGCATGCCCTCGAAGAAGTAGGCGCAGCAGCACCCTGCGAAGGCAGGCGCAGGGGCACCCCTCAGAAGTAAGGGCAGCAGTTCACCGCACGGTGGCGGCGTCCGCGCGTCACGGCGCGGGCTGCCTCAGGTGAGGCTGCCCACCAGCCACACCAGCACCGGAGCGACGGCCAGGGCGGGCAGCAGGTCGCCGACGGGGATGTCCCGGATCCGCAGCAGCCGCATGGAGATGCCGACCAGGAGCAGCCCGCCGACGGCGGTCAGCGCCGCGATGTGCGCGTCCGGCATCAGGGAGCCCAGGAGCACCCCCACGACGGTGAGCCCACCCTGCACCACCGCCACGGACACCGCGGAGAACAGCACGCCCAGGCCGAACGACGCCGCGAAGGCCAGCGCGGCGAACCCGTCCAGCACCGACTTCAGGGCGAGCTCGTCGATGCCCCGGCCCAGGCCGTCGTTGAGCGAGCCCAGGATGGTGAGCGGACCGACACAGAACAGCAGCGAGGCGGTCAGCCACCCCTCGATGAACCGCTCGCGGGCCGACGCGGTGTTGGCGTCCGCACCATCGCCCGCGGTGGCCTGGTCGGCCGCCGCGTCGAGGGTGGCCACTGCCGGCGTCCGGCGGGCCACGAACGCCTGGATCACACCGGCCAGGGACTCGACGCGACGCTCGATCCGCAGCAGGGAGCCCACGATCCCTCCGATGAGGAGCGACCCGAGGACGATGAGCACCGGGACGCCGGACCCGACGTGCTCCACGAGGGCCGGTGAGGTCACCTCCAGCGCGGAGAGGACCGCCACCAGGAAGGTCACCAGGCCCAGGCAGTCGGTGACCACCGACCGGGTGTGCTCGCTCAGCCGGTGGCCGAACATCATGCCTAGGATCGACCCGACCACGACGGTCAGGACGTTCAGCACGGTGCCGGCGCCGGGGAACAGTTGGTCCACGGAGGGAAGTATGCCGAGGGGCCGGGCCGTCTGTGGCGGCGGGTCGGTCAGCTCCCCGGCGGGCGGTCGCGCAGCTGGCAGGTGAGCCGGGCGGTGGCGGTCCGGTGGCCCGCGTCGTCGGTGATGACGATCTCGTAGGCGGCCACCGAGCGGCCGAGGCTGAGCGGGGTGGCGACCCCGGTGACGTGGCCCTCCCGGACGGCCCGGTGGTGGGTGATGTTCAGGTCGACGCCGACCGCGATCCGGTCCGCGCCGGCGTGGGCGGCGGAGGCGATCGAGCCCAGCGTCTCGGCCAGCACGGCCGAGGCTCCGCCGTGCAGGAGTCCGTAGGGCTGGGTGTTGCCCGCGACGGGCATCCGCCCCACGGTCCGTTCCGCGCCGCCCTCGAGGATCTCGATCTCCATCCGCTCGAGCAGGGTCCCGACGATGGAGTAGGTGGGCTGGCGTCGCTCAGTGTCGGTCATGGCACCTAGGGTGTCATGCGTGAGTCGACTGCTGCTGCTGGACGGACATTCCCTGGCCTACCGCGCGTTCTTCGCCCTGCCGGTGGAGAACTTCTCGACGAGCACGGGGCAGAGCACCAATGCCGTCTTCGGGTTCACCTCGATGCTGATCAACGTGATGCGCGACGAGGCGCCCACCCACGTCGCCGTGGCCTTCGACGTGTCGCGCCAGACCTTCCGCTCCGAGGAGTATGCGGAGTACAAGGCCGGTCGCTCGGCCACCCCGTCGGAGTTCAAGGGGCAGATCCCGATCATCCGCGAGGTGCTGGACGCGCTGCGCATCCCGCACCTGGAGATGGACGGCTTCGAGGCCGACGACATCCTGGCGACGCTGACCAGCCGGGCCCGCGAGGACGGGATGGAGGTCCTCATCTGCTCCGGTGACCGGGACACCTACCAGCTGGTCGGCGACAAGGTCACGGTGCTCTATCCGCGCAAGGGAGTCTCGGACCTGGCGCGGATGACGCCAGTCGCAGTCCAGGAGAAGTATGGCGTGGGTCCCGACCGCTACTCCGACCTCGCTGCCCTCGTGGGGGAGTCGTCCGACAACCTGCCCGGCATCCCCGGGGTCGGCCCCAAGACTGCGGCGAAGTGGATCAACCTCTATGGCGATCTCACCGGGATCGTGACCAACGCCGACCAGATCAAGGGCAAGGCGGGGGACGCGCTGCGCGACCATCTGGACGGGGTGCTGCGGAACCGCCGGCTCAACCAGCTGGTGGGCGACCTGGAGCTGCCGGTCGAGCTCGGCGACCTGGAGCGGCGGGTCTGGGACCGCGAGGAGATCCACACCGTCTTCGACCGGCTGGAGTTCCGGGTGCTGCGCGACCGCCTGTTCGAGTACCTCGACCCGGTGTCGGACGAGGCCGATGAGGGCATCGAGGTCGCTGGCGGGCCTGTGGCGCCGGCGGAGCTGCCGGCCTGGCTCGCCGAGCACGCCCCTCCGGGCACCCGCACCGGGGTGCACGTGACCGGCAGCTGGTCCCGGGGGAGCGGCGACGCCACCAGCCTGGCCCTGGCGACCACCGAGGTGGCGGGTCACCTGTCCCTCAGCGATCTCGACGAGTCGGCCGAGAGCGCCCTGGCCGTGTGGTTGGCCGACCCCGAGGTCCCCAAGGTTCTCCACGATGCCAAGGGCCCGCAGCACGCGCTGCGGTCCCGTGGGCTTCCCCTGGCAGGGCTGGTGAGCGACACCGCCCTCGCGGCCTACCTGGTCCGGCCAGACCAGCGCTCCTACGACCTGGCCGACCTGGTGCTGCGCTACCTGAAGCGGGAACTACGCGCCGAGGAGGCGCCTGACCAGGGGCTGCTGGACCTCGACCTCGGGGAGGACGACGCCGCGGTGCAGTCCGCGCTGGTGCACGCCCGGGCGGTGCTCGACCTCGCTGACGCCCTCGACGGCGAGATCGCCGACGTGCAGGGCGCCGCCCTGCTCCGCGACATCGAGCTGCCGCTGGTCGCCGTGCTCGGGCTGATGGAGCAGGTCGGCATCGCCGTAGACCAGGAGGCCCTCGACCGCCTGGAGTCAGAGTTCGGCGACGCCATGGCCCAGGCGCAGCAGGACGCCTGGGACGCGATCGGGGACGACTCGGTCAACCTGGGCTCGCCCAAGCAGCTCCAGACCGTGCTCTTCGAGAAGCTGGCGCTGCCCAAGACACGGCGCACGAAGACCGGCTACACCACCGACGCCGATGCCCTGGCGGGTCTCTACGCCCAGACCGAGCACCCGTTCCTCGAGGCGCTGCTGCGCCACCGGGACAAGACCCGGCTGCGGGTCACCGCAGAGGGACTGATCAAGTCGGTTGCCGACGACGGACGCATCCACACGACATACCAGCAGACCATCGCGGCCACGGGCCGGCTGAGTTCCACCGACCCCAACCTGCAGAACATCCCGATTCGCACCGAGGAGGGCCGCCGGATCCGGGAGGCCTTCGTCGTGGGGCAGGGCTACGACGAGCTGCTGTCGGCCGACTACAGCCAGATCGAGATGCGGATCATGGCCCATCTCTCCGGCGACGAGGGTCTGATCGAGGCGTTCCGCACGGGCGAGGACCTTCACCGGTTCGTCGGGTCGCGGGTCTTCTCCGTGGAGCCCGCGGACGTCACGGCCGAGATGCGCTCCAAGGTGAAGGCGATGAGCTACGGGCTGGCCTACGGGCTGTCCGCGTTCGGGCTCTCCAAGCAGCTGGGGATCTCGACCAGCGAGGCCAGTGGGCTGATGGAGGAGTACTTCGCGCGCTTCGGCGGTGTCCGGGACTATCTGCGGGACGTGGTCGCCGAGGCGCGGGGGACGGGGTTTACCGAGACGATGCTGGGGCGGCGCCGCTACCTGCCCGACCTCAACTCCGACAACAGGCAGCGGCGCGAGATGGCCGAGCGGATGGCGCTCAACGCGCCCATCCAGGGATCTGCGGCCGACATCATCAAGGTCGCCATGCTGCGCGTCGAGGAGGCGTTGCGAGGCGAGGGTCTCCGCTCGCGCATGCTGTTGCAGGTCCACGACGAGCTGGTGCTCGAGGTGCCGGCCAGCGAGAAGGAAACCGTCGAGACGTTGGTGCGCGCGGAGATGGGGGCCGCGGTGGAGCTCGACGTGCCGCTCGACGTGAGCGTGGGCTGGGGGCGCACCTGGCACGACGCGGCCCACTAGGTCCGCACGTCACGCGACGGAGTCCACGAGGTCCGCACCTGGTTCGACGGCCCGACGGCTGACGCGGGCCGGATTCCGCCGTAACGTCACCGCTCGGTAACAATTTGGAACCGTTCCGGCAACTAGCCCGGTCATCGCTTGTGCCTACCCAGGTCGCCGCTTACCTTGCACTTACGTGAGGTGCCCCGCCCCCCGGATGCATCGCGACATACACGAAGCAAGGAGCAACATGAGTTCATCTACTCTCCGCCCGCGGAAGTCCGTGACCGCGCGCGGAATCGCCGTGCTGGCTGCCTCGACCCTGATCCTCGCTGCCTGTGGCGGCGACGAGGGCGATGACGGGGACGGCGCCGCAGAGGAAACCACCGAGGACGGTGGCGAGGCTACCGACGACGGCAGCGAGAGCACCGAAGGCGGCGAGGAGGCCGGCGGTGGCACCGATCCCGGTGCTCCCGAGGCGGGTGACCGCGAGCTGGTCCTGAAGGTCGGGACCGTGCTCCCGCAGACCGGCGCGCTGGCCTTCCTCGGCCCGCCGGAAGAGGCCGGTGCACTGCTGGCCGCGCAGCACATCAACGAGGCCGACGCCGGCATCACCGTCGAGCTGACGCTGGGTGACTCCGGTGACCCGGACAACCGTGCGTACGCGACGACCGTGCCGCAGCTGCTCAACGCCGGCACCAACGTCATCGTCGGTGCTGCGTCCTCCGGTGTGTCCAAGCTGTTCATCGACGAGGTCGTGGCGGCGGAGACCCTGATGATCTCGCCGGCCAACACCGCGCCCGAGTTCACCACCTGGCCGGACAACGGCCTCTACTGGCGCACCGCCCCGTCCGACCTGCTGCAGGGCGAGGTCCTGGGCAACCTGATCGCCTCCGACGGCGTGGTCAACCTGGGCATCCTCTACCTGAACGACGCCTACGGCACCGGCCTGGAGGCTCAGCTCACCGAGACCTTCACGGCCGCGAACGGCACCGTGGTCGCCACCGAGTCCTACAACGCCGGTGACACCACGTTCGACGCGCAGATCAGCTCGATCCTCGCTGCGGACCCGGATGCCCTCGCCCTGATCACCTTCGAGGAGATCAAGACGATCATCCCGGCACTGGAGTCCGCGGGTGTTGACATGAGCAGCCTGTACTTCGTCGACGGCAACATCGCCGACTACAGCGCTGACTTCGACCCGGGCACGCTCGAGGGCTCCAAGGGCACCCAGCCCGGACCGGCCCTGGACGACAGCTTCCTGACGGACCTGAACGCTGCCTGGATGGAGCACTCCGGCGAGGAGCTCTCGGACCTGAACTACGCCGGTGAGACCTACGACGCCATCGTCCTGGCCGCCCTGGCTGCCCTGGCCGGCAACTCGGTCGAGGGCCCGGAGATGGCGACCTGGATGCAGCAGGTGTCCGGTGGCATCGGTGGCGGCGAGAAGTTCGACAACTTCGCCGACGCCGCGGCTGCCATCGCCGAGGGCAAGGTCGTCGACTACGACGGCCCGTCCGGACCGATCACCTTCAACGAGGCCGGTGACCCGACCGAGGCGACGATCGGCATCTTCGAGTACGACGAGAACAACAGCCTGGTCCGCATCAACTGACCAACCGCTGGTGCGTCCCTGACGCACGCTGAGGCCCCCGGGTGGAGTTCCACCCGGGGGCCTCGTGCATAGGCTGAGCCCCCCGGGTGGAGTTCCACCCGGGAGCCTCCTGCGTAGGCTGAGCCCGACCCGCCGCTGGGGCAATGCGGGGATGGAGGGATGGGGGCTGCCACGATCAGACGGCCGACAACGGTGGGGAACGGAGCCCGAGGAGCAGGGGCCGAGGGGGTACGGAGGTCCGAGGAGCAGGGACCGAACGCAAACGGACGGTGACCGACGAGCGGCGGAGCAGCACGAGACCCCCGGCACAGGTCACCGGGGGTCTCGCAGGTGGGCGGGGCGCAGGGCCCCGCGTGCGCTGACTAGGCGGACTCCTCCTGGCCCAGGGTGCCGAGGTAGAGGCCGATGACCTTCTCGTCGTTCAGCAGCTCCCGACCCGTGCCGGTGTGGGCGTCGTGGCCCTGGTCCAGGACGTACGCGCGGTCACAGATCTGCAGGCAGCGGCGTGCGTTCTGCTCGACCATGATCGTGGTCACGCCGGCCTGGTTGATCGACGAGACGCGGATGAACGCGTCATCCTGCCGCACCGGCGACAGACCCGCCGACGGCTCGTCGAGCAGCAGCACGTCTGGCCGCATCATCAGGGCGCGGGACATGGCCACCATCTGCCGCTCACCACCGCTCAGGGAGCCTGCGACCTGGTTCATCCGGTCGCCCAGGGTGGGGAAGATGTCCACCACGAACTCCAGGCTGTCCTTAACCTGGGCAGGCTTCTGGAAAGCGCCCATCTCGAGGTTCTCCCGGATGGTGAGGGTGGGGAAGACGTTCTCGGTCTGGGGAACCAGACCGACGCCCTTGGCGACCAGCTCGTTGGCCTTGAGGTTGGTGATGTCCTCTCCGCGGAGAGTGATCGAGCCCTCCCGGACCGTGACCAGGCCGAAGATGGACTTCAGCAGGGTCGACTTGCCGGCACCGTTGGGGCCGATGATGCCGATGAGCTCACCGTCGTAGGCCTGCAGGTTGGTGTCGGTCAGGATGTTGATGCCCGGCAGGTAGCCCGCGGTGACGTTCTTGACGTCGATGATGAGGTCGCGGGTCTCCGGGGCCGGGGGACGTTCTGCCTCCGGGGTCGGGGACAGCTCTGCCTCCGAGCTGGTGCTAGGGGTGGTGGGATCGCTCATGGGAGTCGGTTCCCCTCCTCGTCGTATCGGCCGGTGATGACGCCGATGTCCTCGTCCAGGTGGCTGCCCAGGTAGGCATCGATGACTGCGGGATCCTTCATGACCTCGCCCGGAGGTCCTTCGGCGACGATCCGGCCCTCGGCCATGACCACGACCCAGTCGGCGATGTGTCGCACCATGTGCATGTCGTGCTCGACGAAGAGGACGGTCATGCCCTCGGCCTTGAGGTCGAGCACGTGGTCCAGCAGCGACTGCACCAGCGCGGGGTTGACACCGGCCATGGGCTCGTCGAGGAGCACGAACTCCGGCTGGGTCATCAGAGCCCGCGCCATCTCGAGCAGCTTGCGCTGTCCACCGGACAGGCTGGCCGAGTAGTCGTCCTTCTTCTCGAACAGCTTGAACTTCTGCAGGAGCCCCAGGGCGCGTTCCTCGATCTCTCGCTCCTGGGACTTCCAGAGCGGGGGCACCACGGCCTGCCAGATGGACTCGCCACGCTGACCGTTGGCTCCGAGCTTCATGCTCTCGAGCACGGTGAGGCGGGCGAGCACCTTGGTGAGCTGGAAGGTGCGCACCTGGCCCAGCCGGGCCGACTTGAAGGCCGGGATGCCGGCCAGCGAACGACCGTTGAAGGACCACTCCCCGGTGTCGGGCTTGTCGAATCCGCTGAGGAGGTTGAACAGCGTGGTCTTGCCAGCTCCGTTGGGCCCGATCAGCGCGGTGATCGCGTTGCGCGGGATCTCCAGGTGGTCGACGTCGACCGCCTTGTTGCCGCCGAAGGAGCGGGTGATGTGGTCGGCCACCAGGATGGGGTCGACCTTGGCCACGCCCGGTGCGCCCGGTCCCGTGGCCAGTCCGGTGGCGTGGTGGATCTCGTGGGTCGGCTCGACCTCAAGGGTCTCGACGACCGTGTCCTCGTCGATGCCCTCGAGTTCCTGCGCCGCATCCTGCGACAGCGGGGCGTCGGCGGCCTCAGGTGCGTCGGAAGCCGTGGGGTCCGGGCTGCTACTTGACAAAGGTCATCTCCTTCTTGTTGCCGAGGAGTCCCTGTGGTCGGAAGGCCACGAGCAGCATCAGCGCGAGGCCCACGAGGACGAACCGGAAGTTGCCGGCGGCCGTCGACGACATGGGCAGCCAGCCCTCGTTGGCCATGGCGGGGAGGAGACCGGCCAGGAAGGCCATGACGCCCCAGTAGAGGACGGCACCGAGGATGGGGCCGAACAGCGTGGCGGCTCCGCCGAGGAGCAGGGCGGTCCAGACGAAGAAGGTCAGGCTGGGCAGGTAGTACTGCGGGATCACCGCGGACGGGAGGGCGATCACGACCCCGCCGAGGGCGCCGAGCACACCGCCGATGATGAGGGCCTGCATCTTGTAGAGGTAGACGTTCTTGCCCAGGGACCGGACCGCGTCCTCGTCCTCCCGGATGCCCTTGAGGACGCGGCCCCACGGGCTGCGCATGAGCAACCAGACGAGCAGCAGGCCCAGGGCCACCAGGAAGAGGCCGAACAGACGGCTCCACCACTGGTCCGAGGTGAACTCCCACGGTCCGATGCCGAACGTGCCCTCCGGGATCGGGTTGGCCGAGCGGAAGCTGTCGTGGTAGCCGCCGAGCCCGTCGGCCGAGTTGGTCCACTCGTCGAAGACGCGCGACTGGAAGAGCAGCCGGACGATCTCCGCCGCGGCGATCGTCACGATGGCCAGATAGTCGCCGCGCAGCTTCAGGGTCGGGATGCCCAGCAGGATCGCGAAGATCACGGCCCCGACGATGCTGACCAGCATCGCTGCCCACCAGGGGAAGCCGAAGCTCAGGATCGAGATCGCATAGCCGTAGGCGCCGATGGCCATGAAGCCGGCCATACCGAAGTTCAGCAGCCCTGCATAGCCGAAGTGGACCGCCAGGCCGAGCGCCGCCAGCATGAAGCCGATGGTCTCGGGGGAGAGCATGAAGCTCAGTGTGTTGTCGAGGATGGAACCCCAGTTCATGATGTGCCTCCTTTATCCGACGCGTTCGCGTCGGCCCAGGAGTCCCTGGGGTCTGAAGAGCAGGACGATGACGAGCACGCCAAGCGCCCCGACGTACTTGATGTCGGACGGGATCCAGAGGGTCGAGACCTCGACGAGGATGCCGATGACCAGCGAGCCGATGAGCGCGCCGAAGGCGGTGCCCAGGCCGCCGAGGACGACGGCGGCGAAGATGAGCAGCAGGATCTGGACGCCCATGTCCCACTTGATGCCTGGGCGGAAGTAGGCCCACAGCACACCGGACAGGCCGGCCAGGGCGCCGCCGATGACCCAGACGATCCGGGTCACGCTCTCGACGTCGATGCCGCTCGCGGAGGCGAGCTGCCGGTTGTCGGCGACGGCTCGGGTGGCTTTCCCGATCCGGGTGCGCAGCAGCCAGTAGGAGACCGCCAGCAGGACAAGCAGGCTCAGCCCCATGCTCACCATGTCGACCGTGGACAGCTTGACCGGGCCGAAGATCTGGTGCCGGACACCGCCCGTGCCGGGTAGCTGGCTGGTGCCACCGCCGATGAAGATCAGGAAGATGTAGCGGCCGGCCAGCGAGGCACCGATCGTGAGGATCATCATCTGCACGAGCCCGATCCCGCGTCTGCGCAGGGGTCTCCAGAGCGCGGCGTCGAAGGACCAGCCGAACAGGCCGCTGGCGATCACCGCGACGACGATCGCCAGCAGGATCGGCAGACCCAGGTTCCACATCCACAGCGCGATGATCGCCCCGAAGGTGACCATCTCGGCGTGGGCGAAGTTGGTCAGCCCCGTGGTGCCGAAGATCAGCGAGAGCCCGATCGAGGCGAGCGCCAGCATGAGGCCGAAGTTGATGCCGTTGAAGAAGCGCTCGATGAACTGCGACATGAAGCTGGCGGTCTCGCGCACGTCCTCGCCGAGGAAGAAGTTCGCGGGGGCGAAGAACTGCGAGCCGAAGGCCACGGTGATCGGGTTCTCGCCCTCCACCGTGACCCCCTCGGGCAGGGTCTCCTCGTCGAGGAGCACCTCGTAGGGGTCGGTGGTGGGCACCCCGATCCTGACCTGGCCCCGCTCGTTGGTGACCGCCTCCGCCTCGTAGCCACCGCCGGAGACGACGACCCGGACCTCGGCGACCGGCTCGTTGTTGTAGCGGACGTTGGCGACGATGTTCTGGTCGTGCTCCTCGACGTTGACCTGGGAGCCGTCGCCCTGGGCGGTGGCCGGGGCGGCCGCCTGCAGGATGACGACGAAGAAGGTGACGACGATCAGCCAGAGGCCCCGCCAGGGGCTGGTGTGCTGGGGGCCGGGTGCGGGCGTGGAGGCTCCGGACGCGCGTGGCGCGCTCCGTCGTCGCCTCAGTGATCCGATCGTGGTCACGGGACCTCACTTCGGGGGCGGGGGCAGGTGGCACCCGGGGGGGTACCGCACCCGGTATTAAACGCGACGAGCCGCCTCACGGCTAGTGTCAGCGCCGGATCGGCCCACATGTTGACCGTTCTGTTACCTACGGGTTCCGGCTGGCACCCTGCGTCCGGTCCCTCCGCGGACCGGTCAGGAGCAGGCTCTCGGGTGGTCCCTGTCACTGCGCGGGGACGGGCTTGCGGCACACGAAGATGGCCGTGCCCGGCACGAGCTCGCCGCGCAACCGGCTCCAGCCGCCCCATTCGTGGTCCGCACCCTCGGGCCATTCCGGCTCGACCAGGTCGTCCAGGACCAGACCTGCTGCCACGATCTGGCGGACCCGGTCGCCGAGCGTCGCGTGGTGCTCCACGTAGGTCGCCCGCCCCTCCGCGTCCTGCTCCACGTAGGGGTTCCGGTCGAAGTAGGAGGTGCGCACGGTGAGGCCGGCCCGTCCGGCCACGTCGGGCAGGGTCCAGCGGAACGGGTGGGTCACCGAGAACACGAGCCGCCCGCCCGGTCGCAGCACGCGCGCCACCTCCCGCAGGAGACCGGCGGCGTCGGCGACGAAGGGCAGCGCGCCGAAGGCCGAGAAGGCGATGTCGAAGGACTGCTCGGCGAACGGGAGCCGGACCGCGTCGCACTGGACGTAGGACGGGTGGCCGGGAGACGAGAGGCCGTATGCCGGGTGCTCGGGGGCGTCGGCGTCGAGCCGGCGGCCCTGGGCCAGCATCCCCGCCGAGATGTCACTGGCAACGGTTCGTGCGCCCCGCGCGGCGCACCACCGGGACCCCTGGGCCGCCCCTGCCCCGAACTCGAGCACGTCCAGCCCCGTGACGTCACCCAGGAGCCCCAGCTCCGACTCGTAGACCCCCTCCGGTCCCCACATCAGGAGGTCGTCACCCAGGACCGACCGGTGCTCCCGGTAGTAGTCGCCCGCCTCCGCGTCCCACCAGGACCGGCTCGCGGCGGCGCTCTCGGGCTGGTCCGCTGGCCGGCGGCCGACGGACTCGGCCGGCCCCACGGCATACTCACCATGCTGCAGGGGCCCAGGGGGAGGGGAGGGCACAGGGGGAGGGGAGTCCGCGGGCGGGGGCGTGCTCATGGGCGGCAGTCTGCCGGATTGACCAGCGGTGGCACGCGCAGGTAAGGTGGGTCCGCGCGGCGCGTGCACTTGCGCGTGCCTGTGTACTGGCCGGTGTCCTCACCGACCAACACCATAACTGTCCATCTCGGACGGGTCATCTCAGATGATGACTCCGTTCTCACTTCATGTCCACACATCGGAGCCCCTACTACATGACTGCAACTGCGCCTGAGAAGGCCACCTCCCAGATCGCGATCAACGACATCGGGTCGGAGGAGGAACTCCTCGCGGCGATCGACGCCACGATCAAGAACTTCAACGACGGCGACATCGTCGAGGGTGTCATCGTCAAGGTCGACCGGGACGAGGTCCTGCTCGACATCGGCTACAAGACCGAGGGCGTCATCCCCTCCCGCGAGCTGGCCATCAAGCACGACGTCGACCCGTCCGAGGTCGTCAACGTCGGTGACGAGGTCGAGGCCCTGGTCCTCCAGAAGGAGGACAAGGAAGGCCGCCTGATCCTGTCCAAGAAGCGCGCGCAGTACGAGCGCGCCTGGGGCTCCATCGAGCAGGTCAAGGAGGAGGACGGCGTCGTCACCGGCACCGTCATCGAGGTCGTCAAGGGCGGCCTCATCCTCGACATCGGCCTGCGCGGCTTCCTGCCCGCCTCCCTCGTCGAGATGCGGCGCGTCCGCGACCTGCAGCCCTACGTCGGCCAGCAGATCGAGGCCAAGATCATCGAGCTGGACAAGAACCGCAACAACGTGGTCCTGTCCCGCCGCGCGTGGCTGGAGCAAACCCAGTCCGAGGTCCGCACCACCTTCCTCAAGGAGCTGGCCAAGGGCCAGGTGCGCTCCGGTGTCGTCAGCAGCATCGT
>Ga0123333_10001239_pt1 | contig 26871 bp, 20 predicted proteins | sample BioC12SIPDNA_3_FD_89957 | JGI IMG/M metagenome (GOLD analysis project Ga0123333, IMG submission 89957) | Anaerobic biogas reactor microbial communites from Washington, USA - Biogas_R2_B C12 SIP DNA | ecosystem: Engineered > Bioreactor > Anaerobic > Unclassified | place: Washington, USA... | reverse complement strand
TCAATGCCCTGCGGCAACAGACGGGCATAGCGACTGACGGAACGGTATATCGGCTGAAGAAAGTCCACAGCCGCCAAGATCAATGGTTCCTGGCGATCGCCCAGGAACTGGCAAACGGCGGCGTCAACCCGGCCGCAGAAATGCTGCAGCCGCGCTATTTGGTCCGAGCCCACGTCGCTCGGTCCGAAGAACATGGGGCTGCGGCGACCTGACTGCCAGGGAGTACGTGTGTGCCATTGCACGCTTTTTTCGGCCTCGGTCGGCGGTACCGCTTCATTGATGTTGGCCGGCAGATTGGGAACGTGAACAGGCCGCAGCTCCACGCGGTCTCCCTCGTAGAGGCGCACGTCGTTCTGCGCCAGGGCGAGAAGGTAATAACGGCGATCTTGTTTGACTCCCAGTATCAGCGGCTTGATGTGAAAGCGCTCGCCGACGACGGATAGCGGATCGCACTTGTACGGGAGTTGGAATTCGTAGAGCTGACCTGGAGCGATTAACGCCGCTAAGGCCGCATCGCGCGGGTGAGAGTCGCGCGCCGTCTCCAGCACCGGGCGCGCCGCCTTCAGCAGCTTGTCGACCTCGGGCCGGCGAAAGCCCCGCTCCAGCAACGCCTCTTCGGCCTGTCGCAACAGGTTTTTAACGCGGATGCGGCTTTCCTCGGTTTCCGGGCCGGCCCCCAATGGCACGTAAAAGGAAACGCACGGTTCACTGTTGCCTTGAACGAGCTCGCGCAGGGTTTGAACTCCGAACGCCACCATCGCGCTATCCAGGTGAAAGGGCTCGCATTACAGATTCTACGCCGCCGGGCCGCGCAGTCCGCACGAAGAGGGAGTTGGAGCCCTGGTGGTTCGATCTGAAGCCGTTTTCATTTTCGCCCAACCGAAGTAAGCGCTGGACCTGGGTCAGCCGAACTGGTAGAGTTTGGCTTGGGTTTTGAAGCGAGGAGACGTTGGTCATGGACGACTTGCTGGTGCTTGATCGCGTGGAATCCACAGCGTCTGACTGCACGGGGGTTGCCGTTCTGACCGAAACCGAAAACGCGAGCTATGACCCGGACTTCGTGCCGGATGCGCTGACCGCGGATTCGGCGCAGGAGCCGGACGCGCAGGCGGCCACGGCTGATGCCGAGCCGCGTCAGCCGGAGGCGCCTCAGGAGCTTTCCGAAGCGCGCCAGGCGGATGCTCCGCCGACGGACCAGATTATCGAGGCGCTGCTCTTCTCGGCGGACGCGCCGCTGAGCCTGAATCGCCTCTCGGAACTGGCCGGCTGCTCGGTGATGGAAGCGCGACTGGCAATCGCCGATTTGAACGCGCGCTACATGGTGGCCAAGCTATCGTTCCGGATCGAGGAAATCGCCCGCGGCTATCAGATGATGACCTTGCCGCGTTTTCAGCCTTGGGTGTCGAAGCTGATGGCGCAGCGCGCTCAAACGCGCCTCAGCCCGGCGGCATTGGAGACGCTTTCGATCATCGCCTACAAGCAGCCCATAATTCGCGCGGACATTGAAGCTATTCGCGGGGTAGCGGTGGGCGAAGTGCTGAACCGCCTGCGTGAGATGGGCTTGGTGCGCATCGTCGGGCGGGCCGAAGTGGTCGGGCGTCCGCTGCTTTACGGTACTACCAAGAAATTCCTCGACGTGTTCGGCTTGGCGGATCTTGAGGATTTGCCACCGCTTGAGGCGCTCAACTTGCGGCGCCGAAAGCCGGCGGACGATGGCGGCGCAGCCGATGAGCCGAGCGCGGCGCCCGGTCCTGAGCGTCTGGCGGCCAGCGCGTAGGTTTGGAGATCGCGGGGTCACCGGATCGAGGGCGGAAGACTTACCCGGGGGTAATCTTTGGGGGGCTTCGCTCTTCCTTTGAGGGCTTGGTTTTTCCGTATAATGCGAACGTGCCGGAGTTTCTGCGAGGGTAGATGCCGGAAGTTACCAAGCCATCGATCGAGAAGTCCGACCAGTCGGGCGCAGCTTCTTTGAGCCGTGCGAGAGCATTGGCGCTTCGCGTGGACGAGATTGGGCGAAACCGCCCTGATCTGGTCCTAATTCTGCCGTACATGGGGTATTTGCTGCTGTTGGGGCTGGTGGGGCTGGTGCCGGCCCAGTGGGAGTGGGCGGCGATCGTGGTGCGCGGCGTCGGGTCGCTGGCGGTGGTCTACGCGTTTCGGCGCCACCTGCCGGCTCTGGGGCGCCCGTATTGGCTGATCGCGGTGGCGGGCGGGGTGTTGGCGGCGTGGTTGTGGTACGCGGGGCAGTACGCGTTTGACGCGTGGGGGCTTGGCGGGCGACTGCCTCTGTATCCGGGGCGGAAAGAGGTCGTGGACCCGCGCGACCTGCTCGGGGCGGGTCGGCTGTTTTGGGCGACAGCGGTGCTGCGGGTGGCGGTCGCGGTTACGGCCGTGCCAGTCGTCGAGGAGCTGTTCTGGCGTGGGTTCATGCTGCGGGCACTGCTCAACTGGAACGATTTCGAGCGTGTGCCCGCCGGTACGTTCGGCTGGACGGCGTTTATCGGCACTGCTTTACTGTCGACGCTACAGCATCCGGACAATTGGGGCGTGAGCATCGTGTGCTGGTTGTTCTACAACGCGCTGTTTTATTGGAAACGGAGTCTGGCCTGCCTGATGCTGGTGCATGGCCTGACTAACCTCGTGCTGTACTTCTACGTGCTGCGCGTCGGGGATTGGGCATTTTGGTAGGTGCGTGCGGCGGGCCGCCCTTATGGCTGCGGCCGAGGGCCTTGTCGGATTGGTCCGGGCGGAGCCAGCCGGATGTGCGGCTTGAGTTGGGAACGGGGCGCGATATAACTATGCGGGCTGCCGTTGGCCGGGGGCTACCCTGTGTGCCTCGGAGATGCACAATGAAACGAGTCTTGCTAGTCGCAGTGCTGGTGGGATTGTTGCTACCGCTCGTGGCGCGGGCGGATCTGGAAGAGGGCGACTTCGCCCCGGATGTGGACGCGATCGACTGGCTGAACACGGACGGCAAGTCGCTGTCGATATCCGAGCTGCGCGGCATGGTGGTAGTGCTGTTTTTCTGGGAGTCCTGGCAGCCACAGCAGAAACTCTTGCTGCGTTGGAGCAACATCCACGAAAACCAGCTTCGCCAAGCGGGCGTTTTCGTGATTGGCGTAACCTCGGCCGGCCGCAAGACGGTTGAAGACCTGATACGGCAGGAACACATTTTCTTTCCGATCGCGGTGGGCTCGCGTGCGGCGGAAGCGTACAAGATCGAGTCCAAGGATATGCCGCGTGTCGTGGTGATTGATCCGAGCGGTGTGGTCGTCCATTCCGGCGTTCCTGATGGGAACGCGATAGGGCAAAAGGTGTTCAAGCTCGTTTTTGAGGAGGCTCCGCCGTTTCGGACGCATCCACGCCACGCCGAGAAAGCGCTCAAGGCGTTGCAGGCCGCGCGCGAGGCCTTGATGCGGCAAGACTATCAGGAGGCCTTCGTCAAAGCGCGCGAAGCCGAGGAGCTGGCCTTGGCGGATGACCGCTTGAAGGTGCGTTGCCAGGAGATGATTGATTTGGTCGACGCCATAGGGCGGGATCGGCTGCATCAAGGCTTGGCGTTGATCGAGAGGCGCGAATACGAAGAGGGCGTGAAGGTCATCAGTGAAGTCATAAAAGAGTTTCAGGTGGCCGGGTGTGGCAAGGCTGCCCGGCGCCGGTTGCGCCTTCTCAAAGACCAGTATCCGCAGGTGCGGCAGGTTGCGGACAAACTGGGGCGTGAAGATGAAGCTCAGACGAAGCTCGTCTCAGCAGCCGAGAAGCTATGGCGGCGCAAATTCGGCGAAGCTTATGGCGCGCTGCAGAAAATCGAGGTGGAATATAGTGGGACCAAAGCGGCTGAAACCGCCAAAGTTATCCGCGACCGCATAGACGCAAATCAGACGCTCAGGCAGATCGTCCTTGACAATGACGCCCGGAAAGTCTGCGAAGACCGGCTGGCGCGGGCGCGCAATTTCATCCAGGCCGGCCGATACGAGGATGCCCGAAAAACGCTCCGCAGCATCATCGATGAATTCCCGCAGACTAGCTACGTGGAGGAAGCTTACAGGCTATTATCCGAAATACCCTAAGCACGGTCCGTCAGCGGGCCGGCCACGTACGAACGCGAGGGACTTTCGAGGGTCATGAACAACAAGGACCCGTATCAGATTCTGGGCGTCGCCCGCAACGCCAGTCCCGAAGAGATCAAGCGTGCTTATCGCCGGCTGGCCAAAGAGTACCATCCGGACCGGAATCCGCAGAACAAGGAGGCCGCCGAGCGGAAGTTCAAGGAAGTGCAGGCGGCGTACGAGGTGCTGGGCGACCCGGAGCGGCGAGCCCAGTATGACCGTTTCGGGGCGGGCGGCCCACGGCCGGAGTTTCACACCTGGGGCCGCGGCCGGCCGGCCGAACAGCCGTTCGGGGTCGAGTTCGATTTCGGCGATCTGGGGGATTTGACCAGCATTTTCGAGCAGTTTTTCCAGCGGGGCCCCGGGCGCGTAGGTGAGCGGCGTGGGGCGCGGCGGACGCGAGTGCGCGGGGCCGAGCTGCCGCGCGGCGCAGATATCGAGTATCCCGTAGAGATCTCGTTCGACGAGTCGCTGCACGGCACGAAGCGCGAGGTGGTCTTACAGGGCCCTGAAGGCAGCGAGCGCCTCGAGGTGCGCATCCCGGCCGGCGTCAACGACGGGCAGCGCATTCGCGTGCCGGGGCGCGGGCAGCCGGGCGCGGGTGGGCGCGGCGATTTGCTGATTCGCGTTAAGATCCGGCCGCATCCGTACTACCGGCGCGAGGGTTTGGACGTGGTGATGGATTTGCCGGTCACGCTGAGCGAGGCCGCCCTGGGGGCGCGCGTGGAACTGCCCACGCCGGAGGGGCGGACGATTGTGTCGGTTCCGCCGGGCACAGCGAGCGGGACCAAGCTGCGGCTGCGGGGGCGCGGAGCTCACGACGCGCGCCGCGGCACGCGCGGTGATTTGCTGGCGGCAGTGCGCATAATTCCGCCCAAGACGCTCACCCCACGGGCACGCGAGCTGTTGGAAAGCCTGAGCCGGGAGGTTCCGCAGAACCCGCGCGCCAACTGGGACAGTTAAGGAAGATTAATGCCGCAAGCCCGCCGCAGTCTCTCCGGAAGAATGGCAGTGCTGCTGATCACGTACGCGCTGCTGTTGCTGGTATGCGTGGCGCTGTACTTCTTCATTACCAATCGGCTTTCGGCCAGTGTGGCGCGCATGGCGGCGGGCGAAGTGGGCCGGGAAGTGGTAATAGCCGAGCTTTCGCGGTTGGTGGCGATCATGCTGGGCTGTTTTCTGGCAATACTGGCGTTTGCAATTGGGGCCTACACATTCATCGGGATCGGGCGGGCGATAGCGCGGCCGACGGCCAGTGGCAAGCCTACGAAGTATGTAGATGCGTGGAGTCAGTACCGCATCTCGGAGGAACAGATTCGGGCGGCGACGGAAGAGGTGGATGGCCGTAATGCGACCGAGGGCCGGTCGTCTGGGAGCGACGACGACAATCCGAGCTAGCCTCCACAACCTGTTCTAACACCCTGCGCCTCCCTCCGCATTCTTGCCGCAGCATCCGAGCGATCCACGCAGGCGGCGACGGCGATGTCGCCCGTGACGTTCAGTGTGGTGCGGCACATGTCCAGCAGGCGATCGACGCCCAGGATGATGCCGATCGACTCGGCCGGCACGCCGACCGACTGCAGCACCACCACTACCAACGGCAGCGAGCCGCCCGGCACGCCGGCCGTCCCGATGCCCGCCAGCACGCACATGACCGCGACCTTGATCTGCTCGGCGAGGGTCAGGTCCGCGCCGAAGACCTGCGCCAGAAACAGGACCGTGACACCCTCATAAAGGGCGGTGCCGTTCTGATTGGCGGTTGAGCCGACCGTCAGCACGAAGTTCCCGATTTCGCGCCGCACGCCCAGGTTTTCCTCCGTGACACGCAGCGAAACCGGCAACGTGGCATTTGAGGACGATGTGCCGAACGCGGTCAGGATTGCGTCGGAAACACGCCCGAAGAACCGCAACGGATTCATGCGGGCTACCAGAGCCAGCATCAGTGAGTACACGCCGAAGAAGTGCAGCGCCAGGCCGGCCAGCACGGTTGCCATGTACCACGCCAGCATTTTAAGTATGTCGGCTCCCAGCCGGGCCGAAAGGGCGAAAACCAGGGCCGCCACAGCCAGCGGGGCTAGGCGCATGGCCAAACCGACGATGACCATCACGACGTCGTAGATTCCCTCCAGCACGGCGATCAACGGTTGGGTGCGCTCGGGCGTCAGTGTCAGCGCGATGCCGAAGATCAGCGCGAAGAACATCACCGCCAGCATGCCGCCGCCGGGCGACGAGCCGTCCACCGCCCCCACCATTTCGCGCAGTAGATTCCGCGGAATGAGATCGAGCAGCGCGTCCCGCAACGGCTTGGCCTGGCGTGCCTGGGCCAGCTCGCGCCCGGCCTGCTCCTCATACTGGGCGCTCAAGGCGGCGCGCTGCTCGGCTGAAAGGCGCTCGCCGGGTCGCAACGTATTCGCCAGGCTGATGCCGATGACGACGGAGATCGCGGACAAACCCACCGTAAAGAGCAGCGTCTTTAGGCCGACGCGCCCCAGCCGGCGGACATCGCCGATGCCCGCGACGCCCAAGACCAGCGCCGAGAACACCAGCGGCAGCACGACCATGAATATCAAACGCAGGAAGATCTGCCCGAGCGGTTCCGCCACGTTCTCGATGGCCCAGGTCAGGCTCGGGTGGGCCACGCCGTCCGGGCCGTGTCCGAGGCGATTCGCGATCAGACCGGCGACGGCACCGACGATCAGGCCGATGAGTATTTGCCAGTGCAAAGCCGGCCAGCGGCGGCGCTTTTTGACCTGCGCGCCGGGCTGTGGGAGCGTTGTCGGCGAAAAATGATCCGGCTCTGTCATGAACGCACCGCCATATCAGAGGTTCCCGGCAATTATGGACCGGTCCTCAGGGGCGGCAAGCCGGCGCCGCGAGGGAAGAGGGTGACTGTGGTTGCGGTTGGCGTTCGGTTAGTTGTTCACCCGCTTCCAGGTGGCGCTGCGGACGCGATACTGCTCGCCGTTGGCCCAGAAAGCCCAGTCCTGCTGTATGCGATCGTCGCTAATGAACGTGATACTCGTGTTGTGGCAATGGCGGTGCATGACCACGTCCAGGTTGGTGCTGTCATGGTAGACGAACGACAGCCGTTGCGGATCATCGAAGTTTGTGGCGCGCATGCGCGTTTGGTGGTTCAGCGGGCAATAATGCGTGACCATCAAAGCCGAATCGCCGTCCATGTGAAAGATGTTGACGTACTCGCGCACCGTGTCGGGAAAGTCGGTCTGCTGCACCGTCCTGCCGCCGGAGGTGACGCGAAATACGGTCTTGAACTCCTTGATTCCCTCGGGAACGGCCAGCGGCGCGTTCTCCATCTCCCAGGTGCCGGCCAGCGACTTTAGGCGCTCAAACGCCTTCTCCGCGGGGGTGGGCGTTTTGACGCTGATGCTCTCCGGCGCAATTATGGTGGGTTGGCTGGCGGTAGCCGGCATGCTGGTGGCGGGCTGAATGGCGCCGCCGGGCACCGGCTCGATCTTCTTGATGCGCAGTTGCGGCGCGGCCGAGGGGGCTGGCGGCGTCTGAGCCGGGGCACTGGCAGTCGGAGCTTGCGAATTCCCCGGTTGCACAGGTTGGGCCGGCTGCGCTGGTTGTGCGGGTTTGGCCGGTTGCGCTGGTTGCTCGTTTTGCGCCGGTTGCACGTTTTGGGCCGGTTGCGCTGGTTTGACCGGTTGTCCGGCTTGGGCCGGTTGCCCTGTGTTTTGGCGCGTAGCAGCGTAGGCCGCGACAGCAAAAACGGTTGCGATGGTCAGTACAGCAAATGCGTTGAAGCGTCGCATCGTTCATCTCCTTCGAGGGCAGCCCAGGGCGGCCCGGCGGACCCGCTCGAGTTTCGGCTCGGCTGAGGCGGATTTTTGCGGACGGGCGGGCGGTTGTCGAGGGTCCTGAGTGAAGAAGCCGAAGCTGTCGCTCAGCCGGGCAGGGAGGCGAATTTCCGAATTGCGCCGACGCGGGGCGAGAGGCGGCCCAGGTAGTTGCTCGATGCTGGGGCGCTTCTGGACGGTCGCGGGCTGAAACCCCAGAATGCGCCCGAATCGTCGGCTAAACTGAAACCGCTCGGGTTCGAAATGGCGCCCATCGGCAGGTTCGCCTAACAGTACAAGCGCTAGGGCAAACACAAGCTGCTCACCGCCATTTTTGCCCGACACGCTGAGCCCTCCGCAGGATTGGAATTGTGAGGCTTCGGAGCACAAGGGTGACGACGCGTTGATAGCTAACGCGCCGGACCATAATCCAGATTGATATAGCAAATGCTGGTGTTCGTTGATGAATCTGGTGACGCGGGAATGAAGCCGGATAGGCAATCGTCCCCCTATTTCGTGGTGACGGCGGTGCTTTTCGAAGATCACGAGGAAGCGCAAGCGTGTGACCGGCTGATCGACAAGCTGCGCGGCCGGCTTGAGGTAGGAGCGGCGGCCGAGTTTCATTTCAGCAAAAGCCGGCGGCAGATACGGGAGCAGTTTCTTCAGCACGCGGCCAGATTCGGGTTCTCCTATCTTGCCGTAGTGTTGAATAAGCGCAAGCTCACCGGTCCGGGTTTTCGATACAAGTCGTCCTTCTACAAGTACACGGTCAACCTGGTGTTCCAAAACGCGAAAGCGTACTTACGCGACGCAATCGTCGTTTTGGATCGGAGCGGCGGCGAGGAATTTCGCGCCCAGCTTGCCCGTTACTTGGCGAAGAAAGTCAACGCGAGGGAGGGCCCGAAGGCCGTTCGCAAGGTCAAGACGGAGCGTTCGCACAACAACAACCTGCTGCAAGCTTGCCGACATGGTGTGCGGGGCCGTCGCACGGTCGTTTCGGGCCGACAAGACCGACCGTTTTGTTTACCGCCAGTTAATTAGCCACCGCGAACTGCGCGTACAGGTGTGGCCACGGTGAGCGCAAAAGAAAACCCGTCGGCTATCCCCGTAAGGGGCACGCCACCATCCGGTGACAGTTCGCACGGCGGGTCAATTCCACCAATAAGTATAACATGATTTCGGCTGGCAGGCCTGACGGCTGCACAGAATTCCCTGTTTTTTCAGTGCGTGCAGGTTGGAGGCGTGGGCAACGCGACAGTCGAATGCGACGTAAAACGTTGAAACTGCCGGAGTTAGCGTGCTTCGCCCGTCGCCGGAAGCGATCAGCAAAAGCTCGCGCTCGTCCCGAAAAGGCTGCTTTGGCTGGTCATCGGACGCTCTACCGCCTATTGGGCGCGTCGCGCGCCCAGCGCCTGATTCAAGGTCCCCCAGATGCCGCGCCATTAGTCCGTACGGCCAAGCTGTTTTGGCAGCGCTACGTGCGGCCCGACAAGCCGGGCAGACAAGCTCGTCGAAGTCGCATGCGACGATCTTCGTGCATCGCGCCGCGTCGTCGTCGGCACAGTGCAGGGCCGGGACCTGCCCGGATGCGGAGGGTTCTTGCACCGTTTTGGGGCGGTACGCCCCAGCTCTGCTCTGGATCGGTGCGATTCTCGAGCATGCCTGGGGGCACTCAAGACGGGCCGCTGAGCTAACCCCGAAGTTATCCCAACGGGGCGGGGCACGGTTTGACGGGTTACGAGTTACAGCGATAGAGTAGCCCTGCACGGAGGGATGGGCGAAACGGAGCCTACCGAGAGGTCAAACTATGATGGGCGAAGCGGGAAATAGCCAATCCGGGATTACGCGTAGAGAGTTCGTGCAGACCGCGGCCGCGGCCGGGCTGGCCATGACGGTGCCGGCCTGGGCTCAGGTGCCGAAGGAGGCGGCGACGGGCGCGGCGGCGAGCGAGGCCGCGGGGGATGAGCTGGCGGTCGCGATCATCGGCTCAGGCAGCCAGGGTCGGAACTTGCTGCTCAATTGCCTCAAGATTCCCGGCATCCGTTTTGTCGCGGTCTGCGATATTTGGCCGTATAGCCGGCGGTACGCCACGAACACGCTGAAGAAGTACGACCAGTTGGTGAACGGTTACGAAGATTATCGCGAGATGCTGGACAAGGAGAAGCATCTGGACGCGGTGATCGTGGCGACACCGGACTGGATGCATGCCGAGCACACGATCGCCTGCCTCAGGGCCGGCAAGCATGTTTACTGCGAAAAGGAGATGGCCAATACGACGCAGTCCGCGCAGGAGATGGTGCGGGCGATGCGTGAGACGGGCAAGCTGCTGCAGATTGGGCACCAGCGCCGCAGCAATCCGCGTTACTGGCATGCGCTGAAGATGATCGAGAAGGACAAGATCCTGGGGCGCATCACGCACTGCTATGGCCAGTGGAACCGGCCGCGGCTTTATGAGATCGGCTGCCCGAAAGGTGAGGAGCTGGATGCGGAAGCGCTCAAACGTTATGGATATGACACGATGGAGCGCTTCTGTAATTGGCGCTGGTATCGCAAATTCTCCGGCGGTCCGATGGCCGATCTGGGCTCGCACCAGATTGATATCTTCAACTGGGTGCTCAAGAGCACGCCGAGATCAGTGCTGGCGAGCGGGGGGCTCGACTATTACACCGACCAGGAGGGCCGCGACTGGTACGACAATGTGATGGCTATTTACGAGTACCAGACGGCCGCCGGGGCGGTGCGTGCGTTCTACGAAGTTCTCAATACGACCAGCAACGGCGGGTACTACGAAACGTTCATGGGCGACGAAGGCACGCTGGTCATCTCGGAAGATCCGAAGAAGGGGCATATCTTCCGCGAGCAGGCCGCCAAGCGCCGCGAGTGGGAGAACGAGGCCGATAAGGTCGAGCTGATGGACCGGGAAGCGATCGAGCTGAAGATCGGCGAGACGTTGACCGCCAGCGGGGAGAAAGACCCCGAAGGTCAGCGGCTGCTTGAAGAAAGCCAGAAGCCGCCGCACCAGTTGCACCTGGAGAACTTTTTCACCGCCGTGCGGACCGGCTCACCGCTGAGTTGCCCGGCCGATCTGGCGTACGAGGTTTGCGTATCGGTGTTGAAGGCGAACGAGGCGGTGGAGAGCGGGAAGCGCTGCGAGTTCAAGCCGGAGGAGTTCAAGGTCTGATTGCAGGGCAGGCTGCAAATGGGTTCCTGACGAAGAGGGCGGGGTGCCATGCCCAAGCTCTAAGTGCGGGCATGCCCCTGGTAAACGGCATAACCATCTGCCTGGTCGCCACCCTGGCCCTGTTGGCAGGTGTGCCGCGAGCGTTTGGTCAGGAGGCCGGCAGAGAAAACGAACTGAAGACCGGCAGCCGGGCGCCGTACGTTCATCGTCTGACACTGTACGATGAGAACGGCGTCGCGATCGATCCGCGGGACGAGTCGGCCGGGCCTTATTCGCCGCGCATGACCTGCGGCAAATGCCACCCATGCGGAGAGATTGCCGGGGGCTGGCACTTCAATGCCAGGCAGGGCGGGGCGGTGGCCGGGCGGCCCGGCGAGGCTTGGCTGCTGGTTGATGTGCCGAGCGGCACGCAAGTGCCGATCTCGGGGCGTGGCTGGGCGGGCACGTTTAACCCTGCCGACGCGGGGCTGAGTTCCTGGAAGTTCATCAAGCGCTTCGGGCGGCATACGCCGGGCGGGGGCTACGGGATGCCGGACGCCGATGAGCTGCGCAGCGCGCCGGAGAAGGCGCGCTGGGCGGTATCCGGACCGCTGGAAATCGACTGCATGTTCTGCCACAGCGCGGACCTGCAACACGATCCGGCCGAAGCGGCCGTGCAGATCGAGGCGGAGAATTTCAAGTGGGCGCCGACGGCGGCCTTGGGCTTGGCGGCGATTCGCGGCGAGGCACGCAAGGCGCCGGATGACTGGGATCCGGCGTTGCCGCCGAGCCCAGACCACCCGGAGCGAGACGGCCCGCGGATGGTTTGGAACAAATCGCGCTTCGACGTTGATGATCGCGTACTGTTCAACATCGTGCGGCGGCCGCCGAATGAGCGTTGCTATTACTGCCATTCGGTGCGTGAGGTGGGTCCGAAAGCGAGGGCGGAAGAGCGCTCCTGCCGCGACGTGCACTTGACGGCGGGCTTGCTCTGCGTCGACTGCCACCGCAACGGCATGGATCACATGATGGCGCGCGGTTACGACGGCGAGGCCGGTGAGCGCGGCGATGCCGGGCTGGCGGCGTTTTCCTGCGCGGGTTGCCATCTAGGGGTGGAAGGAGCTTCGCAGGCAGAGCTGGCTCAGGGCGGGCGCTATGCGGCGCCGCGCCCGGAGCACGGGGGCTTGCCGCCGGTGCACCTGGAGAAGCTTACGTGCACCGCGTGCCATTCGGGCCCCTGGCCGGAGATGGACGCGCACCGGTTCCAGACTTCGCTGGCGCACGGCTTGGGACTGGCGACGCGCGAGCGTGATGCGGATACCCCGCCCAACATCGTTGGCCCGATCTTCGCCCCGCAGCCGGATCGCAAGCTTGCGCCGCAGCGCCTTATTTGGCCGGCGTATTGGGCGCGGCTCACTGAAGAGGGAGTCGAAGCCTATGCCCTCGATTCAGTCCTGAAGGCGCTCAAAAAGGTGGATCCGAAGCGCTCCAAGGCGTCTGCCGAGAAGCTCGCGGCGCTGACTGAAGAGCAGATCGGCGCGGTGCTGGAACAACTAGGCAAGACTGACGCGGGGCATACGCCGGTATACGTGCGTGATGGCCTGCTTTATCGCCGCGGCCCGTCGGGCGAATTGCAGAAGTGGGCGTTTGAGACGCCGGCGGAAGAAGGAAGCCACGGGCCTTCGCCGCAGCAGGCAAACGCGATTCAGTTAGCGACCGCGCCGTATCGTTGGTCGCTGTCGCACGATGTCCGGCCGGCCACGCAAGCGCTGGGCATTGGCGGCTGTACGGACTGCCATGCACTAGGGGCGCCGATTTATTGCGGGTCGATTGCGGCCGCAGGCGTGCCGTCCGGGCCGGAGGCGGTGCAGACCATGTATCGTTTCCGCGGCGAGGATGGCGCGAAAGTGCAGGCTTGGGCGGCGGGTTTCGTCTTCCGGCCGGCTTTCAAGTGGTTTGGAGTCGCGAGCGCGGCGGTCGTGGCCCTGCTGTTGTTGCGCGTGGTCTTGAACACGGGGTCGGCGAGTGGCGGCGATGGGCGTCTGGGGGTTCGAGCCGCGCGGATGGAAAAGCTGGTGCTCGGCTTGGGCTTGGTTGGACTGGTCGTTCAACTGGTTACGGGCTTGGGAACGAAATGGACGCTGGGGCGAACTGAGGGCTGGGCGCTGCTGATCCACATGCTCGGCGCTCCGCTGCTGATTCTGGGAGTGACTGGAGCGGCCTACTTCGGCAGCGCCCGCCGTCGCTGTTGGGCAGGGTCTGCAAATTCCGCCCTGCAGAAAACGCAGGCGGTCGTTTACTGGCTCAGCGTGACTTGCGGATTTGTGACGATGACCGCAATGTCGGCGGCGATGACGCCGCTATTCGGCACGGCCGGGCAAAAATCGCTAAGCCTGTTGCACGAGCGTGCCGGAATCGGACTGGTTATCGCATTGGTTATGTACTTGGTTGTCTCGGTCCTTCTCGGAAGGCGCAGAGGTATCGATGATGAAATTGAGCAAGCTGTCGCGGCTGCCGGCCGCCTTGAGCGCGACGCTGATAGTTGCAGCGGTTCTATCGCTGGCCGATGACGGGGCGCCCGGGGCCGCCGGGGCGCAGGGCGAAGTTGCGAAGGAGTCGAAGGCGGCCGGTGACCTGGTTCCACTCAATATCAAGCTGCCCAAGCCGGCGTTCAGGGGCACGCCCAAGCACGTGCCGCCGGGAACCAACCTTGAGGAGCCGCGCAAGGGGCCGCGCCCGCCGTTCATGGCGGCCAAAGGGGCGGTGAACGTGGCCGCAGGCAAGCCGGTGACTTCAAGCGATAACGAACCGATCATTGGCTCGATCAAGCTGGTGACGGACGGCGACAATTCGGCCGACGAGGGCAGCTACGTCGAACTGGGCCCGGGCTTGCAGTGGGTACAGATTGACCTGAAGGAGAAGGCCGAGATATGGGCCATCCTGGTGTGGCACTATCACGCCAACGCGCGGGTGTACCACGACGTGGTTGTGCAGATCGCGGATGATCCGGATTTCATCACAAACGTTCGCACGCTGTTCAACAACGACCACGATAATTCGTCGGGGCTAGGGCTGGGACGCGACAAGGAGTACTGGGAGACGTACGAGGGCAAGCTGATCGAGGGCAAGGCCGCGGTCGCCCGCTATGTTCGTCTGTACAGTAAAGGCAGCACCGCGGACGATCAGAACCACTACATTGAGGTCGAGGTTTACGCCCGGCCGGCCAAATGAAACCTGAGCATCTGTATCGCCTGATTTTCGCGCTGATTGTGGCCGGGGGCTTGGCGCTGCGGCTGCCGCGGCTGGAGCTGCGGCCCATGCACGGCGATGAGGCGGTACACGCGGCCAAATTCGAGGCGCTCTGGCAGACCGGCGACTACGTGTATGACCCGCACGAGTACCACGGCCCGGTGCTGTACTACGCCACGTTCCCGTTCGTGTGGCTGAGCGGGGCGCAGAGTCTGGCGGAACTCGACGAGCAGACACTGCGGGTGGGGCCGGCGCTATTCGGCGCCGGGATAATTGCGCTGTTATTGTTGCTGGTGGATGGGCTGGGGTGGAGAGTTGTGCTCGCGGCGGCGGCGCTGACGGCCGTTTCGCCCATCATGACGTTTTACAGCCGGTACTACATCCAGGAGATGCTGCTGGCGTTTTTCGCCTTGCTGGTGATCTGCGGGGGCTGGCGGTACTGGCAGACGGCCAATCCGGGGTGGGCGCTGTTGGGCGGCGTGGGGGTAGGCCTGATGCATGCGACGAAGGAGACGTCGATCATTAGCCTGGGGTGTATGGCGGTGGCGCTGGGGGTTGTAGCGATTTGGCAGCGAAGGAGCGGCGCAGAGAAGGGGGTCGGGGAAGAGCCTGAAAAAGGGATCGAGGGATCGAGGGATCAAGGGATCAAGAAGAACGGCGTGGTGTGGGGCGACCTGGTAGTCGCGGCCGGGGTAGCGGTCCTGGTTTCGGTTTTGTTTTACTCGGCGTTCTTTCGGCACTGGCGCGGGCCGCTGGATTCAGTGTTGACGTATGCGACGTACTTTGAGCGCGCCGGCGGGCATGGGCTGCACGATCACCCATGGTATTACTATCTGCAAATGCTGGGGTTCACGCATTTGGCGCGCGGGCCGTGGTGGAGCGAGGGGCTGATTCTGGGTCTGGCGCTGGCCGGCATCGGCGTGGCCGTGACCGGTGCGGGGTTCTCGGACCAGCCGCGGCGGCTGGGGCTGGTGCGATTCATCGCGGTATACGCGGTGCTGATGACGGTCGTCTACTCAGTTATTCCGTATAAGACGCCGTGGTGCGCCGTGCAATTCGTGCAGCCGCTGATCGTGCTGGCCGGGCTCGGTGCGGTGGGGATCATCGCCTGGATCAGGCCTTGGCCGGCAAAAGCGGTGGCCGGTGTGATTCTGCTGGCGGGGGCTGCGCACCTGGGCTGGCAGGCGCAGCGGGCCAATTTCCGGTTCTTCGTCGATTACCGCAATCCTTACGTTTACGCTCATCCGCTGGGGGACGTGAAGTACTTGTCAGCTTACCTCGAAAAACTGGCCGACGTGCATCCGGATGGGCACCGCATGCTGGTCAAGGTGATTGCTGAGGATGCCTGGCCGCTGCCGTGGTATTTGCGGGGTTTCGAGCGCGTCGGCTACTGGGAAGCGCCGCCGGCGGATCTGGACGCTCCAGTGGTGATCGTCGCCGGCGACCTGGCGGCGAGCCTGCCGGCCGGCTTTGAAAACGACTACAAAATCAGCTTCTACGGTCTACGGCCCGATATACAATTGGTGACGTATGTCGAGCGCGAGTTGTGGCAAGAGTTTGCTCGCCGGCAAGAGCACCTCGCGCCTGGGCCAGTGAGAGAACGCGAATGAGTTTTGCGATGGGCGCCGACCCGCAAACCGGCACCTCGCCGTTTCTCGCCGATCCGGTTCACGTGTTCGAGCATCGCGCGATGAACTGCGGCTGGGGAATATTCGTAGTGGGCGACGATGAGCGCTACGCCGGCCAGGCTGCGCAGGCCGCTTTTGGGGAGGTTGATAGGGTCGAGCGCGAACTGAGCCGTTACGTTCCCACCAGCGACATTGCCCGCATCAACGCGCTTGCGCCGGGCCAGTCCGTGCGTATCGGGCCCGACGCGTTCACCTGCCTGGAAATCGCGGCCCAAGTTGGTGCGGCCACGCACGGGGCGTTTGATGTAACGATCGGCAGCCTGCTGGGGCCGGGCCCGCATCGGGTTCCCGCGCGGCGCGTGCCGCGCATCGGGGTGGACGAAGAGAACCGGACGGTGACGGCGCTTTCGGAATCGGTGCTGCTCGATCTGGGCGGAATAGGCAAGGGTTATGGCGTCGACCAGGCCGTAGCCGTGCTGCGTGACTGGAAGATCACGGCCGCGCTGGTGCACGCCGGTCAGAGTACGACGTTCGCCCTGGGCGCGCCGGGTGGCGAGCCGGGCTGGACGGTGGCCGTCCGCGACCCGCGCCAGCCGGAGAGCAGTCTGGCGCGGTTCTACCTGCGCGACCAGGCCTTCAGCGGCTCCGGCATGCTGCTGCACGGCGAGCACATTATTGATCCGCAAACCGGGCGGCCGCCCAACACCGGCGCGCTGGGGGCGTGGGCGATCGCGGCCACGGCTGCCGAGGCAGACGCGTTTTCGACCGCGTTCATGATTTTGTCGCCGAGCGAAGTGGCCAACTACTGCCGCCGTCATTCGCGGATCACCGGCATGCTCTGCCTGGACTCGCCGCCGGGGCCGCGGTTGGAGACATTCGGGCGTGAGCCGCAGTGGGCGATGCAGCCGGTTTGAAATTCGCGTTATGCGCCCTCTGGCTGGCTGATCCGAACTCACAAGGCGCGTTGTGGTTTTGTCTCCCCCCGATCTCTCGATCCCGCAATCTCCCTGTCACGCTCCTAGGCTACGGCCGCGGCGGGCGCTATGATTGTCGTGCGCGTTGCCGCCTAACGTAGAGGCGAGACGCACGCTCGATTATCAGTCAACCGACAAACTGACGACTGAGAAATGGAAACTCCGGAGAGGTGAGACGCATGCCACGCCCGATCAGACTCACCAGGCGCAAACTGCTCGGAACCGCGGTCAAGGCCGGGGCGGTGTTCTATATCGTGCCGCGGCACGTGCTCGGCGGACGCGGGTACACGCCGCCGAGCGAGGTGCTGACGCGCGCCGTCATCGGGGTCGGGGGAATGGGCATGGCCGGCCATGTGACCGAAAACGTCGAGGGACAACCGCCGCAGACGTTGGCGGTCTGCGACGTGGATAAGAATCACCTGGCGGCCGCCATGGCCAAGGCGGGGCGCAGTTGTGAGGCTTACAGCGACTGGCGGCGGGTGCTGGATCGTACCGACATCGACACGATCCACATCGCGACTCCGCCGCACTGGCACGCCGTGATGGGCGTTGCCGCGGCCCAGGCCGGCTTTGACATTCTGACGGAGAAGCCGTTTTCACACACGGTCGCGGAGGGCCGGGCGTACGTTGAAACGGTCAAGCGCTACGGGCGCATCCTGCAGATCAACACGCATTTTCGCTTCGAGCAGTACTACGACTACGGTGCGACGAAGCTGCTGCGCAAGCTGGTCGACAGCGGGCTGCTGGGCAAGCCGTTGCTGGTGCGGGTTGGGGCGGGGCAGGGCTTCAACTGGAAGCTCCAGGAATGGAGCGGGCGGACCAACCTGACGCCGGAGCCCGTGCCGGCGGAGCTCGACTACGACATGTGGCTCGGCCCGGCGCCCCGCAAGCCGTATCACCCGCACCGGGTGCACCAGAGCTTCCGGGGTTACTGGGACTACGACGGCGGCGGACTGACCGACATGGGCCAGCACTATCTTGACCCGGTGCAGTACTTCCTGGGTAAGGATCACACCGGCCCGGTCGAGGTTTCGGCCGTGGCCCCTTGGCCGCCGCATCCCGACGCAGTCGGAGTTTGGGAGTCGGTAACGCTGAAGTACGCGGATGGCGACACGATCTACATGAACAGCGGCGAATGGGGCTCGCCTGAGCCGCCGGGCCTGCCGCTGATTGAAGGGCCGAAGGGCAAAGTCTACCGGAACTACCGCACCGATCCGCCCGGCTTGTTCGAACAGCTCGAACGTGTGCCGGACCCGCCGCCGCTGATCGACTTTGAAACGGCGGTTAAGACGCGGCAGAAGGCCGGCGGTAACGAAGAAGTGGCGCACCGCTCGTGTACATTGCTCAACCTGGCTTCGATCGCGATCCGTCTGGGGCGGCCGCTGAGGTGGGACCCGGACCAGGAGCGGTTTATCGGCGACGAGCAGGCCAATCGTCTCATCGAAGTCCCGATGCGCGCCCCGTGGCATCTGTAGGAGAGGCAAAGATGATAAAGCCCGATTCGTGCCGACTGGCGCGCGTGACGACGGTGCCAGCAGTGAGGGCGGCAGCAGTGAGGGTGCCAGCAGTGAGGGTGCCAACAGTGAGGGTGCCAACAGTGAGGGTGCCATGCCCAAGCTCTAAGCGCGGGCATGTGCTAATCGGTTGCCCCCAATCTGACGTTATTAGCCAGGGGCATGCCTGCGCTTACAGCTTAGGCATGGCACCCGCGTTTGGCCGTTTCTGGCGAGTGTGCCGCAAACTGCTTCAGTGCGCGATGGTGGCGGCGCTTGCGGCCTTTGCGATGGCGGCGCCCGCAGCGGGTGCGACGGCGGCGCCGGGACCGAGCGCGGAACTGGATCGGCTCTTGCGCAGGATCGACTTTCACGGCGCGGCCAAGCCGGACGTGCTGGGCAAAGCACTGGCCGAGCTGCCGCCGTCGGACTGGGCGACCTTGTGCGATATGCTGGTCGAGGCGGGCGCCGGGGATGACACCAAGCCGCGCATGGCCCTCGAAGGTCTGGCTTGGTACACCGGCAGCAGCGGCACGCCGGCGCAGCGCGCCGCGTACATCGAGGTGCTCACCGCGGCGCTGTCCAAAGATCGACAGCCGGGGGTGAAGGCGTTCCTCATTCGCCAGCTTCAGCTTGTTGGCGACGACAGCGCGGTTCCAACATTGGGGAAACTTTTGCTGGACGCCGAGGTTTATGACTTCGCGGCCCAGGCTCTGGTTACGATCGGCTCAGATGCGGCGCGGGCGGCTTTGCGCGCGGCTTATTCCGAGGCGCAAGGGCCGTGCCGTATTGCGATTATTCAGGCCCTGGGAGTGCTCCGCGATTCCGATTCGGCTGACCGGCTCGCGGAAGACGCCAACGGGCCGGACCGCGGAATTCAATTAGCGGCTTTACCAGCGCTCGCCAACATGGACTCGCCGGCGTTTCGGGAAGCGGCCCGCAAGTTCGAATGCCAGACACACTATGAACGGTCACAGTTGGACGCTCTGCTGTTCCGCACGTCGGCGCACGCGGCCGAGGAAGGCGAGCCGGAGGCCGAAGCCGCTCTGACGGCAGAACTGCAAAGCGCGGATCCTCATATTCGCAGCGCCGCACTCTCCAGCGCCGCCGGCGTGAAATCGATTGACTTGGTGCTCTCGTTCCTGGCGGATGAAGACGCCGAGGTTCGCGCCACGGCCACGAACATCGCCATTTCTCTGCAGGGCGAGGGTGTAACCGCGGCATATCTGGAGAGGCTGCCCAAGGCGACGGAAACCGGGCGCGTCGCTCTTATCGGCATTCTGGGCAAGCGTGGCGACGCCGCCGCTCTTAGTGCGGTTCTCAAAGCGCTGCAGGACGAATCGCCGGCGGTTCGCCTGGCGGCCGTGGAAGCGGCCGCGGCGCTGGGGCGCACCGCGGCGGTCAAGCCGCTCATCAAGCTGCTGAGCGACGATGGGGACTTGCGCGCTGCGGCGCAGCGGGCTCTCACGAATATCCGAGATGAGCAGGCGGCGGCCCAGATTGCCGGTGCGCTCAGCGGGAGCCCGCCGCGTGTACAGGCCAGGCTGCTGCAAATATTGGCTGATTCGCACGCCGTGGAGCAGGCCGACGCGATTTGTGGTTGCCTGGAAAAGGAAGACGAGGGGGTACGGCTGGCGGCGCTGCGGGCGGTCGAGGCACTCGCGCCGTCTAGCGCGTTGGATCCGCTGGTACGACTGTTGCCGAAGCTCGAGAATTCCGAGCAGCGTGAGGCATGCGAAAGCGCGCTGACGGCCGTATGCCGGCGCGCCCCAGACCGCGTTGCCGTCTCCGGGAAGCTTCTGGCGGCGCTGCCGGCGGCGCGCGCGGAAGACTACTGCTCGTTGCTGCGCGTGCTTGGCAAGCTGGGCGGCGCCGAAGCTTTCCAGACGGTCCGGCAGGCGTTAGGTGATTCGCGATCTGAAGTCGTCGAAGCGGCTTTCCGCGCTTTGTCCACCTGGCCGGATCCGGCGGCCGCGGCCAACATTCTCGAAGTCGCCGCCGCGTGCAGCGAGCTGCGCCATCACGTTCTGGCGTTGCGGGCGTACGTGCGCCTGGTCGGCGCGGACCAGGAGCTGTCCGCGGCGGACAAGCTGGCCGCCTATGAAAAGTGCATCGCGCACACGCGCCGGGTCGATGAACGCAAGCTGCTGCTGTCGAGGATCGGTGAATTGCCGGAGCCGCGCACCATTTCAGTGTTGCAGCGCTTCCTCCTCGATGACCAACTCCGCAACGAGGCCGGCGCGGCGCTGTTAGGCGTGGCCGAACGTCAGCTCCCGGCAGGTTGGCAACGCGCCCGTCAAGCCATCTGGCTGGCGCTCGATGCGGTGGATGACGACGCGCTACGGGAGCGCGGCAAGACGCTGCTGGCGCGTGCCGAGGAATACGAGGGCTTCATCACCGATTGGCAAGTAGCCGGGCCGTTCGAGCAGGACGGCAAGGGCTGCCTGGAGCTGTTGGAGGTCGCCTTTGCGCCTGAGCAGCCGGACGCTCCCGGCGTAACCTGGCAAAGACAGACCATGCCCACCGACCGCCCGGAGTTTTGGTATGTGGACCTGAACGCGTGCGCGAACATGGCCGGGTCGAATCGGGTTGCTTATCTACGCACGGTCATCGACTCGCCCAGGGCGCAGGACGTTCAGCTTGAGCTTGGCAGCGACGATGCCCTGAAAGTCTGGCTCAATGGGGAACTGATTCACACGTTCGCCGGCGTGCGCGGTTGCGAGCGCGGGCAGGATAAGGTGCCCGCCCAGCTGAAGAAGGGCCGCAACGAACTGCTGCTGAAGGTGGTCAATGGCGGCGGCGGCTGGGCGGCGTGCGCACGCTTGCGCCAGCCGGACGGCTCACACGTCGAGGGCCTGAAGATCGACTTGGGCCAGTGAATCGGTATGATTTTCGGCACGCTCCGGCAGTGCCGTGGCGCGTGTGCCAACTGTGCGCCGCTGCTTGAAGCCGCAGCTTCAAGCAGCGCCGCTTGCGTGGTGGCTGCGGGCGCGTCCGGGCCAGGCTGCCGCATGAGCCCAGGAGATCCCAAGTGCGAATCATATTAGTTGGCGCGGTTTCGCTGTTGTTGGCGGGCATGAGCGCTTACCGCGCTCAGGGCGGAGAGGTGAAGGACGAAGTGAAGATGAGAATTAGCGAGGCCGCGCCGCGCCACGCTCCGGCACAAGCGCAGAAACCGCGTACTTTGCTGGTGTTCACCCTTTGCCGTGGGTTCCCGCATGACTCGATCCCCACCGGCGCCGCGGCCATGAAAATCTTGGGCGAAAAGACGGGCGCGTTCACCGTGGTCGAGAGCGATGACATTGATATGTTCACGCCCGAGAAGCTGGCCGGCTTTGACGCGGTTTGCCTGATGAGCTGCACCGGTGAGCTGTTTTTGCCGGCGAATTTCGAACAGCTCCCGGCGGCGGAGCAGGAAGCGGCCCGGCGGCGCGACGAAGCGCTCAAGAAGTCGCTGCTGGACTTCGTGTCAGGCGGTAAGGGCCTGATCGGCAGTCATGCCGCGACCGACTGCTTCTACAAGTGGCCCGAATATGGCGAAATGATGGGCGGTTACTTCGACGGGCATCCGTGGAATGAGCCGGTTACGGTTCGGCTGGACGAACCGAACCACCCGTTGAACGCGGCCTTCGACGGCAAGCCTTTCGTGATCGCCGACGAAATCTATCAGTTCGGCGCCCCGTACTCGCGGGACAAGCTGCGCGTCCTGCTCAGCCTGGAGCCGGCGAAAATCGATCCGGCCCAGCCGGGCATCAAGCGCACTGACGACGATTTTGCGATTAGCTGGGTTCGGCAGTACGGCAAAGGGCGCGTGTTCTACTGTTCGCTCGGGCATCGCGACGAGATCTTCTGGAACCCGCAGATTCTGGCGCATTATCTGGCCGGCATCCAGTTCGCGTTAGGCGACCTGAGCGCCGACGCCGCCCCGGTTCCGCACCCAACCGGCCAAACCTCCTTGGATGCGATCACGCTATTTAACGGAAAGGACCTGAGCGGCTGGGTCTGCAAGCCTGGGGCCTGGGCCGCTGAAGACGGGGTTCTGGCTTGCCGGGGCGGCGGCGATATCTGGACCGAACAACAGTTCGGCGACTTCATTCTGGACCTCGAGTTCAAGATTGATAAAGGCGCCAACAGCGGCGTCTTCTTTCGCACGGCCGACATAAACGATTGCGTACAAACCGGCATCGAACTGCAGGTGCTCGACTCGTACGGCAAGGCAGCCGTCGACAAGCACGACTGCGGGGCGATTTACGACTGCCTTGCGCCCAGCAAGAACGCCGTCAAGCCCGCGGGCGAGTGGAACACGCTGCGCCTGGTGTGCCGCGGGCCGCGCCTTCAAGCGGTCATGAACGGCTTGGTAATCATTAATATGAACTTGGATGATTGGAAGGAAGCCGGGCGAAACCCGGACGGCAGCCCGAACAAGTTCCGCACGGCCTACAAGGATATGCCGCGTGCGGGGCACATCGGTTTCCAGGATCACGGCGGCGGGATTTGGTATCGCAACATCCGGATCAAACCGCTGCCAGTTTCGCCGGGCTGAAACCCGCGGGGCAGGGGCGGTTGGCGGCGCTGCAAAATAAAACGGCCGGCCGGAGTGGGTAATCTCCGGCCGGCGCGTTCACTTAACAAAGCGTGCCCGACGGGCTTAGTTGCCGCCCGTCAGAGCCTGCACAAAGGGGTCGATATCGAAAACATTCACAGACCCGTCGCGATTGCAGTCATTGGCGCAGAGATAACCGCAGGAATAGGCAGCTTCCCAGGCCGGCTGATCGGTCAAGGCAAGGACAAAGGGATCGATATCGAAGACGTTTACGGCGCCGTCGCAATTTGAGTCACCCATCGTGCACGGCGCGGCGCACTCGTCCGGGCGACCGTCGCCATCGGCGTCCTCCGAGTGGCCGGAGGCGATGTCGCACTCGTCCAGCACGCCGTTTTCGTTGCAATCCTGGCAAGCGGGGTCGGTGGGCTCGCAGTCCAGGAGCTCGCAGGCGTCGAGGACGCCGTCCTGGTTGCAATCGGGCTTGGTGTACAGGCAGGCCGGGCCGACCATGGTGAACACAAAGTCACCCACGGCGCCGTTCTTGCCGGAAATGCGGATCCAATAAGTGCGTCCGGTTTGAACGAAATACTGGGGGATGTGTGACTGGGGCGTTCCGCCGTAGTCGTCATTGCAGAAGAGCTGGTTACTGGTTGTACCGGGGCAGTTGCTGTGCAGTGAAAGCACAGTGTCGTACGACGATCCCATCAGCGAGAAGGATGCGAAGCCATTGCCGAGCGGAGTGTAGTAATACCACACGTCCGGGGTGCTGCTCGAAGAGCCGCAGTTTGCGGAGCCATCTACGGTAGCGCCGACGGTTGTGCCGGAGTGGACCGTGCCCGGGCAGGCGATTTCCGCATCTAAACAGGAATCGTAGGCCTGCGCGAAGGGCGGCGGCAGCATCTCACACTCGTCGGGAATGCCGGTGCCCTGGCAGTCCTCGCTGGTCCCGGCGGCAATGTCGCATTCGTCCGGTACACGATTCTGGTTGCAGTCCTGGCTGGTTCCGGCATGGATGTCGCAGAGGTCCGGCACGTCGTTGCCGTTACAGTCGCTCAGGCCGCCCTCTTCGCACTCGTCTGGCCGGCCGTTCTCATTGCAGTCCGGGCTGACGAGGCCATCGCCGTCCGGGTCGGTTGGATCGATGTCGCAGTCGTCGGGGACGCCATTCAGGTTGCAGTCCGCTTCGCACTCGTCCGGCACGCCGTTGGCGTTGCAATCTTGCGAGCCGCCGCAGCCGGGGTAGGTGCTGCAGCCCGGGGAGCTGCAATCGACGTCGCATTCGTCAGGGATGCTATTGCCGTTGCAGTCGGTGAGCAGCGGCCAGTTCATTATTTCGGCCTGGTAGACTTCGCGGCCGCTGGTAGCTTGAATCCAGATTAGAATTGTGATGTCGCTCTGGCGCGCCCAGCTTGTGGCGTCGAAAGTAATGTCCCAGGGGGCGACTTGCTCGCACGCGCCGGGCATAAGCGTGATATCCTGGGAAGTGGAGGCCTGGCGGAAGCAATTGCGCGAGTAGTCGGGCGAGTCCGGATAATAATCGAGCACGTGAACCATTTGGACGCGCACTGTGCGCGCGGTGCTGGCCTGCGAACACACGGTGGCCGAAATCCGATAAGTCTGACCTCCGAGGTGCACTGCCGAGCCCTGTATAGTGTACTCGCTGGGGATAGCGTGGCGGGCGTTGTATTGTGCGAGGTAACTCATTCCGGATGTGCCGCCGACGCGCTGAAGCACGCCGTCGAACCAGGCCGTGGGAGTACCGCTAAGGCTGTAGTAGCTGCTGCGTGAACTGCCCCAGGTCGTGGCGTACGCGTCGCCGACGTGGATTTGATTGCCCGCAAACGTGTCGGGATAGCTGTTGAGCAGGGCGCCAAACGCCTGACCGGCGTAGGTGCAGTAGCCTCAGCCGGTGCTCGTGAATTCTTCGCACAAGACGACGCGCTCCGCGCCGGCCAGTGCCGGCGGAGTCACAGCCAAGAGCGCCAGGCCGCTCAGGCCCAGCAACAACGGAAGGCGGTGTGCTTTCATCTTTGCCTCCTAAAGATAAACGGCGACCTCAGCCGCTCCGCGCCCGACGCCGGGCGTAAACTGTCCCTAACCCCCGCCCATTTCGGCTCGTGCGCTGCCGGTTGCCGGAACAGATCACGGGACAGTGCGGCATCGACCAGATCCCAACGTAGCCTATCAGAATTGAGAGCCAAATGGAACGTTTGTTGCGCGAGTTTCACGGCGCAGCGAAGGTGCGCGTCCCATAACCCGTAGCGACAGCGGGCGGGGCACGTGTGTGCAGGGCATGTTGGTGGAGCGGAGCCTAATCGGGCAAGACTTTGAACACCTGATCGTGCTCGCGGGCGTGCGCCGCCGCCTTAATCCCGATCTCATCACCGGGCTTGGCCACCGCCACCGGTGCATGGTTCACTTGCATCGACTCGACCGGCTGCTTGAAATCAGAGGTGTGGCCAACGACGTGGATCGTATCACCGATGTGCAGTTCGCCGTCAGTTATCTTGATCGCCGCCACGCCGGCTTTCGCGAAGTAATGCGTGATTTTGCCGACAAGCTGTTCGGCCATTGTCGAACTCCTTACCCGCCCGATTTGCCAAGTACATGATAGCTGATCAGGGCGCTTTAGCAACAATGGCGATAGCTTCAGGCGGATGCAAAAAGGCATGCGAGGACGAACTCCTCGGGCCGGCAACGAAGATGAACGGCGCGCCGCAAATCGCCGTTGCGAATCGGGCTCTGCTAAAACAGCCTGCGGAGCACCTCTGGGAACAGGCGCGTGCCGAGGTGCTCAAAGTCCGTGAAGATCACGATGGTGATAATCGCGAAGTGCATGGTGAGCAGCCAGCAGAATATCGTCCAGGGCAGGCCGGCGGGGCGGCCGCGGTGATTGCGCCGAGCCCAGAACTGGTCCCAGGCGCGTTGTGCCATCAACGCGGCGGCCTGGAACAGTCCCCACGCCACAAAGGACCAGCTCGGGCCGTGCCACAGAGCGATATAGCCAAAGACGGCCACGTAGTTTAGCCAGACGATACTGCGGTTGCCGCCAAGCGGAATGTAGATGTTTTCGCGCAGCCAGGCGCCGACCGTAATGTGCCAGCGCCGCCAGAAGTCGCGCACTGAGGTAGCCAGCGGCAAATGGTCAAAATTGTCATCGACCGAAATTCCGATCCAGGCCGCCAGTCCGTTTGCGAGTTGGTTGTAGCACCATAGCAGGAAGTAGATTTGAACAGGCACGAGATAGATCAGTGCCAGCAGGTCATTAGTGGTGTATTGCTGCGGAGCGCTGAAGAAGTCGACTTCACCCTGGCGACTGGGCATGTTCCTGATGGTAATCGCCAAGCCGACCAGGCCGAGCAACAGCAGGCCGGCGCGGCGGCCGACCGTCGCCCAGTCCACTCGTCGTGCGGGTGCCCACGCGTCAAAGCGCTTTAGGAAGCTCTCGCGCGTCAGCACGGGACCGAGGCGCATACAGGGCGGATACAGAATCCAACAGATGGTGTCCGCCAAACGTAGCGGTTGACTTGGATTTTCCGCCAGGTTCCGGCCCCAGGCAATGAAGCGCAGCAGGAAATACGCGAACCCGATGTTGTGCAACAGCGGCATGCGCGTCGGCTCCCAGCCGTACCAGGCCGCGCTCGGAATCCACCAGGCCGGCAGCACCAGCGCATGCAGGCCGAGCCAGACCAGACCAATGGCGCCGCGCCGCTGCAATCGGCCCGTTTGCCGCAAGTAGCCTGTCGCCAATACCCAGGCCGCGCCGGTTGCGACCGCGCCCAGGAAGATCAAGGTCGCAATCGGACCAAGTGTCCAGATGAGCCAGAGCAGGCTGAAGCCGGCGATGGCCGTGCGCGGCCGGCGACGGCCAACGATTCGCACCAGCGGCACCAACCAGACGAACAGCAGCAAGCC
>Ga0123333_10001233_pt1 | contig 26937 bp, 23 predicted proteins | sample BioC12SIPDNA_3_FD_89957 | JGI IMG/M metagenome (GOLD analysis project Ga0123333, IMG submission 89957) | Anaerobic biogas reactor microbial communites from Washington, USA - Biogas_R2_B C12 SIP DNA | ecosystem: Engineered > Bioreactor > Anaerobic > Unclassified | place: Washington, USA... | reverse complement strand
GGCGGAGACGCCGAACGTCATGCCGAGCCTCCACATGCCGCTGCAGTCCGGCTCGGACAAGGTCCTCAAGGACATGCGGCGCTCCTACCGCAGCACGAAGTTCCTCGGCATCCTGGACCGGGTCCGCGAGCAGATCCCGGACGCGGCGATCACCACCGACCTGATCATCGGCTTCCCCGGCGAGACCGAGGAGGACTTCCAGGAGACCCTGCGGGTCGTGCGCGCCTCCCGGTTCTCCTCGGCCTTCACCTTCCAGTACTCCATCCGCCCCGGCACGCCCGCCGCGGAGATGGAGGGGCAGGTGCCCAAGGAGGTCGTCCAGGACCGCTTCGACCGGCTCATCGCCGTCCAGGAGGAGGTCTCCTGGGCCGGCAACCGCGAGCTCGAGGGTCGTGAGGTGGAGGTGCTCGTCGCGCCGGGTGAGGGCCGCAAGGATGCCGAGACCCAGCGGATGTCCGGTCGCGCCCGGGACAACCGGCTCGTGCACTTCGCGGTCCCGGAGGGTGCCGGGCGGCCCCGGCCCGGTGACATGGTGACCGTGGCGGTCACCTACGGCGCGCCCCATCACCTGGTCGCTGACTCCGGTGTCCAGGGCGGGCAGTATGCCGTGCGCCGCACCCGGGGCGGCGACGCCTGGGAGGCGCTGCAGGACACGCCGGGTTCCGGCCGTCCCGCCGTGAGCCTCGGGATCCCCGGCATCGGCAAGCCGCCGACGCCGGAGGTCGCCGCTGCTCCCTGCGCGGTCTCCTGAGCCCGTCGTTCAGCGGCTCAGCACGGTCTCGCCCGTGAGCCGGGACAGCTTCTCGGGGTTGCGGACCCCGTAGAGGCCGGTGATCCGGCCGTCCAGCACCGCGAAGGCCAGCACGCTGTCCACCTCGCCATCGAGCCGGACCAGCAACGCGGGCCAGCCGTTGAGCTCCAGCGGCTCGAAGGTCAGCCGGTCGCCGAACCGGGTCAGGCCGGTGAGGTACAGCTTGGCCACCTTCTCGGCGCCCCGGACCGGCCGCGGCAGGGCCTGCTTCACGCCGCCGCCGTCGGCGAGCGCGACGACATCGGGTGCCAGGGTGTCGGCCAGGGCTTGCAGGTCCCCGGTCTCCAGCGCCCGACGGAAGGCCGCCACGGCGTCCTCGGTCTCGGCGCGGGAGACATCGACCCGGGGCCGGCGCGAGGTGACGTGGGAGCGGGCGCGGTGCGCGATCTGCCGCACCGCGTCCTGGCTCTTGTCCACCGCGTCGGCGAGCTCGTCGTAGTCCAGGCCGAAGACCTCGCGCAGGACGAAGACGGCTCGCTCCGTCGGTGTCAGGGTCTCCAGCACGAGGAGCATGGCCATCGAGACACTCTCGGCGAGCTCGACGTCCTCGGCGACGTCGTGGCTGGTCACCAGCGGCTCGGGCAGCCACGGGCCGACGTAGTCCTCGCGCCGGCGGGTCACGGTCCGCAGGTGGTCCAGCGCCGTCCGGGTGACGATCCGCACCAGGTAGGCGCGCGGGTTGTGCACCTCGTCCTGGTCGACAGCGTCCCACTTGAGCCAGGCGTCCTGCACGACGTCCTCGGCATCGGCGGCGGAGCCGAGCAGCTCGTAAGCCACGGTGAAGAGCAGGTTGCGGTGGGCGGTGAACGGGTCGGCGCTGGTGTCAACGCTCATGCGTTCGACGGTACCGGGGTCGAATCGCTGGGGCGTCCGGAGAGCGGGGGCAGGCCGCAGGTCTCGGCGAACTCCTCCGAGCGGATCCCGAGCGCGATGTTGCTGCGGGCGCTGTAGTTCGCGAAACCGGCGCGGGCCGTCAGCTCGACCAGCCCTGCCGGCCCGAGGTCGTCCAGGAGCGCGGCCGCCAGCTCGTCGGTGACGGTGACCGGCGTCGTGCACATGGCCTCGGCATACTCCATCACCCGCCGCTCGAGCGGGGTGAAGACCGTGGACTCACGCCACTGCGGCACCTCGCGCGCCTTGACCTCGTCCAGTCCCTTGTGGTGGGACATGTAGTAGCCGAGGTCGAGGCAGAAGCTGCACCCGACCGCGGCTGAGGCCGCCATCGAGGCGTAGGTCGCCAGGTTGGGGTCCAGCTCGTCCCAGGCCTCGACCTTGCGACCGAAGCCCATCCCGTCCTTGAAGACCTGCTTGTGGTGCCACATCACGCCGATGGACTCCGGCGTCGTGCCGAACATCCGCCGGGTCATCATCGTGACGAACCGGCCGAACAGGCCCGTGACCTCTGCCGGGGGGATCCTCGTGGTGCTCATGTCGTTCCTCCTGTGGGTTCTCGTGGGGATGCCCATGGGACGCCGCCCGGTGGCGTGCTGTGACAGGGCCCTCGAAAAGGGGTCCGCCGACCCCCGCCCCCGGTGCTAGCGTCCACGGGGGGAGACCACAGGGGAGGTGGATGACGTGACCTGGCAGGTCGTGGATCGCGCGGAGCTGTTGCGGGCCTCTGGCGACGACCCATACGTGCGGACGACATGCGGCGCGGTGACTGTCGGTGTCGTTGGTAAGCACGGGTGGGCCGCCCTGCACCGGTGGCGGCCCACAGGTTTCTGGGGCGGCCTCGCCGTCGTGCGCGCTGGGGCACAGGAGGATGCCGAGTCCACGGCGCTGGCAGCACTGCTGAACGCCGCCCCGCACATCCCCGTGGAGTGGTTCTCCACCGCTGCCGGGCAGGACCTGCGCCTGCCCGCAGGGTTCGCCTTCGCCGGTTCCGGCCGGTGGGATTTCCTCAGCACTGCGACGGCGCCGCCCCCGGTCCGACCGCCGCACGGCCTGACCGTGGTGACGCTCGACGACACCGTGGACGCGGAGCGCCTGCAGGAGTTCGGCACCACCCACAACGACGACTTCGAGGGGTTCCCCGGGCACGGCTTCAGCCTGCTGTGGCGGGCGGTCGTCGACGCGGAGGGCGACCTGCTGGCGGTCGGCTCCCTGCACGAGCTGGACACCGGGATGCCGCACCTCTCCGGTCTCGTCGTGCACCGGGACCACCGCGGACGCGGCCTGGGCCGGCTCCTGACCATCGACCTCACCCGGGCGGCGCTGGAGGGCTATGGCACCGCCACGCTCGGCGTCTTCCACGACAACCACCCAGCGATCGGGCTCTACCATTCCTTGGGCTACGTCACCCACCACCGATTCCACACTCGGGACTTCGTGCGCGCCTGACCGCGCGCCGTCAGACGCCTCAAAGACCTGGCGACCGGCCGCGACACGGTGCTACCGTCGAGCGATGCAGCTGCACCAGGTCACCACGACGCCGGACCCCTCCGGCGTTGCCATGGTCTGACCGCTGTCACCATTTCTGAAAGCCCCGGAGCGCGCTCCGGGGCTTTTCTGTCTCCCGAGGCGGCTCCACCCTTTCCCAAGGAGCGACCCATGAGTCTCGACAACCCCGAGCCCGACGGGCTCGACCACCGCGACCTCAACAGGGACCTGCAGGTCTTTGCCACCAACCCGCTCATCGGCTCCGGCCTGCCGTTGTGGCTGCCGGCCGGTGCCGCGATCCGCGACGAGCTGCAGCGCCTCGCCAAGGACATCGCCCGCGCGGACGGGTGCGTCGACGTGCACAGCCCGGTGCTGGCCAAACCGGAGCTGTTCGAGCGCTCAGGCCACCTGGCGAAGTTCGCCGACGACATGTTCCCCGTGATGGACGTGGGGGAGGACGGGCTGGTGCTGCGACCGGCGAACTGCCCCCACCACGCGCTGATCTACGCCAGCACCCAACGGTCGTACCGGGAACTGCCGCTGCGGCTCAACGAGCTGGCGCCGATGTTCCGCGCGGAACGCTCCGGTGTGCTGTCCGGGCTGAGCCGGGTCCGGCAGATCAACCTCGACGACACCCACGTCTTCTGCCGTCCCGACCAGGTGGCCGAGGAGGTAGCCCGCGCCCTGCACTCGGCGATCCGTGCCCAGCTCACCCTCGGGCTCCGCATCGACTACGTGCGGCTCTCGGTGCGGGACGACGGGCCGGGCTGGCTGGGGGCTGCCGAGCAGTGGGCTGCCGCAGAGGAGGCGCTGCGCGGGGCTGCCGACGAGGTGTTGCCCCAGGAGGGGCTCGCCCTGGAGGTCGGCGTCGGCGAGGCGGCCTTCTACGGGCCCAAGCTGGACCTGCAGGTCCGGGACGGGCGCGGACACGAGGAGTCGATCGCCACCGTGCAGCTCGACTTCACCCTGCCCGAGCGCTTCGACCTGGCCTATGCCGACACTGACGGGAGCCAGCGACGCGTCGTCATGATTCACCGCGGCACCGTCGGGTCGATGGAGCGCGTCGTCGCCGCGCTGCTAGAGCACCACCAGGGGCGGTTGCCGTTCTGGCTGGCGCCGGTCCACCTCGCGGTCCTGCCGCTCGGTCCTGATCAGGACGGGGCGGCCCGGGACCTGGCCGACCGGGCGAGGGCCACGGGCCTGCGCGTGCGGATCGACCACGAGGGGACCCTCGGGAGCAGGATCCGCACCTCGCGCAAGAGGCGGGACGCCCTCTTCGGCGTCATCGGCCCGGATGAGCAGTCCGCGGGGGCGGTCCAGGTCAACGACGTCGTCCGCGGGGTGCAGCGGCAGGTCGGCGTCGACGAGCTGGTGGTGCGAATGCGGGAGGCACATCAGTCTCGGTCGGCGGTTCCTGTGTGGTCCGGCTGATGCCGACGACGCACCTCGCCACCGGGGCCGGCGCGGAGGATCCACTCGACGGTGCGTCCGCGGGGCACCGCCCCGTTGCGGACTGCCAGCGGATGGGAGTCGCGGTTGGCCACATCGGTCTCGGTCGTCACGTGAGTCACGCCCCGCCGGACCAGCGTGGCGGCCACGGCTCCCAGCAGCGCCGGTCCCAGCCGGCTCCGGCGCCACTCCGGCCGCACGCCGACACAGCCGAGGCGTGGACGAGGCCGACGGTTCCAGACCCGCACGAGGCCGTCGTACGAGCCGGTGCCGCGGTGCACCGCGACCAGGTAGAACTCAGGGTCGAACTCGTCGTCCTCGAGCGAGTCCTGCAGGTCGCTCACCGCACCCACCCACGCGCCGGTGCCGGGGATCTGGGCACGGATCACGTTGTCGAGCGCCGTGACCTCGGCCGGGTCGCAATCCGTGACCGGCACCAGGCTGTGCTGGGGACTTTCGATGGTGCTGGCCAACTCGCTGACCGGCACCTCCCACAGCTGGTCGATGCGGTGCACCTCAAACCCCAGGCTCCGCAGGATCTCATCGGCATGCCCGTCGCCGACGGAGAGCAGGGCCGGGGCTACACCTCCGGGCAGGGCGGCAATCAGGTCGGCCCACCTGCCCGGGTCGTCCGGCAGCCGCAGCGACCAGTGGCCGTCGGGCCGCAGGATCGCGCGGGCCCCATGCGGCGGAGCACCCCAGGTCACCGTCTCCATCCCAACCCAGCCTGGCAGCAGCGCATCCGCAGGCCAACACGTTTTCGCTGTTGGCGGCTCGTCATCGGGAGGGTATGGGCTCCGCCGTGTCACCCCGTGCACGTGGACGGATGATTCACACGCGTTGCCGGGTCGTGCGGGAAGGATCCATGCACGTGGACGGATCATTCACACGCGTTGCCGGGTCGTGCGGGAAGGATCCATGCACGTGGATGGGTCATTCTCGCCCGCCAGCTCGGAGAACCGGGCGAAGCACCGGGCGCAGGCGCACAGCTCGAGGCGGTGGGTGGTCCCGGCGTTCCACTGCGAGCCCGGGCGGTAGAGCGGCTCGGACTCCCACCGCGGGAACGCCCACGTCGGCACCAGCAGCGGCTCCGGGTCGATGTCCCCGGCACCCCGGCAGCACGGGCAGGCGGAGTAGCCGCGGTCGCCTCCCTGGTGCGAGGTCTCGCGGTGCCGGCAGGTCCGGCACAGGTGCAGCAGGACACTCACGGCGTGACCTCCGGCCGGACCGGCATGAGCAGCGACACCAGCCGGTCCTCGGTGTCTCGCAGCGCCAGCGGAGCGATCTCGCCCTCGGCGGGCAGCACGGCATACCCCTCGCCGACGGTGCTGGCCGCCTCCCAGAGGAAGGCCCGGTCCAGCAGCAGCCCGGACGCGTCACTGACCCCCGAGCCGTCCAGGTGGACGTGCCGGTCCGCACGACCGGACAGACCAGCCAGTATGTCGGCCACGGGCACCACCGTCGGCGTCGCCCGAGCAGTGCCCGGGTCGTGCAGCAATCGGCGGTAGTCGGGGAAGTCCAGGTCCAGGCAGTCACCCTCCACCACGGTGCCGCCGGGGAGAGTCGCCGAGCACCGCGCGGGGGAGACGAGGAGCGTCACCGGCTGCGCCGCCTGCCCCTGAGCCGCCCCCGCGCCGGAGTTCCCACCCGGCTCCTCCCACAGCGCCCTGCGGAGGCGGTCGGCCAGCGCGGTCGGGAGCAACGACATACTGCCCACGTCGTTGCCACCGGGGGCACCCTCGACCTCGGCGACGGCCAGCCGATAGCGGTCGGTGGCCACCAGCCGGACGCCCTCGGCGTGCGGCTCGAGGAGGACCGCGCAGAGCATCGGGTAGTCGGGATCGGCGGACGCGGCGTACCGGACGTCGTCGAGAGCCCTGGCCAGGGCTCTCGCCTCGACGACGATCTCGTGCGGTGCGTGGCGGGGTCCGGCCAGCAGCCCGGTGAGCCGGGCCACCTCGCGCCGCGCGTCGGACAACCCGTCCTCGAGGCGGCGCAGGTGCGCGGCCAGCAGGTCTTCCGCGGCGTCCGTGTCCGGCAGCGACTCCAGCACCGCGCTCATCTCGGCCAGCGGCATCCCCACCCGGCGCATCCCCGCGAGCAGCCGCGCGTCGTGCGCCTGCGCGGGGGAGTAGCGGCGGTAGCCCGTGGCGGGATCCACCGCCGTGGGCACGAGCACCCCCTCGCGGTCGTAGAACCGCAGGGCGCTCACGGTCAGGCCGCTGGCGCGGGAGAGCTCGCCGATGGGCAGCAGTCGGTGGTCGGTCACCAGACCACTGTCAGCCCTCAACCAGGGTGAGAGTCAAGCCGGGTGACCTCAGTTCGGGGCAGGGGGCGCTCCGGGCGTGCGGGTGCCCGGGGCCGCGCCTAGCGTGGTCAGCGAACGGACCGACCCCGCACGAGGAGGGCAGGACCATGACCGACGCACCAGTGGCCCAGCAGGCCGAGCAGATGCCGAAGGCCGACCAGGGAGGCTTTCCGGCGCAGCGCCAGGAGCTCCCCGGGAGCACCACCGCGATGGACCCGGTGCCGGACCACGGCGAGGACACCTACGAGGGCAGCGGCAAGCTGGAGGGGCTGCGCGCGGTCGTCACCGGCGGCGACTCCGGGATCGGCCGGGCCGTGGCGATCGCCTTCGCCCGTGAGGGTGCCGACGTCGCCCTGTCCTACATGGAGGAGGAAAAGGAGGACGCCGAGGCCACCGCGGAGTGGGTGCGCAAGGCCGGCCGCACCGCGGTCTTGTGCCCCGGTGACATCACCGACGAAAAGGTCTGCCAGGAGGTGGTCGACGCCGCCGTCAAGGAGCTCGGCGGGATCGACATCCTGGTCAACAACGCCGGCGTGCAGTTCGCGCGCGACGACGGGCTGGAGGAGATGAGCAGCGAGCGCATCGACCGCACCTTCAAGACCAACCTCTACGCGCTGCTCTGGCTGACCAGGGCGGCGCTGCCGCACCTGGGCAAGGGGTCGAGCATCATCAACGTCAGCTCGATCCAAGCCTACGAGCCCTCGCCGACGCTGCTGGACTACGCGGCGACGAAGGCCGCGATCAACAACTTCACGGTCAACCTGGCCTCCGAGGTGGGCCAGCGCGGGATCCGCGTCAACGCGGTGGCGCCCGGGCCGATCTGGACGCCGCTCCAGCCGGCCACCAAGCCCGCGGAGAGCATCGAGAAGTTCGGTGCGGACACGCCGCTGGGCCGTGCCGGGCAGCCCGCCGAGGTCGCCCCGGCCTTCGTCTTCCTGGCTTCTCCCAAGGACGCCAGCTACGTCTCCGGGACCGTCCTGGGCGTGACCGGCGGCAAACCGGTCTTCTGAGAGGCCCACCCAGCGTGCCCCGGCTGCGACGCGCCGACCCGGATGCCCCAGGGATCACCCGGCGCCGCCGCGGCCGGGGCTTCAGCTACGCCGGGCCGACCGGGCGCAAGGTGGGCACGGCGGTGCGCGAGCGGATCGACGCGCTGGTGATCCCGCCCGCCTGGCAGGACGTGTGGATCTGCCCGGACGAGCTCGGACACATCCAGGCCATCGGCACCGACGACGCGGGACGGCGGCAGTACCTCTACCACCCTCAGTGGTCCCAGCAGCAGGCCGACGCCAAGCACGACCGGGTCGTCGCGATGGCGCGACGGCTCCCGACGGTGCGGGCCCAGATCACCAAGGACCTACGTTCCGACGGACTCACCTGCGAGCGGGTGTTGGCGGGGACGTTGCGCATGCTGGACAGCGGGGCGTTCCGCACCGGTGGGGAGGAGTATGTCGAGGAGCACGACACCCACGGCGTCGCCACCCTGCTGCGCAGCCACGTGGCGGTGCGCCAGCAGGCGGTTCGGTTCACCTTCGTGGCCAAGGGCGGCCTTGAGCGGGATGTGACCCTGCACGACAGGGACCTCGCCGAGCTGGTGAAGGCGCTGCGCCGCACACGGACCGGGTCGGACCGGCTGTTCTGCTACCGGCCGGCGGCCGGAGGGGACTGGCGAGAGGTGCACGCCGGTGACCTCAACGCGCGGTTCAAGGAGCTGGCGGGGGAGGAGTGCTCGGTCAAGGACCTGCGCACCTGGCAGGCGACGGTGCGCGCCGCGCTCTACCTGGCCGGCGCCGAGGAGCCGGCCAGCGACACCGAGCGGCGTCGCATCCTGCGCGAGGTGATGAGCCGGGTCGCCGACGACCTGGGCAACACCCCGGCGGTGGCGCGCGGCTCCTACGTCGACCCGCGGGTGGTGACCGCCCAGGAGAAGGGCCGCACCATCGCGGCGGCCATCGACCGGGTCGGGTCGGACAACCTGGACCGTCCGCGGGTGCGGGCCAAGCTGGAGCGGGCCGTCATCCGGCTGCTGGCGACCAGCTGAGGCACTACGAGGCTGCCGCCGGACGCTCCCACCCGGCGACCGGACCAGGGACGACGAGGAACAGCGGGTGGACCTCCACGTCGGAGGCCGCCAGGCCTTCCCACCGGGCGGCGGTCTCCGGGCTGCGCCGGTGCAGCTTGGCGACCAGGTGCGACCACTCGTAGGCGACCTGGCCGTCAGTGACCGGCACGGTTCCGATCCACCCGGCCCACGGCATACTGCCGGCCAGGGGGCGGTCCACCCGCGCAGGATCGAAACGGTAGCCGCGGGCCGTCGCCTCCTCCCGCAGCCCGGTGAGGAAGGCGCCCACGGTGGCCAGCGCGTCCTCGGTGGCGCGGAACCGCTCCAGCTGCGGGTGCCTCGTGTAGCCCCGGGTCCGCCCGGCCAGGACGGCCTGGGCGAGCAGCGCCTCCCGCCACGCCGCGGTGAGGCCCGGACGGTCGAGGTAGCAAGGGTGCAGGGACCAGAGGCGCACCGAGCGAGGTTAGCCCGTGCCGGCCGATTACCCTGGCGCCATGCCCGCACCCTCGACCGCACCCACCGACCGCGAACTGCTGCTCGGGCGGGTCGCTGCCGTGCTCCTCGGGCTCGAGGTGCTGGCGATCGCCGGCTTTGCCGCGTTCTACCTGGTCGAACTGGTCCTCGGCGAAGGCAGCGACCCGATGATCGTGCTCATGTCGGCCGTGACGATGGTGGTCTTCGTGGTCGGGTTGGGCTACGCCACCGTCGGCCTGTGGCGGCGGCACCCGCGCGCCCAGGCGCCGGCCATCGCCTTCAACTTCCTGCTGGTGCCGCTGGGCATCGCGATGTTCCAGTTCGCCTCCCCGTGGCTGGCCGGCGCGGTGCTCGTCGGCGCGGTCGGGACCATCGCCGCGACCTTCCTCATGGGTCGCCTCGATTAGGGCTGGACCCGGAGGGCCTCGACCCACCAGAATCAGGGTGTGGACTCCCATCCTGGGTCAGGGGTCGGCCCGGAGGCGATGGTCCTCATCGTCTCTGCAGACCCCGCGGACCGTGAGCGGCTCCGGCGCTGCCTGCCGCCCGGGACCGCCGTGCGCGTCGCGTCCACCCGGGCCGAGGCGGTCGACGTGCTGCACGCCTCCACCGACCCCCTCGGCGTGGAGGTAGCCTCCGGCGTGCGCCTGCTGCCCGACGGCGGGCTGGTGGCCGAGTCAGAGGTCACGCTCACCCCGCTCGAGTACGCCATGCTGCAGTGCCTGCTGTCCCCGCCCGGCTCGGTGTGGAGCCTGCTCGCCCTGAGCGAGAAGGTCTGGGGGACCTCCTTCGTCGGGGACGGATCACAGGTCCGAGCAGTCGTGAAACGACTCCGGCGCAAGGTGCTCGCGGCCGGCGCCGACCTGCAGATCGAGTCCGTCCGGGGCCGCGGACTGCGGGTCGCCCCCGGGGTGCGGGCCCAGCAGTCGCACGACTGCCCCACAACTGCCCCAGAGGACCTGTTGCCGGGTGGCTCCTACGGCACGTAGTTTGCCGAGCAAACCGGGCCACTCCGGTCCGGCACGCGGGGTGAGGAGCCACGATGGGCAAGTCCACTGTTGTCAGGAGGTGGTCGGCGGCAGCTGCAGGGGCTGCGTTGCTGATCACCACGATGGGTTCGGGCGCGGTCGGGAGCGTCGTGCCGTCAGCCCCCACGCCAGGGCCCACGGACGACGCGGTGATCAACACCGACGTCCTGGACGAGCTGGACACCCGTGGGAGGGCCGACTACTGGGTGCATTTCACCGACAGACCCGACCTCGGGTCCCTGCAGCAGATCAGCGACTGGGACGCTCGCGGCCAGGCCGTCTACGACGCGCTCGCCGAGACAGCCGACGGGAGCCAGGCGCAGCTGCGCGCGGACCTGGACGCCGCGGGCCTGAGCTACACGTCATACCTGATCACCAACGCGGTGCTGGTCCACGCCGGTGACGAGGCCTCCGTCCACCGGGCTGCGGCGCTGCCCGGTGTGGACGGGATCTACCCCACCAGGGACTACGAGCCGCCGGACCACCGGCCCGGTGAGCTGACCGCGGTCGGCCCGATGGCTGTGGAGTGGGGCATCACCGACATAGGTGCCGACCAGGTATGGTCCGACCTCGGCGTCTTCGGTGACGACATCGTGGTGGCCAACCTGGACACCGGCGTGCAGTTCGACCACCCCGCGCTCGTCGACGCCTACCGCGGCAACAACGGCGACGGCACCTTCACCCACGACTACAACTGGTTCGACGGCGCCGCCTTCTCACCGGACGAGCCGGGCGACTACGACGGGCACGGGACCCACACCGCCGGCACCATGGTCGGCGACGACGGCGGCGACAACCAGGTCGGCGTCGCCCCGGGGGCGAAGTGGATCGCGGCCGGCACCGACTGGAGCGACGCCTCGCTGTTCGCGGCGGGCGAGTGGTTCCTGGCCCCGACCGACCTGTCCGGCGCCAACCCCGACGCGGCCATGCGGCCGCACATCGTCAACAACTCCTGGGGAGTGCCCGGTCTCACCGACCCGTTCATGCCCGACATCCTGGAGGCCTGGGAGGCCTCGGGCATCTTCGGCGTGTGGGCCGCCGGCAACGAGGGTGACTTCGGCTGCGAGACCCTGCGGTCACCGCCCCTCATGGAGATGACCTACGCCACCGGTGCCTACAACTCGACCCGTGAGATCGCCAGCTTCTCCAGCCGGGGGCCGGGCGAGAACGAGGAGACCAAGCCCAACATCGCCGCTCCGGGCGAGGGAGTGCGCTCCTCGGTCCCGGGCAACGGGTACGCCGTCTTCGACGGCACCTCGATGGCGGCACCGCACCTGGCCGGAGCGATCGCCCTGATGTGGTCGGCCTCGCCGGCCATGATCGGCGACGTCGCGGGCACCAAGGAGCTGCTGGACCAGACCGCGACCGATGCTCCCGACCTGGAGTGCGGCGGCACCGACGAGGACAACAACGTCTACGGCGAGGGTCGGCTGGACGCCTACGGGCTCGTGCTCGAGGCTCCCATCGGGGACGTCGGGACCGTCGAGGGCACCGTCACCGACGCGGCGACCGGTGACCCGGTGCCGGGGGTCCGGATCGAGCTGGCCGGCCCGCAGAACCGCACCCTTACCTCCGGTGCCGACGGCACCTTCCGGGGCCGGGTGCTCTCCGGCGACTTCACCGTGACCGCGTCCAAGTTCGGCTGGATCACCGAGTCGACGTCGGTGACCGTGCCGGTCGACGACATCGCGGTGCTGAACATCGCCCTGGACGCGGCGCCCACGGGCACGCTGTCCGGCACGGTGACCGACGGGTCGGGGCACGGCTTCCCGCTGTACGCGCGGGTCAACGTGGCCGGCACGACGCTGTTCACCTACACCAACCCGGTCGACGGCACCTACGCCTTCGACCTCCCGCTGGACACGTATGCCGTGATCACCGTGGACGCGCAGTACCCGGGCTACCAGCAGGGCTGGCGGGAGGTCCAGCTCAGCGGCGACCAGGTGGAGGACTTCAACCTCGAGGTCGACGCCCTGTCCTGCGTCGCCAACGGCTACTCCCCGCACAGCAACGGGTCGACGGAGACCTTCGACGACGTGGTCGCCCCACCGGGCTGGACCGTCGAGGACAACATCGGCAACGGGCAGGTCTGGGTCTTCGAGGACCTCGGCTTCTGGGGCAACAACACCGGCGGTGAGGGCGGCTTCGCGGTCGTCGACAGCGACAACTACGGGCCGGAGGGTCAGCAGGACACCTCCCTGGTGAGCCCGTCCTTCGACCTCACCGGCGTGAGCAACCCGACGCTCAGCTTCCGCCACTTCCACATGTTCCTGGGCGAGTCGGCGGACGTGGACGTCAGTCTCGACGGCGGCGCGACATGGACCACGATCTTCACCTCGGCCGGTGCCGAGGGGGTCCAGGAGTTCCTCGAGCTGCCGGTGGCCGCGGACATGTCGGACGTGCAGGTCCGGTTCCACTACTACAACGCCGCCTGGGCGTGGCTGTGGCAGGTGGACGACGTCTTCGTCGGTGAGTACCTGTGCGAGCCCGACCAGCCGGGTGGCTACGTCGTGGGCAACGTCTACGCCAGCTCGACCGGCGACCCCGTCCGGGGCGCCAGCGTGACCAGCGTCGACGCTCCTGAAGACCGGGGAGTCACCGTCGACACCCCGGCGGACGAGAACCTGGACGACGGCTTCTATTGGCTGTTCAGCACGCTGACCGGCACGAACCCGTTCGAGGCGACCGCCCGCCGCATGACCACCGAGACCCAGGACGTGGACGTCCCGGACAGCGGTGCCGTGCGAGCCGACTTCGAGCTCGGCAGCGGCCTGCTAGTGGTGGACCCGGAGGAGATCAGCACCGAGGTGGTGCTGGGTGAGTCGGCCACCGTCGACCTGACCGTCACGAACAACGGTGACGGGGTCGCGGAGGTGGAGCTCCGGGAGGTCGCCGGCGGCTTCGAGATGCTGCGCGCCGACGGAACCCGGGTCGACACCAGCACACTCGGCGTCGGCGCGCCGGTGCGGACGGTCGAGGCCGAGCCGTCGGTCAGCGCCCTGTCCGGCCGCAGCGCTCCCGACGCGGACCCCGCGCAGCGCCAGCCGGCCGGTCCCGCGGAGGAGCCGTGGACCGACCTGACGTCCTATCCGTTCACGGTGATGGACCACCGGGTCGTCAACCTCGACGGGGACTGGTACTCCATCGGCGGGACGGACGGGTTCGAGGGCTTCGCGGACGTCTGGCGCTACGACGCCGCGAGCATGTCATGGGTAGACGTGGCGCCGCTGCCGGAGCCGGCCTCGGCGGTGACCGCGGGTGTGGTGCAGGGACAGATCGTCGTGAGCGGCGGCTGGCGGCCCGACGGCAGCACCAGCGGTGCGACCTACGTCTACGACGCAGCCTCGGACTCCTGGTCGCCGGTCGCGGACAACCCGAGCGCCGTCTCGGCCGCCGGCCAGGCCGTGGCCGACGGGCTGCTCTACTCCGTGGGTGGCTGCTCGACGGGCGACTGCTCGCCGATGAGCACCGCCGTCACGGCCTACGACGCGGCGGGCGACCAGTGGCTCGAGCTGGCCGACTACCCGGTCGAGGCTGCGTTCCTGTCCTGCGGCGCGCTGGACGGACAGGTCGTCTGCACCGGAGGCGTCAGCGACTTCGGTGAGTACTCCTCGACCTACTCCTACGACCCGGGCACCGACGTCTGGACCGAGGTGGCCGAGGCGCCCGTGACCTGGTGGGGCAGCTCGTATGCCGTGGCGAACGGGATGCTGGTCGTCACCGGTGGCATCGTGAACGGTGACATCTCCAACGAGGCGCTGGGCTACGACCCGGCGGCCGATGAGTGGGTCGACCTGCCCAACCCGAACATCCCGGCCTACCGCGGCGCCGCCGCGTGCGGCTTCGTCCGGGTCGGCGGTGACCTGGGCGGATTCTTCCCCACCGACGCGGTGGAGTACCTGCCCGGCTTCGACGACTGCGGCGCCGACGGTGCCGACGTCGACTGGCTCTCCCTGTCGGAGACCATGACGGTGCTCGACCCGGGCGAGTCGTGGACGGTCCAGGTCACCACCGACGGTGCCGTGCCGCAACCGGGCACCTACACCGCCGGCATCTCGGTGGTCGGCGGCCTGCCGGGCACAGACCCGGTGGTCCCGGTGACCATGGAGGTCCTGCCCCCGAATGCCTGGGGCAAGCTCATGGGCACGGTCAGCGGGGAGTCCTGCGAGGGCGACCTGAGCCCGTTGCCGGGCGCCGCGGTGACGCTCGTCCCGACCGACGGCGGCGAGCCACGGTGGTACCTGGTCACCGACGGTGCGGGTGAGTACGCCCGGTGGATCGACACCCGGGTCGGCGAGCTGGAGATCAGCGCCTTCCTCGCCGGGTTCTTCCCGGAGTCGGTCACCCGGTCGATCCCGCGCGGTGAGATCACCGTGCAGGACTTCGACCTGCTCGACGCGGCGTGCGAGGTCCCCGGGCCGATCCACCCGGACGTCGTGCGGCTCGCCGGTGACGACCGTTACGAGACGGCCGTCGCGGTGTCCTCGCACTACGAGCCCGGGCTCGACACGGTCTTCCTGGCCACCGGCATCGCGTTCCCCGACGCGCTGACCGGGTCCGCGGCCGCGGGAAGCCTGGAGGCCCCGGTCCTGCTGACCAAGGCCGACCGGTTGCCGCGCGCCACCGAGACCGAGCTGCGCAGGCTGCAGCCCGGCCGGGTCGTGGTGCTCGGCGGGACGGACGTGATCTCCGAGGGTGTGGCCCAGGACGTCGCGGACGCCATCGGCGGCCCCGTGGAGCGGTGGGCAGGAGCCGAGCGCTATGGGACGGCTGCGGCCATCTCGCAGGCCGCCTTCGCGGAGGCTGAGGTGGTGTACATCGCTACCGGCGCCAACTTCCCGGACGCCCTGGCCGGGGCGGTCCGGGCGGGCGCCCTGGACGGTCCGGTGCTGCTGGTCAAGCAGGACGCGGTGCCGCTGGCGACGATCGCCGAGCTCGAGCGCCTGGCGCCCGACGCGATCCGGGTCCTGGGTGGCGAGGATGTCATCTCGGCCGGCGTGGCGGGCACCCTGGGCGGCTACGGTGCGGTCGAGCGCCTCGCCGGCGCCAACCGGTATGAGACCGCGGCACTCATCTCGGGCGACTACGAGACCGCGCAGCGTGCCTTCGCGGCCAACGGGTCGGCCTGGCCGGACGCGGTCACCGCGGCGGCCCTCGCCGGCCGGTGGGAGTCCCCGCTGCTGCTGCTCAAGCAGGATGCGATCCCCATGGTGACCTGGAACGAGCTGGACCGGCTCGACCCGGAGACCGTGTTCGTCATGGGTGGCCCGGCGGTCGTCGCCGAGTCGGTGGTCGACCAGCTCCGCACCCTGGAGTAGGCCGGTCGCGGCGAGCGGCCTGAGCGACCCCTGTGTCACTCAGGCCGCTCGTCCGTGTGCGCCACCTGGACCGCCGTGCAGACACCTCGTCGCACGAGCACCCCGCGGCCGGGGAGGGGTTCGTCCCCGGTAGGGACGGCCACCCCGAGCCCGCTGCCGTCGGCGGGCGTGGTGGGTTGGAGCACCATGCCGGTCCGTTCGCGCTGGATCCGGGCGCCCAGACCACGGAAGCCGCCGAAGTCCTCGGGTCCGCCGGCCACCACGAGGACCCGTGACACGGCCTCGTCGACCGGCTCCTCCACCCAGGTCAGCAGAGCGTCCTCGGCCGCTGTCTGGGCGACCTGGTCGAGGCCGTCCACCGTCACGAGGACGTCGCCGGCCGCTGCGCGGAGCGCCGCCTCCAGGGCCGGGGCGTCCCTCAGGAGCCGGGCGGTGGCGTCCACGACGGTCCACCCCTGGGACCGGGCGGAGGCCGCCAGCGTCCTCAGGGTCGTGGAGCGGCCGCTGCGCGGCGGGCCGAGCACGCCCGCCACGGTGGCGGCGCCCCGGACGCAGGTGAGAGTCACCGGCTCGGCGGCATCGCCGCCCACCCCCACCAGCAACCCGTCGACCGGGTCCGCCACGCCGTCCAGTCGGACCGTCCGGGGCAGCCGGACGAACCGTGCCGGACCATCCGTCGGCGTCTGATGGAGGCTGCCCCGAGCCACGGTCGCCAGCGCGCTGACCTGCGCCGCTCCCTCCGCGGCCTCGCCCACCACCGCCACCTGACCGACGACCCCGTCGCGCAGCCGGATGGCCCGGCCCGGCGGCATACGCACCGGCACCTGCGCCCGCGTCAGGCCCGCCATCAGCAGGTCCGCGGGGTCGGTCAGGCGCAGCGACCAGAGGTCGGTCAGCAGCGGACCGATCCGTCCGCCCAGCAGGGAGCGGTCACCGGTGACCACCGCCACCACACCGGCGCCCAGCCCCTCCCGCAGCAGTTGCTGGACCTGGTCCAGCGGCCGCCCGCGGTCGGCCTCGCCGAAGAGCTCGGCGAACCGGGGCCACCCGTCGATGACCAGCACCACGAGCGGCCAGGGACGGTCCCCGGAGGCGCGCTGCTCGGCCAGTGTCGTGTGCCCGGCCGCAGCGAGCTCGCGCTGCCGGGTGGCTACCAGCTGCACCAGGTGGTCGATCACGCGGCAGCCCAGGGCGACATCGGCCGCGCCGAGCGCCGCCCCCACGTGCGGCGCGTCCGCCACCGGACCGAGACCGCCCGCCAGGTCGAAGACGTAGCAGTGGGTGTCGTCAGGGTGCCCGGAGAGCAACCCGGCCAGGACCGTGCGGACCACGGTGCTGCGCCCGGTCCGGCCGGCGCCGACGACCCCGAGGTGCCCGTCGGTGAGCGGGCACCAGTGGTGCACGGGCTGGGCCTGACGGTCCGGCAGGTCGGTCAGCAGCAACGGCACGCGGTATGCCGTCTGCTCGCCCGGTGCCGTCTGCTCGCCCCGTGCCGTCTGCTCGCTGGATGGGTCGGGCCGGTCGTCCCGTGCCGTCCCGTCGCTGGTCGGGTCCAGTTCATCCAGGTCGCTCCGGTTGCCCAGGTCGCTCAGGTCGCCCAGGTCGCTCAGGGCGATGAGCGGCGGCAGGGCCGGCAACCACGGCGAGGGTGGTGGGACCGCCCCCAGCTGCCGGGCGGCGTCCCCCGCGGCGGCAGCGGCCCGGGCCAGCGTCGACCCCTCCCCGGGGTCGGCACCCGCCTCCTGCGCGGCTGGGTGGGTGTCGGGTGCCCACGGGTCGGTCACGGGCACGACGCTCAGGCCCGGGGTCGACCCTGCCTGGCCGGACCCGGTGGAGGTGCTGGCCACCTGCACCTCGCGGGGCGGCGAGGCACCGGTGCGGATCAGCGCGCGGCCGGGGCGTCCCTCGGGCAGGTCCGCGGCGGCGGGGGAGTCGATGACGTCGTAGGAGTCCGAGGCGTCGCGGACGCGCAGCGCGATCCGGAGGTTGACGTTGGCCCGGACGTCCGCGGAGACCACACCACCGGGACGTTGGGTCGCCAGGACCAGGTGCACCCCGAGGGACCGGCCGAGCGCGGCGATCCGCACCAGGCCGTCCAGGAAGCCCGGGAGCTCCTCGGCGAGGGCGCGGAACTCGTCGATGACGATGACCAGCCTCGGCAGCGGGTCGCGGTCCGGGAGAGCCTGGTGGGCCGGCAGGTCGGGGACGTCGGCCGCCGCCAGGACACGTTCGCGGCGTTTGAGCTCGGCGGTCAGCGAGGTCAGCGCACGGTCGGCCAGGTGGGGATCGAGGTCGGTGACCATCCCGACCACGTGCGGCAGTGCCGTCGCCTCCGCGAAGGCCGAGCCGCCCTTGTAGTCGACCAGCACCATCACCAGCTCGTCCGGCCGGTTCCCCAGGGCGAGGGAGGTCACCAGGGTCCGCAGCAGCTCGGACTTGCCCGCTCCCGTGGTGCCCGCGACCAGGGCGTGCGGCCCGTCCTCGGCGAGGTCCAGCCAGGTGTCTCCGTCGGCGCCGCGACCGAGGACGAACCGGGTGGTCCTCGGGGACCGGCGCCACGACTGCGCCAGTGCGGATCCATCGAGCGGGACCGGGGCGATCGCGGCGAAGCTCACCGCGGCGGGCAACGAGCCGGCGGTGTGGTCCTCGCCGCCCGCACGGAGTGCCGCCAGCGCCCGGGCCAGCACCGTCGCGCGGTGCTCCGACAACCGGTCCGGGACCACCGGCTGGCTCCCCGCCCCGGTCCAGACCTCTCCGGTGGTGCCCCGGAGGTTCACCACCGTCGCGACGTCCGGGGCCTGGGCGGGGCTGCGGCACAGGTAGATCGGGATCCCGGAGGCACCCTCGTCCCCGGCGGGGGCAGCCGGGGTGCCGTGCGTCGTCGCGTGTGCCGGTTCGGCGTCCGGGTCGTCCGACAGGTCGTACACCGTGAGGAACCGCGCTGCCCGGTCCGCGGACCGGGCGCCGGCGTGCGGCAGCCAGGCGCACCAGTCCCACGGCGCAGTGCCCCCGGGCGACGCAGCGGGCACCGCGGGGACTCCGCTCACGCGGATCCGCAGCACCGTTGGTGGGTGGAGGATCGCCAGCTGGGCGACGACGGACCTGGCCGCAGCCCGGGTCCGGTCCGGCGGCCCGACGAGGACGAGTCCGCCCGCGACGTCGACCTCGACCGGTCCCGCACCGCTGCGCTGCGGGACCCCGTCGAGCGTGACCGCCGTGGTGAGTGGCCCAGTGCCCAGACGGCAGACGACGTCCTCGCCGGTCCGGCTCCACAGCAGTCCCGCGGTGGCGAGCGCCTCCTGGATCAGCAGCGCCAGGTCCGGGACCCGCTCCTCACGGCGGCGGACCTCCAGGGCCACCGCCTCCGCTGCCGCGCGTCGGGTCGCGGCGACGCCCTCGCTGTGGCGCCGCGCGGCGTCGGCGCTCGCGCGGCGGAAGCGGCGCCGTTCCCCGGCGTGGGACCCCAGCGTCATCGCCGGTGCCATCAGGCCGAAGAGCATCAGGGCCGGCATCGACAGGACGACCGCCAGCAGCACGGAGACCACGAGCGGGAGCAGCCACGCCAGGACGCTCGGTGGCGCCGGCGGCTCCGGTGGCGTGGCCTGAGGCAGGGTGAGCTCCGCGGGCTCGACCGGCGGTGGCCGGCGTTGTCGTGGGATCACCAGGATCCTGCCGGCGTCGTCGGGACGTCCGCGGGGGAGGCGAGCCGGGTCGGGCGTCAGGTCGAACGTCGTCGCGCCGGCCCGCACCCGGAGTCCCGGGCGCCACACGGTCGGGCCCTCGAGCAGGGTGCCGTCGAGCCTGGTCCCGTTCGTGGAGGAGGCGTCGTCGACCACGACGCCGTCCCGCGTGGTGGTGAGGGTCAGGTGGTGCCGGGACAGGCCGGGATCGTCGACGATGACGTCGCACCACGGGCCGCGGCCCACGGTGACGCGGAGGCCGGGACGCAGGGCGTAGGAGCCGCCCACGTCCGGCCCGGAGGCGACGCGGAGTGACACCGGTGCGTGCCCGCCGGGGCGCGGCTCGGTCCGGCGCGGGAGGACGACGACCCCGTGCACCAGCGGTGGGGTCCCCAGGATCAGCCCGGGCGTCAGGGGGACGGTCGTCCCGGCATACTCCGCCATCCATTCCGTCGTCGAGGACAGCCCGAGGTGCGGGGCGACCACGGCCCAGGAGGTGCCGTGGGGTGCCCGGATGCCGACGGTGCGCAATCGGCGCCCGTCGGCCAGGGTCAGTCGCAGGAGCACCGCACCCATGCTGCAGCAAGCCGGCGACGGACCCCGAAAGTTGTCCACAGGGCAGGGGGCTGACCCGGTCAGCCACCCTCTCGCGAGGGTTATCCACAGATTTCACCTCAGCCCCTTAAAGGTTCCGTCAAGTCTGTTTACCTAGGTCCGGACAGCCGGTTATCTGGACCCCGGATCGGGCCCGGAGCGGGGCCGATCCGGGGTCGGTCGACTCCCAGACCGTTCATCGTGCCGAGGAGAGCAGAGGAGGGGGACCCGTGCACGCCGCCACCTTGCAGTCGCTGGAGCACGAGGTCCGTGAGCTGATCAGGGCCCGACGCCTCGATCCGGCCACCGACGACCTGGCGCTCCGGACCCTCGTCCGGGAAGTCGTCGAGGAGTTCGACGAGCGTGCCCTCAACGGCGGGATCCGGCCATTGAGCGACCCCGAGGAGACCGGGCGGCTCCTGCTGGAGTCCGTGGCAGGCTTGGGGCCCCTCCAGCAGTACCTGGACGACCCGCAGGTGGAGGAGATCTGGATTAACGAGCCGGGCAAGGTCTTCGTGGCCCGACGGGGTCGCTCGGAACTGACCCCGACCCTGCTGACCGAGCAGCAGGTGCGCGACCTGGTCGAGCGGATGCTGCGCAGCTCCGGGCGCCGCGTCGACTTGAGCAGCCCGTTCGTCGACGCCGCGCTGCCGGACGGCTCACGGCTCCATGTGGTGATCCCGGACATCACGCGACGGCACTGGGCGGTGAACATCCGCAAGTTCGTCGTGGCCGCCGACGAGTTGGGTGATCTCGTGCGGCTGGGCACCCTGCCCCAGGCCGCGGCCGCCTTCCTGGCCGCCGCCGTCGAGAGCGGCCTCAACATCCTCGTCGCTGGCGGGACGCAGGCCGGGAAGACGACCATGCTGAATTGCCTCGCAGCGGCGATCCCCCCGACCGAGCGGGTGGTCACCTGCGAAGAGGTCTTTGAACTGAAAGTGCCGCTGCGAGATGTCGCCGCGCTGCAGTGCCGGCAGGCCAGCCTCGAGGGCACGGGCGAGGTTCCGCTGCGCCGCCTGGTGAAGGAGGCGCTGCGGATGCGCCCGTCCCGGATCCTGGTGGGTGAGGTCCGACAGGAGGAGAGCCTCGACCTGCTGATCGCGCTGAACAGTGGTCTGCCCGGCATGTGCACCGTGCACGCCAACAGCGCCCGCGAGGCCGTGACGAAGATGTGCACGCTGCCGTTGCTGGCCGGCACCAACGTCGCGAGCGGTTTCGTCGTTCCGACGGTGGCGAGTTCCATCGACCTCGTCGTCCACCTCGCCCTACACGCCGACGGCAGGAGGCGGGTGCAGGAGATCGTGGGCCTGCCCGGGCGGGTCGAGGCCGACGTCGTGGAGATCGCCGACATCTTCGTCACCCGGCAGGGAGAGCTCCAGCGCGCCCAGGGGTTCCCGCCACACCCGGAACGGTTCGAGCGGGCAGGGCACGACCTCCCCGCCCTGCTGGCGGGTGGCTCGCGGTGACCGGCGCACTCCTGGGTCTGGGCCTCGGGCTCGGCCTGGCCTGCATCTGGTGGTCCTTCTGGCCCCAACCGCCACGGGAGCAGGCGCGCCGCCCCAACGCCTTCCTCGGCAGGCTCGACGACGACCTCGTGCTGGCCGGCGTGACCTCGATCCGGTGGCCGGGGCTGCTGGCCGTCTGCCTGATCACGGGATGCGTGGTCATGGTGCTCTCGCTGGCACTCACCCGGGTGCCCGCCGTCAGCCTGGCGTTCGCGGTCATGGGGGCGTGGTCACCACTGGCCGTTGTCCGGTCGCGGGCCCGGCGACAGCGCTCCCGGCTGCGGGACGTGTGGCCGGACGCCGTGGATCACATCGCCTCCGGGGTCCGTGCCGGGCTGTCCCTGCCCGAGGCCCTGATCCAGCTGGGACACCGCGGTCCGGTCGAACTGCGGCCCGCGTTCGAGGCCTTCGGGCACGACTACCGCGCCAGCGGTCGGTTCACCGACTCCCTGGACCGGTTGAAGGAACGGCTGGCGGACCCGGTCGCCGACCGTCTCGTGGAGGCCGTGCGCCTGGCCCGCGAGGTCGGCGGGAGCGACCTGGGACGGGTGCTCCGCGCGCTCTCCACGTTCCTGCGCGAGGACGCTCGTTCCCGCGCCGAGCTGGAGGCCCGGCAGTCCTGGACGGTCAACGCGGCGCGGCTGGCGATGGTGGCGCCCTGGATCGTCCTCCTGCTCATGGCGACCCGGGGCACCGCACTCCAGGCCTACCGGGAGCCCACCGGCGTGGTCATCCTGATCGTGGGTGCCGTCCTGTCCGTCCTCGCCTACCAGGCCATGACGAGGATCGGTCGCCTGCCCGAGGAACAGCGGGTGTTGCGATGACCTGGCCGCTGGTGCTCGGAGGACTTCTCGGGGGCGCGCTCGCGGTCGGTGTCTGGTTGGTCCTGGCCGGTGTCCCGTGGACCGGCCGCCCGGACCTCCTGGCGCGCATCGAGCCCTACCTCGACCGGGTCCCGGACGGCGCTCCACGGCGGGTGCGGACCTCTGAGCCGTGGAGCCTCACCGATGCGGTGCAGCGACTGGCGAGACGAGCAGCGGGGGTGGTTGACCGGGTCCTCGGCGGGGCCGACTCGGTCACCACGCGTCTCCAGCGGGCCGGACTGCCTCCGGATGTGGAGGGTTTCCGGATCCAGCAGGTCCTGTGGGGTGCGGCCGCGGTCGTGGTGGTTGCCGTTCTCGGTTCGCTGGCGATGTGGACCCGCGGTGTGAGCCTGCCCGCCCTGGTCACGGTCGCTCTCTCGGCCGGCCTCGGCGGCATGCTCCTCCGCGACCAACTGCTCAGCCGGTCCGCGACTCAGCGCGAGCGTCGGATCATGGCCGAGTTCCCAGCGATCGCGGAGCTGCTGGCGCTCTCGGTCACGGCGGGGGAGGGGACGACCCAGGCGCTCGATCGGGTGGCGCGCCTGTCCCGGGGTGAGCTCGCGGGCGAGTTGGAGACGTGTCTGGCGCAGGCAAGGACCGGCGCCACGATGGCCGAAGCGCTGGAGGGGATGGGCAGCCGGACCGGGCTGGGCCCCATCGTCCGGTTCGTGGACGGACTCGTCGTCGCGATCGAGCGCGGCACGCCCCTGGGCGAGGTCCTGCGTGCGCAGGCCCAGGACGCTCGGGAGTCTGCCCGTCAGGATCTAATCGAGGAGGGCGGGCGCCGGGAGATTCTCATGATGATCCCCGTCGTCTTCCTCGTGCTGCCGGTCACCGTCCTGTTCGCCGTCTACCCAGGCGTCTCGCTGCTCCGCATCGCGGTCTGACACCCACCCCACGCACCGTCAAGGAAGAACCGACAGAGGAGATCACCATGAAGGAACTACAACGCCACCGGCGACGAGTGGGGGATGCGGCGGCGGCATTCGCCGCGCGAGTGGTCGAGTGGGCTCGCCGACCCGAGCGCGGTGACGTCCCCGGCTGGGTCCTGATCACCATCATGACCGCAGGCCTGGTCGCAGCACTCTGGCTCGTGGCCGAGCCCCTGCTGTCCGATCTGTTCGTGTCGGCGGTCTCGGGCGTCAGCGGACCGTGACGGCCGCCCGGGGTGCCGTCGCGTGCGGTCGATCCTGGGCCCGCAGGACGGACCGCCGCGGTTGCGCACTCCTGCGCCACTCCGACCGAGGCGCCGCAACGGTCGAGTTCACCCTGGTCTCGGCCCTCGTCGTCCTGATGTTCCTGGCTGCCGTCCAGGTCGGCTATGCGTTGCATGTCCGCAACACCGCCACCGCGCACGTGATCGAGGGGGCACGCATCGGCGCCCGCGCGGACAACACACCGGCGGACGGGGTCGCGCGGGCCTCCGAGCTGCTGGCGACGACACTCCCCGGACGCTACGGGACCACGGTGACCGGGGAGCGCGCGTCAGCGGGCGGAGTCGACGTGGTCCGGGTGTCTGCCGACCTGCCGCTGCCGGTGATCGGACCACTCGGCATACCGGGCACCATGACGGTCACCGGCCAGGCCTACGCGGAGGACCAGTGAAGTGCTGGCGGGCCTTGCGTGCGGCGGACGGCGAGCGTGGGTCCATGCTGATCGAGGCCGTGTTCCTGGTCGTTCTGGTCCTGCTGCCGCTGTTCTACCTGGTCGGCACGCTCGGCCGTCTGCAGGCAGGTGCGTATGCCGTGTCGGCCGCGGCGCGGGAGGCCGGGCGGACCTTCACCGCGAGTTCGGACGAGGCCGCGGGAGAGGCTGCCGCGGTGACCGCGGCCTGGCTGGTGATGGACGCCCACGGGTTCGGCCCCGCCGATGGCGGCGTCACCCTGGCGTGTGCGGCCGATCCCTGTCTCACCCCCGGCAGCACGGTGCGCGCCGATGCGACGCTGCGCGTAGGGCTGCCGCTCATCCCGGACTTCATGACCGGCGTGGTCCCTGGGACGGTCACCCTCACTTCCAGCCACGTCTCGCCGGTGGATGAGTACCGTGAACCGTGACACGTGGTTGGTCGACCACGAGCGGGGGCAGGTCAGCATCCTGCTGATCGGCATGGTCTCCCTGGTGCTCCTGCTCGTCCTGGGCGTCGTGGGCGCGACATCGGTCCAGCTCAGCCGCATCCACCTGCTCGACGCGGCGGACGCCGCGGCGCTGGCCGCCGCCGACGCGGTGGACGAGGACACGCTGTATGACGCGGGGCTGGGTGAGGGGATCCCGCTCACGTCGGGAGGGGTCCGGGCCGCGGCGAGCGAGCATCTGGCGCACCAAGCAGTGCCCGATCGCATCTCCGGCTGGGGGGTCGCTCCCGGGACCGGCACCCCGGACGCCCGCACCGCGGTGGTCCGGATCCAGGGAGAGGCGCGCATCCCCGTGGTGAGCCGCCTGCTGCGGTCCCTCGGCGGCGGGATCACCATCACGGTGGAGTCCCGCGCCCGGTCCGACCTGGGGTGAACCGCGCGGGAGGACGCGCCCGAGCGAGTTTGTCGGTCATGTCGTCAGGCTGGTAGATTTGACCCTTGCGTGCGCGCTACAGGTCGTGCGCGCATGCAGCACAACCCTCACGAGGCTCAAGCAAGGGTGCCCCACGCCCGGTCCCGAGACTCGTGTGTCGCCCTCAACGACACAATCCGACCAAGCAGGAAGACTTTCGTGGCAAACATCAAGTCCCAGATCAAGCGCGTCAAGACCAACGCGAAGGCGACCGAGCGCAACCGCGCCTACAAGGCCGAGCTGCGCACCTGGATCCGCAAGTTCCGCGAGGCCGCCGCCTCCGGCGACGCCGAGGCCACACAGGCCGCGCTGCAGACCGCCTCCAAGAAGCTGGACAAGGCCGTCTCCAAGGGCGTCATCCACAAGAACCAGGCCGCCAACAAGAAGTCGGCGATGGCCAAGAAGGCCGCCTCACTCTGAGGCGCCTCCGGATCTGACGCGAGGGCGTCCACCCGATGGGTGGGCGTCCTCAGTCGTTGTGGGATCTGCTCCGGGCGTGGACGACCGCCACGCGGTGCGCTCGGTCGCCTGTCAGCAGTCCGCAACACGGTGCGCTCGGTCACCGATCAGGACGCCACACGGTGCGCTCGGTGCCCGGTGGGACCGCAAGACGGTGCGCTCGGTCGAGGGGGCGTCAGAAGCCGCTGGGAGTGCTGTACTCGATCTTCGGGCAGGTGTCCATGACGACGCTGAGGCCGGCGTCCTTGGCGCGCTGGGCGGCATCCTGGTCGACCACCCCGAGCTGCAGCCAGACGGCCTTGATCCCGAGCCGCTCGGCCTGGTCGATCGCCTGGTCGACGATCGCCCCCACGCGTGAGGAGTTCACGAAGCAGTCGACGACCTCGACGGTGGTGCCGTCCGGGATGTCGCCCAGCGTGGCGTAGCCCACCTCTCCGAGGGTGTGCTCGGCGCGCGGGTGGACGGGGATCACCTGGTGTCCGAGGGTCTCTTGCAGGAAGCGCGCGACGCCATAGGCGCTGCGCGCGGTGTTGGCGGACAGTCCCACGACCGCCCAGGTGGCCGACGTGTGCAGCAGCCGGGTGATGACGCTGTCGTCATTGCGGTGCAGGCGACGGGTCTCGGTCATGGCTCCTAGTATCGCGCCTCAGCCTGAGGACCGTGAAACGGAGGGGCACTCGCAGGACGCCGGGCCCCCTGCGTGCGCGACCCAGCCCCACGACATACCTTGTGCCCATGCGCTTCGGAATCTTTGTGCCCCAGGGCTGGCGGATGGACCTCCACGGGATCGACCCCGCCGAGCAGTGGCAGGTGATGCGGGACCTCGCGGTTCGCGCCGACCAGCACGAGCAGTGGGAGTCGATCTGGGTCTACGACCACTTCCACACCACGCCCGAGCCCACGCAGGACCCGACCCACGAGGCGTGGACCCTCATGGCGGCGTTCGGGGCGGCCACCTCGCGGGTGCGGCTCGGCCAGATGTGCACGTGCATGAGCTACCGCAACCCGGTCTACCTGGCCAAGGTCGCCGCCACCGTCGACGCCGTGTCCGGCGGGCGGGTCGAGATGGGCATCGGCGCCGGCTGGTACGAGCACGAGTGGCGCGCCTACGGCTACGGCTTCCCGCGGGCCGGGATCCGCCTGGCCATGCTGCGGGAGGGCGTCGAGATTTTCCGGCAGGCGTGGACCACCGGCAGCGCCACGCTCGACGGTGAGCACTACCAGGTCGACGGTGCGCTGGTCTATCCGCGCCCGCTCCAGGGCACCAGCGTGCCGGGCTCGGAGGCCAACGGCATCCCGATGTGGGTCGCCGGTGGCGGGGAGCAGAAGACCCTACGGATCGCGGCGGAGTATGCCGACTACACCAACTTCTTCGGCGACCTCGAGGGCTTCACCCACAAGTCCGAGGTCCTCGCCGGTCACTGCCGGGACATCGGCCGCGACTTCGACAGCATCGTGCGCAG